>Ga0070714_100000006_pt1 | contig 293311 bp, 258 predicted proteins | sample LARL83metaG_FD_65450 | JGI IMG/M metagenome (GOLD analysis project Ga0070714, IMG submission 65450) | Corn, switchgrass and miscanthus rhizosphere microbial communities from Kellogg Biological Station, Michigan, USA - LAR L8-3 metaG | ecosystem: Host-associated > Plants > Roots > Rhizosphere... | reverse complement strand
CGAGCATTAGCGTGAGCCATAGAGGACCTCCTGCGGGTGAATGCCAGACACATCCACTCCGCCAGGAGGTCCTCCCACGTTCAAGCAGGCGCGCCGTCAACAACCTCCCGGGTCACGACACCTAGTCGCCGCGGGCTAACCGGAGGTCAGAACAGCGAGAGCTGGTCGACCCGCGGCTTGCGGGGCTCCAGCCTGCCGTACCGGCGGCCGCCGCCGGGCCGGTCGTAGCGGGGGTTGAAGGCACGCTCCGGCGGCGTCGGCGGCGGCCCGTCGTGATGGGCCAGCACTCGCAGCGCCGCGGTAGTCGTCCAGGTCAGCTGGTGTGCCGCGCAGGCCGCCCGCACCGCCTCGGCCGGCAGCGGCAGCACGCCCGGGCCGCTGGTCAGCCGCAGGCCGAGGTCCAGGTCGTCGTGCATCGCCATCACCTGGCAGTTCAGTTGCCAGGCCTGCCGCGCGTCCGGCTCGGCCAGCCGGGCGGCCAGCGCCTTGCCGACCGCAGCCAACACCCGCTCGCCCCCGGCGTCCAGATCGGCTAAGGCGGCCTCCACCGAACCGAGCGCGGCCAGCAGCCGCACCCCGGTCTTGGGGCCGAAGCCCCGCACGCCGGGCAGGTTGTCGGACGGGTCACCACGCAGCGCCGCCAGGTCGCGGTACTGCTCGGGCCGGATGCCCTGCATCAGCAGGAACCGCTCCGGGGTGAGCAGCGGGGAGGCGTCCACCCCGCCGTTGATGATCCGCAGCACCGACGTGCGGTCGTCGATCAGCGCGAACGCGTCCCGGTCGGAGGTGACGATCACCGTGTCGGCGCCGGCGGACCGGCCGAACCGGGCGGCGGAGGCGAGCACGTCGTCGGCCTCCAGCCCGTCCGGCACCACCACCGCGAGACCGAGCTCGCGTAGCACCTCCACCGCCGCGGCCAGCTGGCTGACCAGACTCTCGAGCTTCTCCGAGCGGCTGGCCTTATAGGTCGGCCAACGATCCCGGCGGTGGCTGCGGTCCGGGTCGTCGAAGCCGACCACCACCGCGGCCGGCCCGATCCGTTCGACGGCGGCGACCAGCTGGGTGAGCAGGCCGCGGATCGCCCAGAGCGGCTCGCCGGTCGCGGACCGCAGCCCGGTGGCCGCCTGCGCGTGAAAGCTGCGGTGCACCAGCGAGTTGCCGTCGATGGCCAGCAGCACCGGCCGCCGTTGGTCGATGGCGGGTGCTCGTTCGCCGCCGGTCATGGCCAACACTGTGCCATGCGGATGCGACACCGCACCGCGAGCCCGGCGGAGGAAACCCGGCAGCCCGTAAGGTCGTCGTCATGCTTGGTATCCCATTGCCCGGTACGGGCACTCTGCTGCGTGCCGCCGAGCAGGCCTACCGGACCGCCGAGCAGGCCCTCGGCCTGGTGCCCCGGGCGGCGCAGCTGGTCAGCCAGCTGGAGCAAATCGCGAACCGGGCCGACCGGGCGCTGACCGGCCTCGATCAGACCCGGCAGCGGGCCGATCAGGTGCTGAACCGCACCGACGGCCTGCTCGAGCGCACCGACGGCGTGCTGCTGGCCGCCGCCGCCCTGCTCGGCCGGACCGACGAGGTGATCCGCCGGGCCGCCGAGCTGGTGGCCGGCACCGACCGGGTGATCGGAGACGCCGGCCAGGTGGCCGAGCGGGCCGACCAGCTGGTGGGTCAGGCTGGCGGAGTGACCAAGCGGGCCGAGCATGTGCTGGGCGACGCGCAGCAGCTCACCGACCGCGCCGGCCAGCTGGTCGAGCGGTTCTCCCCCACCCTGGATGAGCTGGCGCCGACGCTCGACCGGCTGGCGCCGCTGATGAACGAGCTGAGCCCGACCCTCGAGCGGCTGGCGCCGACCATGAACGACCTGATGCCGATCGTGCAACGGCTGGCGAACTCCACCAGCCCGGCCGAGGTGGACGCGCTGGTCAGCCTGGTCGACACGCTGCCCGAACTGGTGGACCGGCTGCGCCGGGAGATCCTGCCGATCCTGTCGACCATGACCAGCCTGGCGCCGGACGTCCGGGAACTGGTCGACACCACCAAGGAGTTCACCGAGCTGCTCGGCTCGGTGCCGGGCCTGGGCCGGCTGCGCCGCCGGGTGGAGGAACGCCAGGAGCAGCACGAGCAGGAACGCCAGGAGAACGAGGCCGCGGTCGAGCGGCTGCCGACTCCTACCGAACGGCAGTCCGGACACCGGCGGTCCTCTGATGCCGCGGACCGCGGATGATCCCGCAGGTAGCGGCCAGCCGGTACGTCACCCCGCTGCGCGAAGGCGGATCGTTGCCCGGGCTGGTGGAGGCAACAGACTTCGGCATCTACGCGGTGAAGTTCCGCGGCGCCGGCCAGGGGCTGAAGGTGCTGGTGGCCGAGGTGATCGTCGGCGAGCTGGCCCGCCGGCTGGGCCTGCGGGTGCCCGAGCTGCGCGCCATCGAGCTGCCGGCGGCGATCGCCAAGTACGAGGCCGACGAAGAGGTGCAGGATCTGCTCACCGCCAGCGTCGGGCTGAACCTGGGAGTGGACTTCCTGCCCGGCTCGTTCGGCTGGGACCCCGCGTACCAGGCCGATCCGGACGAGGCCGCGCGGGTGCTCTGGCTGGACGCCTACACCGCGAACGTCGATCGCACCTGGCGCAACCCGAACCTGCTGATCTGGCACCGCGACCTGTGGCTGATCGATCATGGCGCCGCGCTGTACTTCCACCACAGCTGGGCCTCGGCCAGCGCCGCACCGCAGCGGTTCGCCGGCCAGCGCTACGACGCGTCCGACCACGTCTTCGCCGGGCACGCCGGCCGGCTGCAGAAGCTGGACGCCGAGCTGGCCGGCAGCATCGACGAGCGGCTGCTCACCGAGGTGCTGGCCCAGGTGCCGGACGAATGGCTGGAGCCGGTCGACCGGTACCCCGATCCGGCCGCGGTGCGCCGCGGCTACCTCGACTACCTGCTGGCCCGGCTCACCGACCGGCAAGCCTGGCTGCCGACGGGCAACGACCGATGAGCGCAGAATTGCCTTTCCAGTACGTGGCATTGCGCTGCGTTCCCCGGGTCGACCGGGAGGAGTTCCTGAACGTCGGCGTGGTGCTCTACAGCCAGGCCGCCGACTACCTGCGCTGCGCCAGCCACCTGGACGAGGCCAAGCTGCTGGCGGTCGCACCCGAGCTGGACCTGGCCTCGGTCCGCTCCGCGCTGGCCGCGGTCGCCGCGGTGTGCGCCGGCGACGGACCTAGCGGGCGGATCAGCCTGGGCCAGCGGTTCGGCTGGTTGGCGGCGCCCAAGAGCACGATGATCCAGCCGGGCCCGGTGCACGGCGGCGTCGCCGGCGACCCGGACATCCAGCTGGCGCACCTGCTCGACAAGCTGGTCCGCTGACCCCAGCCCGAAGACAGACTGGTCCGCTGACCGCAGCCGGGCCAGCGGACCAGGCCGTCAGAACCCGTCGCCGGTGTCCTCCTCGTTGGTGGCCTGCTCGTTGAGCTCGTTCTCGTCCACCACGTGCACCGCCGCCTCCTCCGCGCTGGCGGCGTAGCCGGCCCGTCCGACGTCGGTGGCCACCGCGTCCGCCTCCCGGTCGGGGTGCGCGCCCTCGTCCGGGGCCACCAGCCGGCCGGCCCGGTCGACGTCCACCGGGGCGGCGTCCTCGGCGCCGACGTCCGGCTCCTCCTCCGACAGCCGCTGGTCGAGCGACTCGCCCTCCTGCTGCTCGGCCAACGTCATGCCGTGCCGTACCGGAGCAGGCTCGAAGTCCGGCGGGTCCCACCGGGTCTCCTCCGGCTCGTCCAGGCTCTCCCGGGTGCCGTCGCCGGTCAGGTTCTCGGCCGGGTCCAGGTCCTCGGCGTCCTCGACGCCGGCCTCGTATACGTCATCGCCGAACTCGCTCATGTGATCTCCAGGTAGTTCATCGCTGGCTGTTCAGCTCGGTGCTGATCTTTGAGACCGTGTACCCGAAAAGCTGGCGGCCCAGTAGCGCCACCACCGGATCGGCCAGCGCCGGAGTCCACCGCGGCCGGACCTCCTCGACCCAGACCAGCCGGCAGCCGCCCGGTGCCGGGCGTACCTCGATCTCGGCCCAGCCTGCCAGCCAACGGCCGCGTTTCACCACCCGGCAGCGGCCGCCGCCGGTGCCGGCCGGCGGGCTCCACTCGGTGACCGTCATCGGGTCGTCGAAGCCGACCGGGCCCAGCGCCGACCGTCCGGTGAAGCGGGTGCCGACGCCCTCGGCGACCGGGCTGTCCGGGTCGATGGTCACCCGGGTCAGCGGGATCCACCGGCTGTGGGCCGGCCAGTCGGTCACCAGCCGCCATACCCGGTCAACCGGGGCGGACAGCTGCCGGTCGATGCGAACCAGTGCCATATGACACATCCTATTGACGGCAGCGGCGGCGGCTCCCGGCACGAGACGTAGTGTTGGAAGCAGGCAATTTCAAAGGAGCGATGGCCATGACCGAGACCGCCACAAGCGCAGACGTCGCGGTGTTCCACCCGCCGACCGGCGCGGCGCAGGACCTCCAGATCGTCCATCCCACCGAGGGCGCTGACGGCGCGGACATCAGCAAGCTGCTGGCCAAGTCGAACCTGGTGACCTACGACCCGGGCTTCGCGAACACCGCCAACTGCAAGTCCGAGATCACCTACATCGACGGTGACGCCGGCATCCTGCGCTACCGGGGCTACCCGATCGAGCAGTTGGCTGAGAACTCGACGTTCATCGAGGTCAGCTACCTGCTGATCTACGGCGAGCTGCCGACCACCGAGCAGTTGGCCGGCTTCACCGACCAGATCCGGCGGCACACGCTGCTGCACGAGGAGCTCAAGCGGCTCTTCGACGCCTTCCCGCGGGACGCGCACCCGATGCCGGTGCTCAGCTCGGCGGTGTCGGCGCTGTCGACCTTCTACCAGGACGCGCTGAACCCGTCGGTGGAGGCGGACGCGGAGCTGTCGACCGTCCGGCTGCTGGCCAAGCTGCCCACCATCGCTGCCTACGCCTACAAGAAGTCGGTCGGCCAGCCGTACCTCTACCCGGACAACTCGCTCGGTCTGGTGGAGAACTTCCTGCGAATGACGTTCGGTTTCCCGGCCGAGCCGTACGACGTCGACCCGGTGGTGGCCCGCGCGCTGGACCAGCTGTTCATCCTGCACGCCGATCACGAGCAGAACTGCTCCACCTCGACCGTCCGGCTGGTCGGCTCGTCCCAGGCGAACCTGTTCGCCTCGGTCTCGGCGGGCATCCACGCGCTCTCCGGCCCGCGGCACGGCGGCGCCAACCAAGAGGTGCTGGAGATGCTGGAGTCGATCCGGGCCTCCGGCGGCGACGTGAAGTCCTTCGTGGACAAGGTGAAGAACAAGCAGGCCGGCGTCCGGCTGATGGGCTTCGGCCACCGCGTCTACAAGAACTACGACCCGCGGGCGGCGATCATCAAGAAGACCGCCGACGAGGTGCTATCTGCGATGGGCAAGCGGGATGACCTGCTCGACATCGCGATGGAGCTGGAGGGCTACGCGCTCAGCGACGACTACTTCGTCAGCCGCAAGCTCTACCCGAACGTCGACTTCTACACCGGCCTGCTGTACCGGGCGATGGGCTTCCCGGCGAAGATGTTCACCGTGCTGTTCGCGATCGGCCGGCTGCCCGGCTGGATCGCCCAGTGGTACGAGATGACCAACGACCCGGAGACCAAGATCGGCCGGCCGCGCCAGCTCTACACCGGTCCCGGCGAGCGGAAGTACCTGCCGCGGGACGAGCGCTGACGCAGATGGCCGAACAGGTAAGGGGCGTCATCTCGCGCGCCGTCGGCGCGCCGGTCGAACTGGTCCCGATCACCGTGCCGGACCCCGGTCCGGGTGAGGCGGTGGTGCGGGTGCAGGCCTGCGGGGTCTGCCACACCGACCTGCACTACCGCGAGGGCGGCATCAACGACGAGTTTCCGTTCCTGCTCGGCCACGAGGCGGCCGGCGTGGTGGAACAGGTCGGCGACGGGGTCAGCGAGGTGGCCCCGGGCGACTTCGTGATCCTGAACTGGCGCGCGGTCTGCGGCCAGTGCCGGGCCTGCCGCCGGGGCCGTCCCTGGTACTGCTTCAACACCCACAACGCGAAGCAGAAGATGACGCTCGACGATGGGACGCAGCTGTCGCCGGCGCTCGGCATCGGCGCCTTCGCCGAGAAGACCCTGGTGGCCGCCGGCCAGTGCACCAAGGTCGATCCACAGGCGCCGGCCACCGTGGCCGGGCTGCTCGGCTGCGGCGTGATGGCCGGTATCGGTGCCGCGATCAACACCGGCGCGGTGGGGCGTGGCGACTCGGTCGCGGTGATCGGCTGCGGCGGGGTCGGCATGGCAGCCATCGCCGGCGCTCGGCTGGCCGGGGCGGCGAAGATCATCGCGGTGGACGTGGACGATCGCAAGCTCGCCACCGCCCGGGAGTTCGGCGCGCAGGAGCTGATCAACTCCACCGGCACCGACCCGGCCGCCGCGATCCAGGAGGCCACCGGCGGCTTCGGCGCCGACGTGGTGATCGACGCGGTCGGGCTGCCGCAGACCTACGAGCAGGCGTTCTACGCCCGAGACCTGGCCGGCACCGTGGTGCTGGTCGGGGTGCCGCGGCCGGAGCACCGGTTGGAGTTGCCGCTGCTGGACGTGTTCGGCCGGGGCGGCGCGCTGAAGTCGTCCTGGTACGGCGACTGCCTGCCGTCCCGCGACTTCCCGATGCTGATCGACCTGTACCTGCAGGGCCGGCTGCCGCTGGACAAGTTCGTCACCGAGACGATCGGCGTCGGCGACATCGAGGCCGCCTTCGAGAAGATGCACCGGGGCGACGTGCTGCGCTCCGTGGTCGTCTTCGAGTAAACCGGCCGATGACGCTGATCGAACACACCGTCACGTTCGGCACGTTCAGCCTGGACGGCGGCACCTGGGACGTCGACAACAACGTCTGGCTGGTCGCCGACGCCGCCGAGTGCCTGCTGATCGACGCACCACACGACGCGGTGCCGATCCGGGAGCTGATCGGCGCCCGGACCTTGCGGGCGATCGTGTGCACCCACGCGCACGACGACCACATCACGGCCGCCCGCGAACTGGCCGAGGAGTTCGGCGCACCGGTGCTGCTGCACCCGGCTGACGAGGTGCTGTGGCGGCAGGTCTACCCGGACTTCGACTACACCCCGCTGACCGACGGTGACGAGCTGACGGTGGCCGGGGTGACGGTGACGGTGCTGCACACTCCCGGCCACTCCCCTGGCGCGGTCTGCCTGTACGCCCCGGAGCTGAGCACCGCGTTCACCGGCGACACGCTGTTCGCCGGCGGTCCGGGCGCCACCGGACGGTCGTACTCCGACTTCGGCACCATCATCGACTCGATCCGCGACCGGCTGCTGGCGCTGCCACCGGAGACGACCGTACGGACCGGGCACGGTGACAGCACCACCATCGGCACCGAGGCGCCGCAGCTGGCGGACTGGATCGCTCGCGGTCACTGACCGGTGAGGGAATCCGCGGGGTGGCCGGCGGCGTTGCGGCTGCAGTCCCCCAGGTCTGCGAGGTCATTTCCGTGTTCGATTTCCCCAATCCGGTGAACGAGAAGGCCGCCCGATCGGTGGCCGCCGGGGTCGTGCTGATCAGCCTGGTCGCACTGCTGCCGCACCTCACCTGGCTGAGCGTGCTGCTCGCCGTCGGTTTCTGGCTGCGGGTGGCGTCCGGACCGCGGTTCAGCCCGCTCGGCCAGCTGGCCACCCGGGTGGTCGCACCCCGGCTGGGCGACCCTCGACTGGTGGCCGGACCGCCGAAGCGGTTCGCCCAGCTGATCGGCGCGCTGGTCACCAGTTCCGCCGCCACCTGCTACCTGCTCGGTGCGTTAGGCGCGGCCAAGCTGCTGCTGCTGGCGATCGTGCTGGCCGCGGGCCTCGAATCGGCGGCTGGGCTGTGCGTCGGCTGTGTGCTCTTCGGGCAGCTGATGAGAATGGGCCTGATCCGCGAAGAGGTCTGCGTGGAGTGCGCGACCGTCGGGCTGCGGTACCGCCAGAATGGGTGAGTGACCACCGCCCCGTACTCGCCGGCCGCGGCCGACGAGTCCGAGCCTGAAACCAGCCGGTCGAGCCACCGGCCCCGGGCCGGGCTCGAGGTGCTGCTGGTGCTCGGCGTATCGCTGGGCATCTCGGCGATCAGCTCCTGGATCAACTTTCTCGACATCCAGACCCGCGGCGGTTTCCGGCACGCCACCGCCACCCTGAACCCGTCCACCAGCGTGCGGGAATGGGTCGATCTCAGCTATCAGCTGCTCGGCATCCTGAACGGGGTGCTGCCGGCCTTCCTGGCGCTCTACCTGCTGTGGCTGTGGCCGGGCCGGCCAGGTTTCGGCATCGGGCTGGACGGGCGCCGGATCGGACCAGACCTGCTGCGCGGCGCCGGTTTCGCGCTGCTGATCGGAGTGCCCGGGCTGGCGTTGATCTATACCGCCCGCAAGCTCGGCATCAACGCCCAGTTGGACGCCTCCGACATCGCGGCGGTCTGGTACCGCTACCCGGTGCTGGTGCTCAGCGCGATGCAGAACGCGGTCGCCGAAGAGATCATCATGATCGGCTTCCTGCTCACCCGCTTCCGCCAGCTGCGCTGGCCGGCGACCAGGGCGGTGCTGGTCAGCGCGCTGATCCGCGGTTCGTACCACACCTATCAGGGCATCGGCGGCTTTGTCGGCAACTTCTTGATGGGGCTGATCTTCGGCTGGTGGTTCACCCGCACCCGCCGGGTACTCCCGCTGGTGATCGCGCACAGCCTGCTGGATATCGTCAGCTTCGTCGGCTACGCCGCGCTGCACGGCCGGGCCAGCTGGCTCTGAGCTCACAGGGCGTCCGGCTCAAGTCTGGTTTGCCTACGGCCGATGGGGCCTGCGAGGAGGCGTCATGGTCGAGGCAGGTTGGTATCCGGACCCGGCGGGTTCGCCGGACGAGCGCTGGTGGGATGGCACCCGGTGGAGCCCGCAGACCCGCCCGTCGTCCACCGTCCGCACCGGCTACGCGACGCCGGCCGCTCCTCAGCCCGACTACCAGACGCCGCAGGTATACGGCCAGCCGGTGTACACGCAGAACCCGTACCAGAACAGTCCGTCGTACGGCTTCCCGGCCAGCCAGCCGCAGCTGAGCTTCTACCGGCGCAACCGGTACTCGGTGATGGCGCTCGGCTTCGCGTTCCTCTACCTGGTGCTGGCGTTCGGCGCCCACTTCGTGGTGATCGGCATCGTGCCGGTGCTGATGGCGTTCCGGGCTTTCCGGGCCGGCGAGCGGATGGCGCCGTTGGCCGCGGTGGCGGGCGGGCTGGCGATCCTGATCGGACTGCTGTCGCTGGTCGGCTGACACTTCCGTCCGGGTGATTAATCCCGGTTGCTTGCTGTGGCATCGTCGCAGATGTGAACGTAGAGCTTCGTAATGTCCCCGCCGAGGACATGCTGCCCTGGCTGAAGACGATGCGGACCGCTTTGCAGGGCGATCCCGGCAACATCACCGAGAACCAGCTGGAGTTCTGGCGCGAGGTCTGGGAGCCCGACCGGATCCTGGGCAGCTACGCCGGTGGCCGGTGCGTCGGCACGCTCCGGACGTTCGGCACCACCCTCGGCGTGCCGTACGGCCCGGGTCGTACGGTCCAGCTCCGGGCCGACGCGCTCACCCAGGTCGGCGTCGCAGCCACCCACCGCCGGCAGGGGCTGCTGCGGCAGATGCTGACCAGTTCGCTGACCGCGGCCAAGGAGCGGGGGGACGCGGTCAGCCTGCTCTACGCCGCCGAGTGGGGTATCTACAGCCGGTTCGGCTACTGGCCCACGACCCTGGCCGCCGACTACCGGATCCGCACCGGCAACCCGCTGCTGACCGTGCTGCCGCCGGCCGAGAAGCTCGAGGTGGTGCAGGTCGAGCACGCCGACCTGCTGGACCCGGCCCGGGCGGTGCTCGACCGGGTCCGGGCGCAGCAGCCCGGCCATATCGCCAGGCCGGAGTCGCTGCACAAGCGGGCGCTGCGGCTGCACAACCCGCCGGGCGCCCGCGAGCCGGTGTGCGTGGTGGCCCGCAACGCCGCCGGCCAGGTGGACGGTTACGCGATGTGGACCGGCACCGAGGGCGACTGGTACCACGACCCGCTGCATCACGTCGAGGTCAAGGTGGACGAGATCCTGGCCGCCACGCCGGACGCCGAGCGGGCGCTCTGGCACTACCTGGTGAACATCGACCTGGTGCGGACGCTGACCCTGGAGCAGTACCCGGTGGACCTGCCGCTGGAGTGGCTGCTCTCCGACGGCCGGGCGGCTCGCCGGGTCTGGAGCGGCGACGGCACCTGGCTGCGGATCCTTGACCTGCCAGCCACCCTGACCGCCCGCCGGTACGCGGCCACCGACCGGTTGGTGCTGGAGGTGACCGACCCGGACGGTGGATTCGCGGCGGGCCGGTTCGTGCTGGACGCCGGCCCCGACCATGCCGAGTGCACCCCGACCACCGAGAGCGCCGACCTGCAGCTGTCCCAGCGGGCATTGGCCGGCATCTACCTGGGCGGCTTCATGGTGCGGTCCCAGCAGCTGGCCGGCCTGGTGGACGAGCAGACCACCGGCGCGGCGCTGCGGCTGCAGGCGATGTTCGCCACTGAGCAGGCGCCCTGGAACGCCACCGGCTTCTGACCCGCGCTGCTATCTAGCCGGCCGGCACCGTCAGCTCAGGCTGGCGGCACCGTCACGAAGTCGATCAGCTCCTCCACCGAGCGAAGCAGCGGCACCTCGACGTCGGCGTAGCTGTTCACCGAGCCGAGCACCCGTCGCCACATCTCACGCGGGTCGGCCACCCCGAGCGCATCCGCGATGCCCTGCTTCCACTCGATGCCGCGCGGCACCGTCGGCCACCGATCGATGCCGAGCGCCACCGGCTTCACCGCCTGCCAGATGTCGACGTACGGGTGGCCGTTGATCAGCACGTGCGGGGACCGGATGCCGGCCGCGATCCGGGTCTCCTTGGAGCCGGTGACCAGGTGGTCGACCAGCACTCCCAGCCGGCGCTCGGGACCGGGGCCGAACTCGGCGACGGCGTCGGCCAGCAGGTCGATGCCGCCGAGCGGTTCCACCACGATGCCCTCGATCCGCAGGTCCTCGCCCCAGATCCGTTCGACCAGCGCCGCGTCGTGCACCCCCTCGACCCAGATCCGGCTGGCCTTGGCCACCTGGGCCCGGACGTTGGCGACCGCCACCGAGCCGGACGCGGTGCGCCCGGCCTTCTTCGGCTGGGCGGTCACCGCCGGCCGTACCAGGGTCACCAGCTCGCCTTCGAGCAGGAAGCTGGCCGGCAGCAGCGGGAACACCCGCTCGCGGTCGAACCGGTCGGCCAGGGTGACCGTGTCACGCTGCTCGCCGGCGATCACCGCCTTGCCGAGCCGGACCACCGCGCCGCAGAACTTGCCGTCGGCGGTCTCCACCACCAGGTCGGTTTCGGCGGGCACCTCCCGCACCTTCCGTCGACGCGGATCTGGCCGGCGGAGCACGTCGTCGGAGTACACGAGAGACCACCCTAGAGACCGGTTGCCGGACGGCCCGGCAAGCCGGCTCCGGCGAGTCGGTACGCTGGTTTCCCGTGTCCGATCATCGACGTTCCGCCCGGCTGGCGGCCTGGGGTTCGGCCTGGCTGGCCGGCACCGCCGCCTTCGATCAGGTGCTGGACGCGGTCGCCGGCCGCGGCCGGCACGCGGCTGGCCCGGGGTTCGACACGCCCGGCGTGCACCCGGTCGGGGTGGCGCTGACCGACTGGAAGCGAGCCGGCACGTCCGGCCTGCGGTTGGCGTTGCCGGTGCCCGGCGACGTGCGTGGGCTGGCCGGCTCGACCGAGCTGCGGGACGCTGCGCTGCGGGCCGGTGCCGCCGTCTACGGACGGGACTTCGGGGTGACCGTGCTGCCCGGACCGGAGACGCCGAGCAGCGCCGGCCGGGAGTACGTCTGGCACCGCGGCCCGGCGCCCGAGCAGCCGGCCGACGCTGCGGCTCTGGCAGATGCGGTGTCGCTGGCCGACGCGGAGTACGAACTGGCCGAGGCGATCCGGCAGACCGCGACCGAGTTCACCGAGCGCGGCATGACCAGTTGGCTGTCGGACATCGCGCCGGCGCTGTCGAACGCCCGGCGGGCCGGTGAGCGGCTGCACCTGCCGGCGAGCCACCCGCCCCGGGCGGTCCGGCTGATCGCCCAGGCGGAGCGGCTCACCGCGGTGTTCGCGCTGGTCGACTCCGACGACACCGGACCGCTGACCGCGGCCGAGATGGCCGAGCGGGCCGAGGCGCTGGCGCCGTTGCGGATCGCGGTCCGGCGGGCGCTGCTGGCCGGCTACAACGCGCCGCTGGAGGTAGCGGCCACCTGAGCCGGCCTAGCTTGGGCGGCGGGCCGGGGCGGGGCAGCAGAAGTCCGGGCACTGCCAGCCGCAGATGCCCAGCTCGCTCAGGCCAGCCGGTTCAATACCGGCCAGCTGCTCGCCGACCAGGTCGGCCAGCCCGGAGACGAACGCCGGATGGGTGCCGGCGGTGCCAGCCCGGACGAACCGGAGGCCCAGCTCGGCGGCGGTCTCGGCGGCCTCGTTGTCGAGGTCCCAGAGCACCTCGAGGTGGTCGGAGACGAAGCCGGTGGGTGCCACCACCACCGAGCGGACGCCCTCGGAAGCCAGCGACCGCAGGTGGTCGTTGACGTCCGGCTCCAGCCACGGCACCTGCGGCGGCCCGGACCGGGACTGCCAGACCAGGTCGAAGTCGGCGCCGGCGCCCCGCACCGCCTCGGCCACCAGCCGCGCGGTGGCCCGGTGCTGGGCCAGGTACAGCCCACCGGCCGGTCCGGCGGTGGCGTTCATGGTGACCGGCACCGAGTGCGCGGTGAACACCAGCCGGGCGTCGTCGGCGTCCGGGCCCAAGGATTCGAGCGCCGTGCGCACCGCGTCGGCGTTCGCCGCGACGAAGCCGGGGTGGTCGAAGTAGTGCCGCAGCTTGGTGAACCGCAGCTCCGGCACCGCGGTAGCGGCGCGCGCCAGGTCCTCCCGGTACTGCCGGCAGCCGGAGTACGACCCGGTGGCGCTGGTGGCCAGCACCAGCACCCGCCGGTGCCCGTCGGCGGCGATCCGCTGCGCGGTGTCGGTGACGAACGGGTGCCAGTTGCGGTTGCCGAAGTACAGCGGCAGCCGGTAGCCGCGCCGCTCGAACTCGTCGGCCAGCGCGGCCAACAGCGCCTCGTTCTGCGCGGTGATCGGCGAGACGCCGCCGAAGTGGTAATAGTGCTCGGCGACCGCGGCCAGCCGGTCATCCGGAATCCCCCGGCCCGCGGTGACATTGCGCAGGAACGGCAGCACCTCGTCCGGCCCCTGCGGGCCGCCGAAGCTGAGCAGCAGGAACGCGTCGTACGCGCTGTCAGGGCTTGACAGAGAGCCGCCGCTGGACAATCAGACGCCCATCGCGTGGAAGCCGCCGTCGACGTGGATCAGCTCGCCGGTGGTCGCCGGGAACCAGTCCGAGAGCAGTCCGACGCAGCTTCGGGCGACCGGGGTGGCGTCGTCGATGTTCCAGCCGAGCGGAGCGCGGTCGCCCCAGGCGTCCTCGAAGGTGCGGAAACCCGGGATGCTCTTGGCGGCCATGGTGCGTACCGGGCCGGCCGCGACCAGGTTCACCCGGATGTTGCGTGGACCGAGTTCCCGGGCCAGGTAACGGGCGGTGGACTCCAGCGCCGCCTTGGCCACCCCCATCCAGTTGTAGGCCGGCCAGGCCACCCGGGCGTCGAAGTCCAGCCCGAGGATCGAACCACCGTTCTCGCTGAACAGCGGCAGCGCGGCGACCGCTAGCGACTTCAGCGAGAACGCCGACACCTCCACCGCGGTCGAGACGTCGGAGTACGGAGCGTCCAGGAAGTTCTCGCCCAGGCAGGACGCCGGCGCGAAGCCGATCGAGTGCAGCACCCCGTCGATGCCGTCGACATGCTCGCGCACCCGGTCGGCGAGCGCGGCCAGGTCGTCGGCCGAGGTGACGTCCAGCTCCACCAGCGGCGCCGGCTCGGGCAGCCGGCGGGCGACCCGTTCAACCAGCGACAGCCGGCCGAAACCGGTCAGCACCACCTGGGCACCCTGCAGCTGTGCCTCCCGGGCGACCGCGAAGGCGATCGAGGCGTCGGTGATCACCCCGGTGATCAGCAGCCGCTTGCCGTCCAGCAGTCCCATCCGTGAACTCCCATATTCCAAAAGCTTGTTCCGAAAGCTTGTTCCGAAAGCGAATCAGATGCCCATGGCGAGGCCGCCGTCGACCGGCAGCAGCACCCCGTTGAGGTAGCCGGCCTGATCGGAGCCGACGAACCGCACCACGTCGGCGATCTCGGCCGGGCTGGCGTACCGCTTGGCCGGGATGCCGGCCAGGATCTCGGCCCGCCGGTCGTCGCTCAGCGCGGCGGTCATGTCGGTCTCGACGAAGCCGGGGGCGATCACGTTGGCGGTGATGTTGCGGCCGCCCAGCTCGCGGGCCAGTGATCGGGCCAGCCCGACCAGGCCCGCCTTGCTCGCGGCGTAGTTCGCCTGGCCGGCCGCCCCGGCCAGGCTGACCACCGAGGAGATGAAGATCAGCCGGCCGTACCGGGCCCGCAGCATGCCGGGCACCGCGCGCTTGGCCACCCGGTAGGCGCCGGTCAGGTTCGCGTCCAGCACGCCCGTGAAGGACTGCTCGCTCATCCGCATCAGCAGCGTGTCGTCGGTGATCCCGGCGTTCGAGACCAGCACCTCGACCTTGCCGAGTTCGGCCTCCACCTCGGTGAACGCCTGCTCCACCGACTCGGAATCGGTGACGTCGCAGCGCACCCCGAACAGCCCGTCCGGCGCGCCGCTCCCGCGGTGGGTCACCGCCACCTTGTCACCGGCCGCCTCGAAGGCCCGGGCGATGGCCAACCCGATGCCGCGATTTCCTCCGGTTACCAGCACAGTTCGGCTCACCCGCGCCACGCTAGCGGATCGTGGGTCACGGCAGAGCGCGGGATACGACGCCGCGCCGCTCAGGCCAGCCGGCCGGACCAGAGCAGCGACATGGCGCCGGCGCCGAGCGCCAGCAGCAGGCCGACGAACATGAACCGCCAGCTGATGTCGCGGCGGGCCCGGGTGTAGCCGATCTGCGAGCCGATGTCCTTGTAGACGCTGCGCAACTCGTCCTGGCTGGTCGCGGTGTGGAACGAGCCGCCGGTGGCCTCGGCCAGCCCGCGCAGCGTCACCTTGTCGGACGGCACCTGCTGGACGCTGCCGTCCAGGTTCACCGTGCCGCTGTCGGTGCCGAACGCGATGGTCGACACCGGGGTGTTCGCCTTCTTGGCGGCCGCGGCGGCGTCGGCCACCTTGCGGCCGACCGTGTTGAAGCCGTCCGAGAGCAGCACGATGCGGGCCGGCGCCGGTTTCTCCCCGGGCGTGGTGGAGGTCTGGCTGAACAGGTTCAGCGCGTCCAGGCAAGCGAACACGCCTTCACCGATGGCGGTGTACTGCTCCAGCTGCAGCGCGGCGATGGCGCGTTTGACCGCGTCCCGGTCCTGGGTCGGCGGCACCAGAACGTCCCCGGACCGGCCGAACTTCACCAGCCCCAGGTTTATCCGGGACGGCAGCAGGTCGGCGAACTCCTCGGCCGCCGCCTGGGCGGCCTTCAGCCGGCTGGGCAGCACGTCGGTGGCCTCCATCGACAGCGACACGTCGATGGCCAGCATCACGGTGGCCCGCTCCTGCGGCACCCGCACGCTGGCGGTCGGGCCGGCCACCCCCAGGGTCAGCACGGTGAGCGCCAGCAGCAGCGCGGCGAAGGTCAGGTGCCGGCGCCAGCCGGGACGCCGGGGCACCACGCTGGCCAGCAGCGCGGCGTTGCTGAACCGGGCGGTGAACCGGCGGCGGCGCAACGCCACCAGCAGGTAGGCCAGCGCCACCGCGAGCACCACCAGCAGCCCCAGCAGCCAGTACGGCGAGCGGAACTGCATCAGTGCACCCCGATCATGGCGGCCCGGGACGGCGGCCGGACCGCGCTGCCGCGGCGGCGGGTCACCACGAACCGGACCACGTCGGCCAGCCAGTCGGAGTCGGTGCGCAGCCGCAGGTGATCGGCGCCGGCCCGGCGCAGCATCGCGGCGATGTCCACCCGCTGCTGGTGCGCGGCCGCGGCGTACCGCTCGCGCAGCGCCCGGTCGGAGGTCTGCACCTCGATCTGCTCACCGGACTCCGGGTCGACGAAGGTGACCAGGCCGGCGGTGGGCAGGTTCAGCTCGCGCGGGTCGAGGATCTCGACGCCCAGCAGCTCGTGCCGCTCCCCCAGCCCGCGCAGCGGACGCTCCCAGTCGGCGTCGCCGAGGAAGTCCGAGATCACCACCACCATGCCGCGCCGGCGCGGCGGCCTGCGGACCAGCTCCAGGGTGCGGGCCAGGTCGTTGCCGCGGCCGCTGCGTCCGCGCGGGGTGGCCGCGATCCGGCGCATCAGGTATCGGGCGTGCTGGGTGCCGCCGACCGCCGGCACCCGGTAGGTCTGCTCGCCGTTGGTGACCACCGCGCCGATCCGGTTGCCGGCCTTGGTGGTGAGGTGGCTGACCGCGGTGGCCGCGGCGAACACCAGGTCCCGCTTCTCGGTGTTGACGGTGCCGAAGTCCAGGCTGGGTGACAGGTCGACCACCAGCCAGGTCTCCAGCTCCCGGTCGGCGATGGTCTGCCGGACATGGGGGGTCAGCGTCCGGGCAGTGACCGGCCAGTCCATCCGCCGGACGTCGTCCCCGGGAAAGTACTGCCGGGACTCCCCCGGCTCGCTGCCCGGTCCGGGGACCAGGCCCAGGTAGCTGCCAAGCAGCAGCCCGTCCAGCTTGTTGCGCACCAGGTACTCCAGCCGGCGGAGCACCGCCTCCACCTCGGTCGAGGTGGCGGTCGAGGTAGAGGTGGCGGTGGCCGGATCGGGTTTGGTCACGCCGGCGGCCCCCAGTTGCCGCTGCCCTGCTGCTGCGGCGGCAGGCCGGACGGTGCCTGCACCGGAGCGCCGTTCTGGTAGCCGGGCGGCGGCTGCTGGCCGGCCTGTGGCGCGTGCGCGCCGTGCCGGGGCTGGCCCGCCATGCCGGCCGGTCCGGTCATCGCCTGCGACGGCCCGGTCATCGCCTGCGGCGGTCCGGTCATCGCCTGCGGCGGCGGGGTGTTTGCCGGCGGCAGGTAGCCGCCGGTCGCCCGCTGCCGGGGCGCCACCTGCGGTAGCGCGATCGTCTGGAGCACCCGGCTGACCGCCTGGACAGCGGTGATACCGTCGGCGATGGCGTCGTAGGACAGCACCATCCGGTGTGGCAGCACGTCCACCGCCACGTCCAGCACGTCCTGCGGCAGCACGTAGTCCCGGCCGCGCAGCAGGGCCAGCGCCCGGCCGGCGGCGATCAGCCCGAGGCTGGCCCTCGGGCTGGCGCCGTAGGCGACCCAGGACGCGACGTCCGGCAGTCCGAACTCGGCCGGCTCCCGGGTGGCGATCACCAGCCGCACCACGTAGTCGACCACCGCGTGGTGGACGAACACCCGACCGGCCCGCTCCTGCAGCCGCACCAGCTCGGTGGTGCTGATCACCGGCTCGGCGACCGGCGGCTCAACGCCCATCCGGTAGACGATCTCGCGCTCCTCGGCGGCGGTCGGGTAGCCGACGTTGATCTTCATCAGGAACCGGTCGCGCTGGGCCTCGGGCAGCGGGTAGACGCCCTCGCTCTCGATCGGGTTCTGGGTGGCCAGCACCAGGAACGGGTTCGGCAGCGGGTACCGGTTGCCGCCGAGCGACACCTGCCGCTCGGCCATCACCTCGAGCAGCGCGGACTGAACCTTGGCCGGCGCCCGGTTGATCTCGTCGGCGAGCACGAAGTTGGCGAACACCGGGCCTAGCTCGGTGTCGAAGACCTCGGAGCCGGGCCGGTAGATCCGGGTGCCGACGATGTCGGACGGCACCAGGTCGGGGGTGAACTGCAGCCGGGCGAACGAGCCGCTGACGGTCCGGGCCAGGGTCTCGACGGCCAGCGTCTTGGCCACGCCCGGCACGCCCTCGAGCAGGCAGTGGCCGCGGGCCAGCAGGCTGACCAGCATCCGCTCGACCATCCGCTCCTGGCCGACGATCACCCGCTTGACCTCGAACAGCACCCGCTCCAGCGCGCTGGCGTCGGCGGCCGGGGTCGGGACGGGGCCGGGCTGGGTCATGCTTCTCCTCGTTCGATCGTCGATCAAGCTCGTTCGACAAGCCGCGCCTCGCACGCTGCGCCGCCGCCACCGACCGGGCCGCGCGGCGCCGGCCGTCTCGCTAGGAGCAACCGTACCGAGCGGATGCCCGGCTGGTCCTGCCGACCGGCTAAGTGGCTGCTATGTCGCGCCTGCGGTTCCGGCCGGGGAGAACCGGACGATTCGAGTGTCAGCCGCCGATCGCCGACATCGGCCGGTCGGGCTGCCTGAAGCCGGCGATGCTGATGCCGTGCCCGGCCGCCTTGGCCGCCACCGCGGTGCGGATCAGCTCGGCCAGCTCGGCATCGTCGGCGCCGTCGCGCAGCGGCTGCCGCAGGTCGGTCTCGGTGTGTGCGAACAGGCAGGTGCGGAGCTGGCCGTCCGAGGTAAGCCGGAGCCGGTCGCAGTCCCGGCAGAACGGCCGGGTGACCGAGGCGATGATGCCCACCCGCGGCTGCGGATCGCACCAGTCGGCCTGGTCCGGGCCGGCCAGCACCTCGAACTCCTCGGCCGGGGCGTGGCCGCGGTGCTCGACCGGGCGCAGCTCGAAGGCGGCCTGCAGCTCGGCCAGTACGTCCGCGGCGGTGATCATCTGATCGCGCCGCCAGGAGTGGTCGGCGTCCAGCGGCATGTGCTCGATGAACCGCATCCGGTAGCCGGAGCGCAGTGCCCAGGTCAGCAGCGCCGGCGCCTCAGCCAGGTTCTGTGGCATCAGCACCGCGTTGACCTTCACCGGCGACAGGCCGGCCGCGCGGGCTGCGGCGAGACCCGCCAGCACCTCTGGCAGCCGGTCGCGCCGGGTCAGCGCGCGAAAGGTCTCCCGGTCGAGGGTGTCCAGCGAGACGTTCACCCGGTTCAGCCCGCTGGCCGCCAGCTGCTCGGCCTGGTCGGCCAGCGCGATCGCGTTGGTCGTCAACGACAGTTCCGGGCGCGGCTGCAGTGCCGCCAAGCGGCCGATCAGCGCCGGCACGCCGGCCCGGACGAGTGGTTCACCGCCGGTCAACCGGATGGTGCGCACCCCGAGCGATCCGAAGACTCCTGCCAACCGGACGATCTCGTCGTCGCTGAGCAGCTGGTCCTTGGCCAACCAGTCGAGCCCGTCGGCCGGCATGCAGTAGGTGCAGCGCAACGAGCACTTGTCGATCAGCGAGATGCGCAGGTCGGTTGCGATCCGGCCGTACGCATCGACCAGGACGGCCGAGGGAGGACCGGTAGGCGTCATTCGACCAGCGTAGTCCGCCTGGCCCGGACCCGGACTCAGGTCAGCGGGCGGGTGGCGCCGAAGTAGCCCCAGTCGACCTGGTCCCACGGCGTCACCTTGACCACGTCGCCGGAGTTCGGTGCCTGGACCACGTTGCCGTTGCCGATGTACATCGCCACGTGGTGGATGGAGTCCGCCCCGCCGGTCGACCAGAACAGCAGGTCGCCGGGCATGAAGTTGCCGGGCGACGGGTGGTACGAGCCGGCGTCGTAGTACTGGCTGGCGGCGTAGTGCGGCAGGTAGAGCCCCTCGCCGGCCCAGGCGTACATCATCAGGCCGGAGCAGTCGAAGCCGTAGACGGTGTGGTCGTTCCAGCCGTCGGTGCCCGGCGAGTCGACGCCGTAGGTCGGGCCGTTGTAGTTGCCGCCGGCCCAGGCGTACGGCTGGCCGAGCCAGCGCAGCGCCCGGTTGGCCGCGGCCTGGCCCAGCGAGGACGACCAGCCACCCATCGAGCCGGACGGCGGGTTCGACGCGCCCCCGCCACCGCCGCTGTTGCCGCCACCGCCGCCACCACCGCTGTTGCCACCACCGTGGTTCTGGTTGCGGGCCGCGGCCGCGGCAGCCGCCGCCTGCTGGCGGGCCAGTTCGGCTGCGCGTTCGCGGGCCAGTTCGGCCAGTCGGGCCTTCTCGGCCGCGATCCGGCGCTGCTCCTCCTGGTAGGCGAGGAACTTCGACCGCTGGTTGTTCAGGGTGGCCAGCCGCAGCTGGGCGGTGGCCAGCGCCTGCCGGTTGGCGGCCAGCGAGGCGTTCAGCTGGACGGTCTCCGCCTTCTCGGCGCTGTAGGCGTTCTGGGCCGCCTGCTGGGCCTGCTGTGCCTCGACGGTCAATCGCTGCTGCAGCTTCAGCAGTGACTTGGCCTTGGCGTCGGCGTTCGACTTCGCGACGTCGGCCCGGTTGAGCGCGCTCAGCACGTCCAGGTGGTGGCTGGAGATGTAGCTCTGGTAGTCGCCGCCCTGCAGCAGCGAGGTGGGGTCGGTGGCAGTCAGCAGGTCGACCCCGCTGGACCCGACATTCGACGCGGTGTAGCTGCTGTGCACGAAGTCGGTCAGGTTGGCGTGGGCCTTCTCGCTCGCCTTGATGGCGGCCTTGACCTCGGCCTGCGCCTTGGCCGCGTCGTCCTTGGCCTGGGCCAGCTTCGACACCGCGAGGGCGTACTTCTGCTCGGCGAGCTCGGCCTGCGCGGCCAGCGTCCGCAGCCGGCTCTGCGCCTGGGCGATCTGCGCCGAGAGCGCGCCCACCTGCTGGGCCAGCTGCTGCTTCTGCTGGGCGGCCGACGACAGCTGCTGGTCGGTGGGGTTCGGCGGGGGCTTCGGCGCGGCGACCACCGGGGTCGCGTAGGCGCAGAACGCGAGCGAGGCCGCGGCCACCGCGGACGCGGTCAGCCGGATCGCATTCCGCCTGCGGCTCCGGCCCGGTTGATCAGCTGCTGGCAACACCACGAACCCCTCTGGTCTGCTGACGCCGGTTGGAGAGACTGCCACGAAAACCTCATCAGCGCCAGCAGTCACGCCAGTCTCATAGGTATCACTAGACCACACGGTCATCAGCTGACCTGGCACCATCGGCCGTCGGCGCGGCTTCTTTAGCTCGCTCCGGTCCGCCGGCGGCCTGTTCGGCCCCCGTCACACCGCGGGCACCGCCTCCTCGGGCGTCCGGACGGATGCGGAAGAATGGCGGGCATAACCACTCGACGAGGAGTTAGCCGTGCCCGTTGCGAACCCCAACAGCTTCGACGCCAAGGATCGGTTGCAGGTCGGCGGTGACAGCTACACCTACTACCGGCTCGACCGGGTGCCGGGCAGCGACAAGCTGCCGTACAGCTTGAAGGTGCTGCTGGAGAACCTGCTGCGCACCGAGGACGGCAGCAACGTCACGGCCGACCAGATCCGGGCGGTGGCCGGCTGGAACCCGAACGCGGAGCCCAGCACCGAGATCCAGTTCTCCCCGGCCCGGGTGGTGATGCAGGACTTCACCGGGGTGCCGGCGGTGGTCGACCTGGCCACCATGCGCGAGGCGGTGGTGGAGCTCGGCGGCGATCCGGCGCGGATCAACCCGCTGGCCCCGGCCGAGCTGGTGATCGACCACTCGGTGATCGCCGACCTGTTCGGCGGCCCGGACGCCTTCGCCGGCAACGTCGAGCTGGAGTACGAGCGCAACCGCGAGCGGTACCAGTTCCTGCGCTGGGGGCAGACCGCCTTCGACGAGTTCAAGGTGGTGCCGCCGGGCACCGGCATCGTGCACCAGGTGAACATCGAGCACCTGGCCCGGGTCGTCTTCGACCGGGAGGTCGATGGCGAGCGCACCGCCTACCCGGACACCGTGGTCGGCACCGACTCGCACACCACGATGGTGAACGGGTTGGGCGTGGTCGGCTGGGGTGTCGGCGGCATCGAGGCCGAGGCGGCGATGCTCGGCCAGCCGGTGTCGATGCTGATCCCGCGGGTGGTCGGATTCAAGCTGACCGGCGAGCTGCCGGAGGGCGCCACCGCCACCGACCTGGTGCTGACCATCACCGAGATGCTGCGCGAGCACGGCGTGGTCGGCAAGTTCGTCGAGTTCTACGGCACCGGCGTCTCGGCGATCCCGCTGGCGAACCGGGCCACCATCGGCAACATGAGCCCGGAGTACGGCTCCACCATCGCGGTGTTCCCGATCGACTCCGAGACCACCAAGTACCTGGAGCTGACCGGCCGGGACGCCGAGCAGATCGCACTGGTCGAGGCGTACGCCAAGGCCCAGGGTCTGTGGCACGACCCGCAGCGCGAGGCCGAGTACTCGGAGTACCTGGAGCTGGACGTCTCCACCGTGGTGCCGTCGCTGGCCGGCCCGAAGCGTCCGCAGGACCGGATCGCGCTGACCGAGGCCAAGGCCTCGTTCCGCGGCGCGCTGGGTTCCTACGTCGGGGACGGCGCCGAGCAGGGCTACGACGCGGCGGACGCCGAGTCGTTCCCGGCCAGCGACACGCCGAGCTCGAACGGCGGTGGCCACGAGCCGGCGCCGAACCAGCTACTCAGCCTGCGGCCGGCCGACAACGGCCGGCCGAGCAAGCCCACCCGGGTACGGCTGGCCGACGGCACCGAGTTCGAGCTGGACCACGGCGCGGTGACGATCGCGGCGATCACCTCGTGCACCAACACCTCCAACCCGTCGGTGATGATCGGCGCCGCGCTGCTGGCCAAGAAGGCGGTTGAGAAGGGGCTGACCCGCAAGCCGTGGGTGAAGACCTCGCTGGCGCCGGGCTCGAAGGTAGTCAGCGACTACTACGAGCGGGCCGGGCTCACCCCGTACCTGGACAAGCTCGGCTTCAACCTGGTCGGCTACGGCTGCACCACCTGCATCGGCAACTCCGGCCCGCTGATCCCGGAGGTCTCCGAGGCAGTCAACGAGTCCGACCTCGCGGTGGCCGCGGTGCTGTCCGGCAACCGCAACTTCGAGGGCCGGATCAACCCCGACATCAAGATGAACTACCTGGCCTCGCCGCCGCTGGTGGTCGCCTACGCGCTGGCCGGCTCGATGGACCTCGACCTGTACTCCGAGCCGCTGGGCACCGACCAGGACGGCAACGACGTGTTCCTGAAGGACATCTGGCCGAGCACCGCCGAGGTCGAGGAGGTGGTGGCGTCCTGCATCACCAGCGAGATGTTCACCAACGACTACGCGGACGTGTTCGCCGGCGACGAGCGGTGGCGGTCGCTACCGACCCCGGAGGGTGACACCTTCACCTGGGACGCGGAGTCCACCTACGTCCGCAAGCCGCCGTACTTCGAGGGGATGGGCCAGCAGCCGGAGCCGGTCACCGACATCTCCGGGGCCCGGGTGCTGTTGAAGCTCGGCGACTCGGTGACCACCGACCACATCAGCCCGGCCGGTTCGATCCGGGCCGACTCCCCCGCCGGCAAGTACCTCTCGGAGCACGGCGTCGAGCGCAAGGACTTCAACTCCTACGGCTCCCGGCGCGGCAACCACGAGGTGATGATCCGGGGCACCTTCGCCAACATCCGGCTGCGCAACCAGATCGCACCTGGGACCGAAGGTGGCTTCACCCGCGACTTCACCGCAGGTGAGGGCGAGGACGCGCCGGTGACCACCGTGTACGAGGCGGCCGAGCACTACGCCTCGGCCGGCACCCCGCTGGTGATCCTGGCCGGCAAGGAGTACGGCTCCGGCTCGTCCCGGGACTGGGCGGCCAAGGGCACCGCGCTGCTCGGCGTCCGGGCGGTGATCGCCGAGTCCTACGAGCGGATCCACCGGTCCAACCTGATCGGGATGGGCGTGCTGCCGCTGCAGTTCCCGAAGGGCGAGAGCGCCGAGACGTACGGACTGACCGGCACCGAGACCTTCGACATCGTCGGGGTGACCGCCCTGAATGACGGCCGCATCCCGAACGAGGTGGAGGTGCGGGCCACCCCGGCCGGCGGTGGCGAGGCCTGGACGTTCACCGCGACGGTGCGCATCGACACCCCCGGCGAGGCCGAGTACTACCGGCACGGCGGCATCATGCAGTACGTGCTGCGGTCGCTGATCTGAGCAGCTGACCGCAGGACCCTGACCGGCCGGTCACCCGCTACCCGGGTGGCCGGCCGGTTCACATCAGCCGTCTCGGCTGGTCAAGTCCGTTTTGCGCTGCCCTGAAAAGGCTTTCGCCATCGAACACGGTGTAACAACTCGATGTCGGGCTCTTTGCCAGAAGGCTAAATCAGGGATATGTTCCCGGCGACAACATTCAACGGTTCGCACGGCATCGACCGGGAACCGTGACTTCGGGAAAGGCGGCAATGCCCATGCGCAAGAGCGCACTCGGCCTCATCGCGGTGGGAGCGGCAGCGGCCGTCGCGATGAGCGCGTGCTCCTCCAGCAAGAGTTCCACGTCGAGCTCGGCGCCGGCCGGTGGCTCGAGCAGCCCGTCCTCCTCCAGCACCGGCGGTTCCGGCGGCGCCGTGGACGGCAAGGGTGCCAAGGTCGGCATCATCCTGCCCGACACGCAGTCCTCGCAGCGTTGGGTCACCTCTGACCCGGACGCGCTCAAGGCGCAGTGTCAGAAGGACAACCTGAGCTGCGACATCCAGAACGCCCAGAACGACGCCGGCAAGATGAAGACTATCGCCGAGAGCATGGAGAGCAACGGCGTCAAGGTTCTGATGATCGTCAACCTGGACTCCGCGTCCGGCGCCGCGATCGAGCAGGAGGCCCAGGGCAAGGGCATCACCACGATCGACTACGACCGGCTCACCCTCGGTGGCAAGGCCGCGCTCTACATTTCCTTCGACAACGTCGCGGTCGGCACCGCCCAGGGCACCACGCTGACCCAGTGCCCGCAGGTGGCCGGTAAGAGCTCGGTCACCTACGTCGACGTCAACGGCGCGCCGACGGACAACAACGCCACCCTGTTCAAGCAGGGCTACGACGGCGTGCTGTCCAAGCAGGCCGGTTGGAAGAAGGTCGACGACCAGTCGATCGCCAAGTGGGACAACGCCACCGCCGGCACCACCTTCACCGCGATGCTGCGCAAGAACCCGAACATCAACGCGGTCATGGTGGCCAACGACGGCATGGCCAACTCGGTCATCTCGGCGCTGAAGAACCAGAAGCTGAACGGCAAGGTGGCTGTCTCCGGTCAGGACGCAACCGCCCAGGGTCTGCAGAACATCATGTCCGGCGACCAGTGCTTCTCGATCTACAAGCCGTCCAGCAAGGAGGCCGTGCCGGCGATCGACGCCATCGCCCAGATCGTCAACGGCCAGACCCCGCAGACGACCGCCACGGTGAAGGACACCCAGACCGGCCAGCAGGTTCCGGCCATCCTGGCGACCCCGATCCCGATCACCAAGTCGAACGTGGCGCTGCCGATCAACGACAACTACACGCCGAAGTCGCAGGTCTGCACCGGCTCCTACGCCGCGCTCTGCACGCAGAACGGCGTCAAGTAAGCCAGCGGTGGGGCGGCGAGCACAGGCTCGCCGCCCCACTTGCTTACCGCCCCACTTGCTTACCGCCCCACTTGCATATCGATGCACTCGCTTACCGATGCACCTGCTTACCGGGGCCGCCGCACCGGCCCGTACGGCGTCCACTCCGGACGCCGGAGACAGGATCGGATCGCCCGCGATGCCGGTCCGGATTCCCGCGACAGCGGAAGGAGCTGAGCCAAACCCATGGCTGAACCGACTCTGAAGATGCAGTCGATCAACAAGAGCTTCGGGCCGGTCGACGTGCTGCGCAACGTCGACTTCGACGTCTACCCGGGGCAGGTGACCGCCCTGGTCGGAGACAACGGCGCGGGCAAGTCCACGCTCGTCAAGTGCATCGGTGGCAGTTACCCGATCGACTCCGGCGACTACATCTTCGAAGGCAAGCCGGTACACGTGCACAGCCCGCGGCAGGCGTCCGACCTGGGCATCGAGATCGTGTACCAGGACCTGGCGCTGTGCGACAACCTCGACATCGTGCAGAACATGTTCCTCGGCCGCGAATCGCACAACGGCGTGATGCTGGACGAGATCGCGATGGAGAAGGCCGCTGCCGGTGCGCTGAAGTCGCTCTCGGTACGCACCGTGAAGTCGGTGCGGCAGCGGGTTTCCAGCCTCTCCGGCGGCCAGCGGCAGACCGTGGCGATCGCCAAGTCGGTGCTCTGGCAGTCGAAGGTGGTGCTGCTCGACGAGCCCACCGCCGCCCTCGGCGTCGCGCAGACCGCGCAGGTGCTGGAACTGGTCCGCCGGCTGGCCGACCAAGGCATCGCGGTGGTGCTGATCAGCCACAACATGAACGATGTGCTGCAGGTGGCCGACCGCATCGCGGTGCTCTACCTCGGCCAGATGGCCGCCATCGTCGACCGGAAGAGCGTCGACCAGCAGCAGTTGGTCGAGCTGATCACCACCGGCCGCACCGGCGAAGTCGGGCTGCCCGCCACCACCAACGCGACCGCAGGAGCGGTGTGACATGACGACCTCGAGCGTGACCCCGGAATCCCACCCGACCGGAACCGACGAGCGGGCGCACGTCCCCGGCGATCTAGCCGACGTCGCCTCGACCGCCCCGATCGAGGGTGGGCTCAGTGACTACTTCCGCACGTATCGGCAGCGGGTCCGCAGCGGCGACATGGGTTCGCTGCCGGCGGTCGCCGGCTTGATCGTGCTGGTGGTGGTGTTCTGGATCCTGCATCCGGACTTCGGCTCGCTGTCGAACTTCTCCGACCTGCTCAAGCAGGCCTCGACGACGATCTTCCTCGCGATGGGCCTGGTGTTCGTGCTGCTGCTCGGCGAGATCGACCTCGCCGCCGGCACCGCGGCGGGCGTCTGCGCGACGCTGATGGCCCGGCTCTCGGTCGGCTACGGCTGGTCGTGGCCGTTCGCGGTCGGCGCCGCGCTGGTCTGCGGCCTGGTGATCGGCACCGGCACCGGCTGGTTGTGCGCCAAGGTGCGCATCCCGTCGTTCGTGGTGACGCTGGCGCTGTTCCTGGCGTTCCAGGGCGTCACGCTGTTCTTCGTGCTGAACGGCCCCGGCGCGCACGGCAACATCTCGATCACCGACAACTTCATCACCGACCTTTACAACGGTCAGATGCCGGTCTGGCTGGGCTGGCTGCTGGCGCTGGTGGCGGTGGTCGGCTACGCGCTGGTCAAGCTGCAGCAGGTCACCTCGCGCCGCAAGGCCGGCCTGATCGCCGAGCCGATCTCGCTGGTGGCGGTGAAGGTGACCTCGCTGGCGGTGCTGCTGGCAGTGTCGGTCTACCTGCTGAACCTGAACCGGGGCGGCAACGGCGGCACCCAGCTGATCAACCAGGGCGGCAAGCTGGTGATGGTCAAGCCGCCGGCGCTGCAGGGCGTGCCGTGGGTGGTGCTGGAGATCGGCTTCTTCTTCGTGGTCTGGTCGTTCGTGCTGGGCCGTACCCGGTACGGCCGGCACGTCTACGCGGTCGGCGGCAACACCGAGGCGGCCCGGCGGGCCGGTATCCGCACCGACCGGGTCCGGATCTCGGTGTTCGTGGTCAGCTCGTTCATGGCGGCCATCGCCGGCGTGCTGATCGCCTCCAACACCCACTCGGTGGACGCCAACACCGGCGGCGGCAACACCCTGTTGCTGGCGGTCGGCGCGGCGGTGATCGGTGGCACCAGCCTGTTCGGTGGCCGGGGCCGGCCGGCGGACGCGATCATCGGCGGCCTGGTGGTCGCGGTGATCGCCAACGGCATGGCCGACCTGGTGCAGGGCAACAACCGCGACTCGATCCAGTACATCGTCACCGGCGCGGTGCTGCTGCTGGCGGCCGCGGTCGACGCGCTGTCCCGGCGCCGGGCCGGCGCCGCCGGCCTCGGCTGATCCGCCGACCCGGGAAAGGGAATCGCACAGTGGCCAGACGGCTGGCGGTGCGTCCGGAGGAGATCCGCCGGCACAACCTGAGCCTGCTGCTGCGGCACATCCACCAGCACGGCGAGCTGACCCGGGCCGAGCTGACGGCGGCCACCGGGCTGAACCGGAGCACCATCGGCGCCCTGGTGTCGGACCTGGTGGGCCTCGGCCTGGTCAGCGAGTACGTGCCGTCCGGCCGCGACCGGGCCGGCCGGCCATCGCACGTGGTCGCACCACGGCCGGACGGCCCGTACGTGCTGGCGGTGGATGTCGCGGTCGAGCGGATCGTGACCGCCACCGTCGGCCTGGGCGGGGTGGTGCACGAGCGGCGACTGGTGGCGATCGACGGTGCCGCCCGGCGTCCGGAGGCGGTGGCCGCCCAGATCGCCGACGACGCCGAGTGGCTGGCCCGGCGACGGCCCGGCTCGGGCGGCCTGGTCGGGGTGGGCGTCTCGATCCCGGGCACCGTCCGGCAGCGGGACGGCTACGTCGAGCACGCCCCCAACCTGAACTGGCGGGCGGTGCCGTTCGCGTCGGTGCTGGCCGAGGCGCTGCTGGCCGGCACGCCGGGCGGCGGGGTCGGTGGTGCCGTCAGCGTGCAGATCGGCAACGACGCGGACCTGGGTGCGATCGCCGAGCACCAGCGCGGGGCCGCGGTCGGCTACGACCACCTGCTCTACCTCAACGGCAGCGTCGGCGTCGGTGGCGGCATCATCAGCGACGGCGTCCAGCTGCACGGCACCGGCGGTTACGCCGGCGAGATCGGGCACATGACGATCAACCCGGACGGGCCGCCGTGCCACTGCGGCAGCACCGGCTGCATCGAGACCTACATCGGCGAGCACGCGCTGTTGCGGGCCGCCGGGGTGACCGGCAGCCACGGGCCGCGGGCGGTCGAGCAGGTGTTCATCGAGGCCGGCGCCGGCGCCCCGGCGGCGGTCGGCGCGGTGCACACGGTGGCGCTCTGGCTCGGCCGCAGCCTGGCCAACCTGGTGAACTGCTTCAACCCACAGGCCATCGTGGTGGGCGGCTCGCTGGCCGAGGTGGTCCGGCTGGAACGGTGCACGGTCGAGACCGAGCTCGACCGGCGCGCGATGGCTGCTGCCCGGGCCGGGGTGAAGCTGCTGCTGCCCGGCCTCGGCCAGGAGTCGGCGCTGATCGGCGCGTCCGAGCTGGCTTTTCAGGAACTGCTGGACGCCCCCGACTCGCTGGCCGTCTCGGTCGCCACCTGAGCTGCCTGGCCGTTGGCGGCGAACCGGGAGGCGGCCAGCACCGCCTCGGAATCGGGTTCGCCGGTCGGCTGCTGGGCGAACTGGGTGCGGTAGAGCTCGGCGTACAGGCCGCCGGAGCGCATCAACTGCTCGTGATTGCCGGACTGCACGATCCGGCCGTCGTCGATCACCAGCACCTTGTCGGCCGCCCGGATGGTGGACAGCCGGTGCGCGATCACCAGCGAGGTGCGTCCACGCAGCGCCACCGCGAGGGCGTTCTGCACCTGCTGCTCGCTCTCGGAGTCCAGGTGCGCGGTTGCCTCGTCCAGGATCACGATCGGCGGCGCCTTGAGCAGCAGCCGGGCGATCGCCACCCGCTGCTTCTCGCCGCCGGAGAGCCGGTAGCCGCGGTCGCCGACCACGGTGTCGAGCCCCTCGGGCAGCTCGGCCACCTTGTCGGCGATGTCGGCCGCGGCCAGCGCCCGCCACAGCTCGTCGTCGGTGGCGGTGGGGTTGGCGTAGCGCAGGTTCTCGGCGATGGTGTCGTGGAACAGGTGGGCGTCCTGGCTGACCACCCCGATGGCGTCCCGCAGCGACTGCTGGGTGACCGCCCGGACGTCGTGACCGCCGACCAGCACCGCGCCGGACCGGACGTCGTAGATCCTCGGCACCAGTTGGCTGATGGTGGTCTTGCCGGCGCCGGACGGGCCGACCAGCGCCACCAGCTCCCCCGGCGCGGCGGTGAACGAGACGCCCTTGAGCACCTCGGCACCGGTGCCCCGGTCGAGCACCGCGACGTCCTCCAGGGAGGCCAGTGACACCTCGGCGGCGCTCGGGTAGGAGAACCGGACGTCGCGGAACTCGATCGAGGCGGTGTCGGCGTCCAGCTTCGGCAGCGCGGTCGCGTCCGGGGTGTCGGAGATCAGCGGCGGCAGGTCGAGCACCTCGAACACCCGGTCGAAGCTGACCAGGGCGCTCATCACGTCCACCCGGGCGTTCGAGAGCGCGGTCAGCGGGCCGTACAGCCGGGACAGCAGCAGCGCCAGGGTGACCACGGTGCCGGTGGAGAGCCGGCCGGTGAGCGCGTAGTAGCCGCCGAGCCCGTACACCAGCGCCTGGGCGAGTGCTGCGACCAGGGTGAGCGCGGCGAACAGCACCCGGCCGTACATCGCCGACCGGACGCCGATGTCGCGGACCCGGCCGGCCCGGGCGCTGAACGAGGCGGACTCAGCGGGCGCCTTGCCGAACAGCTTCACCAGCAGCGCGCCGGCCACGTTGAACCGCTCGGTCATGGTGGCGTTCATCGAGGCGTTCAGCTGGTACGACTCCCGGGTGATCGCCTGCAGCTGGGTGCCGATCCGGCGGGCCGGCAGTACGAACAGCGGCAGCAGCACCAGCGCCAGCAGGGTGATCTGCCAGGAGAGGGAGAACATCACGGCGGCGGTCAGCACCAGGCTGACCGCGTTGCTGACCAGGCCGGACAGGGTGCTGGTGAAGGCCTGCTGGGCGCCGAGCACGTCGGAGTTCAGCCGGCTGACCAGCGCGCCGGTCTGGGTGCGGGTGAAGAAGGCCAGCGGCATCGTCTGCACGTGGTCGAAGACAGCGGTGCGCAGGTCGTAGATCAGCCCCTCGCCGATCCGGGACGAGTACCAGCGCTGGGCCAGCGACAGGCCGGCGTCGACCACGGCCAGCGCCGCGATGATGCCGGCGATGGTGACCACCGTGTGCACCGAGCCGTGCCCGGTGATCTGGTTGACCACCCGGCCGGCCAGCACCGGGGTGGCCACCCCGATCAGCGAGTCGGCGATGATCACCAGCAGGAAGAGCAGCAGGATCCAGCGGTACGGACGGGCGAACCGGACGACCCGGCGGGCGGTGCCCTTGCGCAGCCCCTTAGCCATCATCGCCGGGTCACGCCGCATCGAACGCATCACGGCCCAGTGGCCACCTGGGTGGGTCATCGGTTCATCACCCGACGATTATCCGCCGGAGCGGCCAGTCGTTCGTCGCCCGTTCGCTCTCGGCGTGCTGGCTCAGGCTTTCGTCCTCAGCTTTCGTCCTGAGCTTTCGTCCTCGGCGGCTTTCGTCCTCAGGCTTCGTCCTCGGCGGCTTCGTCCTCGCCTGCCAGGCCGGCCAGCAGCCGCAACTGCCGGTACTGCGCCTCCCGCTCGGCATGTTCCTGCTCGAGCTGGCTGCGTCCGGTCGCGCCGAGCAGCAGCGCCTTGATCTCGGTGACCGCCTCCCGGGGCAGCGACAGGATCCGCTGCACGAACCGCTCCCCCGCCGTGACCAACTCGGCCGGCGGCACCACCGTGCTGACCAGCCCGATCCGTTCCGCCTCGGCCGCGTCGACCCGGTAACCGGTCAGGCAGATCGCGGCCGCCCGGGAGTAGCCGACCAGCTCCACCAACCGCTTGGTGCCACCGAGGTCCGGGACCAGGCCCAGGTTCACCTCGGCCATGGTGAACTGGGCGTCGGCGGCGGCGATCCGCACGTCGCAGCCCAACGCCAGCTGGAAGCCGGCACCCACCGCGTGCCCCTGCACCAGCGCCACGGTGACCAGGCTGGGCCGGCTGAGCACGCCGAACGCCTGCTGGAAGCCGGCGATCTCGTCGAGCGCCTGCTGGTGCGGCATACCGGCCAGCTCGACCAGGCCGGCGGCGCCCGGAATGCCGCCGGGCGCCATCAGCCGCCGGTCCAGCCCGGCCGAGAAGGACGGCCCCTCGCCGCGCACCACCAGCACCCGGACGGTGCCCGGCAACCGGTTCACCGCGAGCAGCAGCTCCCGCCAGGTGATCGGGCTTTGCGCGTTGCGGATCTCGGGCTGGTTGAGGGTGACGGTGGCGACGGCGGCCTCATGCGACAGCGTGAGGCTGAACCCCGCGGTCGCCGGGATGTCCAGGGCCGTGGGGTCGGGCTGAGCAGTCAGGGTTACTTCCTCTTTCCGCGAGTCGCTCCGCCCCGGCCGCGCAACGAGACCTCGTTCTCGCTCAGCAAGCGGTGGATGAATCCGTACGAGCGATTATGGCTGTCCGCGAGTTCGCGGATGCTCTGCCCCTTCTCGTACTGCTTCTTGACCTCGATCGCCAGCTTGCTGCGTTCGGGTCCCGTGATGCGAGCGCCCTTTTTCAGATCGGCCACGGTAGTTCCTCTCCTCGTTACGGCAGGAAACGTGTCGACTCGGCCATTGAGGTGTACTTCGTGTGCTCGGAATGTGCGCGCAACGTTGCGACTTCCGACGGGGCGTAGTTGTAGTGACCTTCCTAACCGCTCCGGGGTAGTAGCGCAATAGGTCAGGTCGCGGAAAGATCGCCGGTCTGCTATGCGAGCGCGATCAGGCCACCGCGATCAGGCCACCGCGATCAGGCCAGCGCGATCAGGTCGGCGAGGTCTGCGCTCCAGCTGTCCTCGACCCCGTCCGGAAGCAGGATCACCTTGTCGGGATTGAGGGCTTCCACCGCGCCCTCGTCGTGGGTGACCAGCACGATCGAGCCGGTGTAGCGGCGCAGCGCGTCCAGCACCTGCTCGCGGCTGGCCGGGTCGAGGTTGTTGGTGGGCTCGTCGAGCAGCAGCACGTTCGCCGCGCTGGTCACCAGCATCGCCAGCGCGAGCCGGGTCTTCTCGCCACCGGAGAGCACCCCGGCCGGTTTGTCCACGTCGTCGCCGGAGAACAGGAACGCGCCGAGCGTGCTGCGCAGCTGCAGGTCGGCTGGATCCGGCGCCGCCGAGCGCATGTTCTCCAGCACCGTCCGCCCGGTGTCCAGGGTCTCGTGCTCCTGGGCGTAGTAGCCGAGCCGCAGCCCGTGGCCGGGCCGGACCTCGCCGGTGTCCGGTTGCTCCCGGCCGGCCAGCAGTCGCAGCAGGGTGGTCTTGCCGGCGCCGTTCAGGCCGAGCACTACCACCCGGGTGCCCCGGTCGATGGCCAGGTCGACGCCGGCGAAGACCTCGAGCGAGCCGTACGACTTGGAGAGTCCCTCGGCGGTTAGCGGGGTACGCCCGCACGGCGCCGGGTCGGGGAAGCGCAGCTTGGCCACCTTGTCGCTGACCCGGAGTTCGGACATGCCTGCGGAGAGCTGGTCGGCCCGGCGCAGCATCTGCTGGGCGGCCTTGGCCTTGGTCGCCTTGGCCCGCATCTTGTCGGCCTGGCCGCGCAGCTGGTCGATCTTGCGCTCGGCGTTGGCACGCTCCCGCTGCCGGCGCTTCTCGTCGGCCTCGCGCTGCTTGAGGTAGCTCTGCCAGCCGACGTTGTAGACGTCGAGGTTGGCCCGGTTGGCGTCCAGGTACCAGACCTTGTTGACGACCGCGTCGAGCAGTTCGACGTCGTGGCTGATCACGATCAGGCCGCCGCGGTGGCCCTTGAGAAAGTCGCGCAGCCAGCTGATGGAGTCGGCGTCCAGGTGGTTGGTGGGCTCGTCCAGCAGCAGCGTGGTCGGCTCGCCGGCGGAATCGGCGAACAGGATCCGGGCAAGCTCGATGCGGCGTCGCTGGCCACCGGACAGGGTCCGCAGCGGCTGTCCGAGCACCCGTTCGGGCAGGCCCAGGTGCGAGCAGATCCGGGCCGCCTCGGCCTCGGCCGCGTAGCCGCCGAGCGCCGAGAAACGCTCCTCCAGCTGGCCGTACCGGCGCATCAGCGACTCGTCGTCGTGCTCGGTGGCCAGCCGCTGCCCGAGTTCGGTGAGCTGGCGCAGGATCGTGTCGAGGCCGCGGGCCGACAGCACCCGATCGGCTGCCTTCTGGTCGAGGTCGCCGGTGCGCGGATCCTGCGGCAGGTAACCGATCGGGCCGCTGGCGGTTGCCTGGCCGGCGTGCGGCTGAGCCTCGCCGGCGAGCACCTTCAGGCTGGTGGTCTTGCCGGCACCGTTGCGACCGACCAGGCCGATCCGGTCGCCGGGCTGCACCCGCAGCGTGGTCGGTTCGAGCAGGATGCGGGCGCCGGCACGCAGTTCAAGGTCAGTTGCGGTGATCATGACAGGGCTTTCCGGATCGGGCGGTCAGTCGGTGCGGCTCGTCAGTCCCGGTCAATCCCGAACGGTGCCCACGTCGTCCAGGTTACCGCAGCTTCGGGAGCCGCCCGGCCAGTGCTGATTACTGTGGAAAATCCATTCCGGGCTTCTCGGCGGCGGGAGATCGATGCAGTACAACGACAACGCGCAACTCGACACCTCGGTGGTCGAGGACGGCCGGTCCGGTGGCCTCGGTCTCGGTGGTCTGGCTGCGGGCGGCGGTGGCCTGGGGATCGTCGGGATCATCATCGTCGTACTGCTGAACGTGCTCGGCGGCGGGTCGTCCTCCGGGTTGCCGGGTGGGCTCTCGGGATTGTCCGGAGTGGGCACGTCCGGCGTCAGCTCGGTGGACGACGGCCAGCTGGCGGCGTCCTGCCGGACCGGCAAGGACGCCAACACCCGCACCGACTGCGCGGTGGTAGCCGACATCGAATCGATCGAGGACTACTGGAAGAACGAGCTGCCGTCGCTCGGGGTTTCCTACGTTCACGCGCCGACCCACTTCTTTCGCGGGCAGACCTCGACCGGCTGCGGCGCGGCCGACACCGGGGTGGGACCGTTCTACTGCCCGGCCGACAAGCACGTCTACATCGACCTGTCGTTCTTCGACGAGCTGCGCACCCAGTTCGGTGCGACCGGCGGCTCGTTCGTCAACGCCTACGTGCTGGCACATGAGTACGGCCACCACGTCCAGGACCTGCTCGGCGTCTCGTCCCGGGTCCGGCAGGGCGTCCCGGGGCCCGCCTCGGACTCGGTTCGGCTGGAGTTGCAGGCGGACTGCTACGCCGGGGTGTGGGCGCACTCGGCCACCACCGTGCCGGGTCCGGACGGCCAGCCGCTGATCACCTCGATCACTTCCTCGGACGTCGCCGCCGCGCTCGACACCGCCGGCCGGATCGGTGACGACTGGATCCAGACGCACCTGGGCTCCGGCCAGGTCGACCAGAGCCAGTTCACCCACGGCACCTCGGCCGAGCGGGAGAAGTGGTTCTCCACCGGCTACTCGACCGGCGCGCCGGAGCGCTGCGACACCTTCTCGGCGACCAGCCTCGGCTGAGCCGCCCAACGCCCAGCCTGGGCTGAGCGGACGACCAGCCTGGGCTGAGCGGACGCCCAGCCTGGGCTGACCGGACGACCTGACAATCCCTTGGTTGCCTGGTGGGCCGCTTGCTGGCCGCCTGTGGACAGCTGACGCTAGCTTGCTTGGTGCCTGTGGATGACCCGGTTCTCCTTTGGTCGTCAGCCCCTAAGGTGACGGCATGATCGACTCGGCGGCGGTGGCGGCGGCGCTGTCGCTGCCTGCTCGGCAGCGGGATACCGCCGCGCTGGCCGCACTCGATCCGAGCGCTTTGCCGCCGGCGCAGCAGGTCGATCTGCTGACCATTCTGGAGGAACAGTGCCGCTGGCTGGCCGCCGCCCGACTCCGCGCGGTCGCGGCCCTGGGTTCTTCCGATCGGTCTGAGCTGGGCCTGGCGCAGGAGTCGGTCTCACTGGCATTGCAGGTGTCGCCTCGAACTGCCCAGCGCCTGCTGGCCGAGGCGAGCACGGTACGAGAGGAACTTCCCGCGACCCTGATAGCGCTTGCCGGCGGCACCATCTCGGAGGGGCATGCCCGGGTCGTTGCCGAAGGATTGTGGAAGCTGCCGGACCGGCCAGGGATCGCGGACGCGCTCGAGAAGGCGGTACTCGCGCCGATCGTGCAGGACGGCGACACGTACACCGTGCCGCAGTTCCGGCAGCTGGTCCGGCGGGCGGTACTCGCGCTCGATCCGGGCACCGCCGAGCAGCGCCACGCACGGGCCGTCGCAGATCGGTGCGTGGCCATCTACTCCGACGACGATGGGATGGCTTGGCTGGGCGCCTACCTGCCGGCGCCCGACGCGCAACTGTTGCATACCCAGCTCACTGCGGCCGCGGCGCGAATCCCGGCTTCTGACGAACGCGGGCTCGACCAGCGGCGGGCAGACCTCTTCGTCGCGGCGATGCTGGCGGGGCTGCCGGAGGACGGCCAGCCGGTCAAGCGCGGCCGACGGCCGTCGATCCAGGTGACCGTAGCGGCCGACACCCTGCTCGGATTGGACGATGCCCCGGCCCACCTCACTGGTTATGGTCCGATCACCGCTGAGACGGCACGCCGGCTTGCTGCTGACGAGTCCGGCACCTGGCGCAGGCTGCTCACCGACCCCGACACCGGGGCGTTACTGGACGTCAGCCGGGACCGGTACCGGCCAGCGGCACGGCTGCGCGCCTTCGTCGCCGCCCGGGATGACCGGTGTGCATTTCCAACCTGCAACCAACCCGGATACCGCTGCGAGTACGACCACATCCAGCCGTTCGCAGCTGGGGGCCGAACGACCCGCAGCAACGGCGCGCTGGCCTGCCGCCGGCACAACCAGGCGAAAGCGCAGACGGGCTGGAGCTACCGGCAGGGACGCGACGGCTCGTTCAGGTGGCAGTCGTCCACCGGACACCGGTACCGAGGCGGCGGAGCGCCGTGGGCCCTGCGGATGGTGGCTCGATCACGTCCGGCCTCAGGTCCAGCCGAGCCGTCACCCAGCTAGGCCCTGGTGCCGCAGGCTTTCCGGGCAGGCGTCGAAGCCCGGTTGGGAGGTCGAAGCGCCGTTAGACGGTGAAACCCCGTTAGACGTTGAAGCCCAGTGCCCGGAGCTGTTCGCGACCCTCGTCGGTGATCTTGTCCGGGCCCCACGGCGGCATCCAGACCCAGTTGATCTTGACGGCAGTGGCCAGCGGCTTCGGGCCTCCGGTCAGCGCGCTGTGCGCTTGGTCCTCGATCTCGTCGGTGAGCGGACAGGCCGCCGAGGTCAGCGTCATGTCGACGGTGACGGTGGCGTCGTCGGCGATGTCGAGCCCGTACACCAGGCCGAGGTCGACGACGTTGATGCCCAGCTCAGGGTCGACGACGTCGCGCAGCGCCTCCTCGACATCGTCCCGGGACGGCTTCGGCAGGGTTTCAGTCATAGTTCCACGCTCTTTTCCTCATCCCGGGCGTCGGGAATCGAGTCGTCCCCGGTCGCCTCGGCCACCGCCGACTTCATCGCCATCCAGCCCAGCAGCGCGCACTTGACCCGCGCCGGGTACTTCGAGACCCCCTCGAACGCGACCGCGTCCTCGAGCGCCTCGGCTTCCTCCTCGGTGAGCGCCGCCTGACCCTGCGACTGCATCAGTTGCAGGAACTTCTCCTGCAGTTGCAGCGCGTCCGTGATCGGTGTGCCAACGACCAGCTCGCTCATCACCGAGGTCGAGGCCTGGCTGATCGAGCAGCCCTCGCCGACCCAGCCGAGCTCGGCGATCTGACCGTCGGCCAGCCGCACCCGCAGCGTCACCTCGTCGCCGCAGGTCGGGTTCACGTGGTGCACTTCGGCGTCGAACGGGCTGATCTCACCACGGTGCTGCGGGTTCTTGTAGTGGTCCAGGATGATCTGCTGGTACATCGAGTCCATCGACAAACTCATGCTGACCCTCCTTCTCGGCGACCCTGACTCACCGGCCGGCTCACCCGAACATCTCCTGCACGCGGGCTAGTCCGGCGACCAGCGCGTCGATCTCGGCCGTGGTCGTGTACATGCCGAACGAGGCACGGGTGGTGGCCGGCACCCCGTACCGGACGCACACCGGGCGGGCGCAGTGGTGCCCGGCCCGCACCGCGATCCCCTGTTCGTCCAGCAGTTGGCTGACGTCGTGCGGGTGAATTCCCTTGACCACGAACGAGATCGTGGCGCCGCGGTCCACCGGCGAGTTCGGCCCGATCACCTTCAGCCCCGGAACCGCCGCGAAAGCGTCCAGTGCGTAGGCGGTCAGCGCTTCCTCGTGTGCCTGGATCTCGGCCAGCCCGATCCCGGTCACGTAGTCGATGGCCGCGCCCAGCCCGATCGCCTCGGCGATCATCGGGGTGCCGGCCTCGAACCGGTGCGGCGGCGCCGCATAGGTGGTGCCGGACATGTCGACCGTCTCGATCATCTCGCCGCCACCCATGAACGGTGGCAGCGAAGCGAGCAGGTCGTACCGGCCCCACAGCACGCCCACCCCGGTCGGACCGTAGAGCTTGTGCCCGGTGAACCCCAGGAAGTCGACCCCGAGCGCCTGCACGTCCAACGGCCGGTGCGGCGCCGACTGGGCGGCGTCCAGGATGGTCAACGCACCGACCTCGCGAGCCCGCGACACCAACCGGGCAACCGGGTTCACCGTGCCCAGCGCGTTCGACTGGTGGACGAACGCCACCAGCTTGGTGCGCGAATCGATCCGCTCGTCGACCGCCGAGTCGACCAGCCGGCCGTCCTCGTCGATCGGGATGTAGCGGAACTCGGCGCCGGTGCGCTGGGCCAGCAACTGCCACGGCACCAGGTTCGAGTGGTGTTCCATCTCGGTGGCCACAACGTTGTCGCCGGGGCCGATCCGGAACCGCTCCGCACCGGGAAAGGTGGTCGCGTTGGACAGCGAGTACGCCAGCAGGTTCAACGACTCCGAGATGTTCTTGGTGAAGATCACCTCGTCCCGGCGCGGGGCGTTCAAGAACCGGGCGACCTTGTCCCGCGCCCCCTCGAACAGCGTGGTGGCCTCGGAACCCAGGGTGTGCACGGCCCGCGCCACGTTCGCGTTGTGCTGCCGGTAAAACTCGTCGATGGTGTCGATCACCACCTGCGGCTTCTGCGAGGTGTTGGCCGAGTCCAGGTACACCAGCGGCACGCCGTGCACCTGCCGGCTCAGGATTGGAAAGTCACGCCGAACGGCGTCCACGTCGTACCCCACCGGGCACCTCCTCTCACTGCTCAACCGCCGAAGACGTCAACAACCAACGGACGAGCGAGAATTTCAGACCGCGGCCGGCTCGTTCGCGCCGTAGCTCGCGTAGCCGTTCGCCTCGAGTTCCTCGGCCAGTTCGGCACCACCGGACTGCACGATCCGGCCGTCGAAGAACACGTGCACGAAGTCGGGCTTGATGTAGCGCAGGATGCGCGTGTAGTGGGTGATCAGCAGCGTGCCGATGCCAGTCTCGCGAACCCGGTTGACGCCCTCGCTGACCGTCCGCAGCGCGTCCACGTCCAGGCCGGAGTCGGTCTCGTCCAGGATCGCGATCTTCGGCTTCAGCAGCGCCATCTGCAGGATCTCGTGCCGCTTCTTCTCACCGCCGGAGAAGCCCTCGTTGACGTTGCGCTCGGCGAAGGACTTGTCCATCTCCAGGTCGGCCATGGCGGAGTTGACCTCCTTGACCCAGGTACGCAGCTTCGGAGCCTCGCCGCGGACCGCGGTGGCCGCGGTTCGAAGGAAGTTCGACACCGAGACGCCCGGCACCTCGACCGGGTACTGCATGGCCAGGAACAACCCGGCCCGGGCGCGTTCGTCCACTGCCAGTTCGAGTACGTTGACGCCGTCCAGCAGCACCTCGCCGGAGGTCACCGTGTACTTCGGGTGACCGGCGATCGAGTACGCCAGGGTGGACTTGCCCGAGCCGTTCGGCCCCATGATCGCGTGCGTCTCGCCGGACGAGACGGTGAGGTTCACACCCTTCAGGATGGGCGTCTCCTCCACGGCCACGTGCAGGTCGCGGATTTCCAGGGTGGACATCTACTTCTCCTCAATCGCGTCTGGGTCGATGGGCGAATCGAGGTCGGCATAGACCTCGCCGTCGACCACCGTGGTTTCGAAGACCTGCACCGGCCGGATCGCCGGCGGTCCGGTCGGCTTGCCGTTGCGCAGGTCGAACCGGGAACCGTGCAGCTCGCACTCGATGGTGCAGTCGGTGACCTCGCCGTCGGAGAGCGGCACCTCGGCGTGCGAGCAGACGTCCTCGATCGCGAACACCCGCTCCCCCACCTTCACCACCGCGACGTCGAGCTCGGCCAGTTCCACCCGCAGCGGCTTGTTGTCGCTGAGCTCGCCGAGCGAGCACAGCCGGGTTCCGGCGGTCACTCGGCGTCATCCTCCGAAGCCGCAACCAGCGGCACGGCGCCGAGCCGGGCATCGATGCTGGCCATCAACCGCTCCCGCAGCTCTGGTACCGGCACCCGGTCGACCACGTCTGCCAGGAACCCGCGGACCACCAGCCGGCGGGCCTCCTCGGCCGGAATCCCCCGCGCCTGCAGGTAGAACAGCTGCAGGTCGTCGAACCGGCCGGTGGCGCTGGCGTGCCCGGCTCCGGCGATCTCGCCGGTCTCGATCTCCAGGTTCGGCACCGAGTCGGCCCGGGCGCCGTCGGAGAGCAGCAGGTTGCGGTTCAGCTCGTACGTGTCGGTGCCGATCGCCTCCGGCCGGATCCGGACGTCGCCGATCCAGACGGTGCGGGCGGTGTCGCCGTCCAGCACCGACTTGTAGACCACGTCCGAGGAGCAGTTCGGCTGGGCGTGGTCGACGTACAGCCGGGTCTCCTGGTGCTGGCCGTCGCCGCACAGCGACACCCCGTACAGCCGGGCCGAACCACCCGGGCCGGCGAAGCTGACGGTCGGGCTCAGCCGCACCAGCGCGCCGCCGAGGTTCACCGCGATGTGCTGATAGCTGGCGTCCCGGCCGACCAGCGCCGCGTGCGCCGCCACATGGATGGCGTCGGCGTCCCAGTCCTGCACGCTCACCAGGTTCAGCTCGGCGCCGTCACCGAGAACCGTCTCGACGTTCGCCGCCACCGTGACGCTGCCCAGGTGGTCCATCACCACGGTGGCCCGCGACCGGGCGCCGGCGTCGATCACGAAGTGGCCGTAGTTCACACCGGGTTTGCCGACCGAGGTCAACAACACCGGACGGTCCAGCTCGGCACCGGCCGCGATGGTCACCAGCACCACGCCGGGGACGTTCGCGGCGGCCAGCGCGCTGACCCGGTCGGCCGGGGTGAGCGCGGTGCCCACCAGCGGGTGGTCGGTGCCGACGAACTCGACGCTGACCCCGTCCGGCAGCTCGGTGTTGAACTCGAAGGTGTTCTCCGACCGCTGCGGCTGGAAGAGCGGCCGCAGCTTGCGCAGCGGGGTGAACCGCCAGTCCTCCTCACGCCCGGTCGGGACCGGAAAGGCGTCCGGGTCGCGGGAGGTGAAGCGTTCGGCGGGCGAGCCGGTAGTGGCCCGTTCCACCGCGGCGGCAACGGATTCTGATGTTGCGGTCACTGGTTAACCTACCGCGCCTTCCATCTGCAGTTCGATCAGTCGGTTGAGCTCGAGGGCGTACTCCATCGGCAGCTCGCGGGCGATCGGCTCGACGAAGCCCCGCACGATCATCGCCATCGCCTCGTCCTCGGACAGGCCCCGGCTCATCAGGTAGAACAGCTGGTCGTCGCTCACCTTCGACACGGTCGCCTCGTGCCCCATCGCCACGTCGTCCTCCCGGACGTCGACGTAGGGATAGGTGTCCGACCGGCTGATGGTGTCGACCAGCAGCGCGTCGCACTTGACCGTCGACCGGCTGTGGTGCGCGCCCGGCTCGACCTGCACCAGGCCGCGGTAGGACGTCCGGCCGCCGCCGCGGGCCACCGACTTCGAGATGATCGTCGAGGAGGTGTGCGGTGCGGCGTGCACCATCTTCGCGCCGGCGTCCTGGTGCTGACCCTCGCCGGCGAAGGCGATCGAGAGCACCTCGCCCTTGGCGTGCTCACCGGTCATCCAGACCGCCGGGTACTTCATGGTGACCTTGGAGCCGATGTTGCCGTCGACCCACTCCATGGTGGCGCCCTGCTGAGCCACCGCCCGCTTGGTCACCAGGTTGTATACGTTGTTCGACCAGTTCTGGATCGTCGTGTAGCGGCACCGGCCGCCCTTCTTCACGATGATCTCGACCACTGCGGAGTGCAGCGAGTCGGACGAGTAGATCGGCGCGGTGCAGCCCTCGACGTAGTGCACGTACGCGTCCTCGTCGATGATCATCAGGGTCCGCTCGAACTGGCCCATGTTCTCGGTGTTGATCCGGAAGTAGGCCTGCAGCGGGATGTCGACGTGCACACCCTTCGGCACGTAGATGAACGAGCCACCCGACCACACCGCGGTGTTCAGCGCCGCGAACTTGTTGTCACCGGACGGGATGACGGTGCCGAAATACTCCTTGAAGAGTTCCTCGTGCTCGCGCAGCGCGGTGTCGGTGTCGAGGAACAGGACGCCCTGGCTCTCCAGGTCCTCCCGGATCTTGTGGTAGACCACCTCGGACTCGTACTGGGCAGCCACCCCGGCGACCAGCCGCTGCTTCTCCGCCTCCGGGATGCCCAGCTTGTCGTAGGTGTTCTTGATGTCGGCCGGCAGGTCGTCCCAGCTGGCCGCCTGCTGCTCGGTCGACCGGACGAAGTACTTGATCGTGTCGAAGTTGATCCCGGACAGGTCCGAGCCCCAGTTCGGCATCGGCTTCTTGAAGAAGATCTCCAGCGCCTTCAACCGGCGCTGCAGCATCCACTCCGGTTCGTTCTTCAACCGGGAGATGTTGCGCACCACCTCTTCGGACAGGCCGCGCTGGGCGGTGGCACCGGCGACGTCGGTGTCGGCCCAGCCGAACTTGTACGTCGAGAGCGCCTGGATCTGCTCGTCCTGGGTGAGCGAGCGCTCTGCTGAAGTGGTCACTCGTCAGCCTCCCGTGCTGTTTCGGTGGATCGGGTCGTGTTGCGTCCTGCTCGCCGGCGTACCGGCCGGCACGTGGGTGGTGCATACCCCGTCACCGTGGGCGATGGTGGCCAGCCGCTGCACGTTGGTGCCGAGCGCCTCGGCCAGCGCCCGGGTCTCAGCCTCGCAGAGCTCCGGGAACTCGGCGGCCACATGCACGACCGGGCAATGATGCTGGCAGATCTGGATGCCCCGGCCGGCGGGGGCGGCTGACGCGACGTAGCCCTCTTCGGTCAGCACCTCGGCGACCAGTTCGGCCTTCTGCCGGGAGTCGGTCACCGGCTGATCGGCCAGTCGCTCCCGCAGGTTCTGGGTCAACCGGCTGGCCCGGTCGTCGGCGAACGCGACCAGTGCCTGTTCACCGGCGGCATCTCGCAGTTGGCGGAGCGCGGTGGCGGCCAACTCGTCGTAGGCGTGCCCGAACCGGCTCCGGCCCTGGTCGGTCAGTGCGTACCGCCGGGCAGGGCGTCCGCGACCCCGGTGGGCACCGGACGAGCCGGGCTTGGCCCGCACCTCGGTGAGTACCCCGTCGGCGACCAGTGCCTCCAGGTGCCGGCGGATCGCGGCGGCCGAGAGGTCCAGCTGCTCAGCCAGCGCCGCGGCCGTCTGCGGGCCGCCCTGTTGCACCAGCCGGGCCACCGCGTCCCGGGTGCGGCCCTCGGCGGTGCCGTCCTGCGGGTGAGTGGCCGCCGAGCGCGGCTCGCTCGACTGGTGTGTGCGCAGGTCAGCGGACGCCGACGAGCGGCGCTCTTGAGGACCAGCGATTTTCACAAGACAAGTATGACTTATTTCCTGGCGGCTGCCCACCTCGACCCGCCGACCGGGCAACCCCGACCGCCGCTCCCACCGTCCCCGGCCGGCCCGGTACGTTCCCTCCCATGCTGTACCGGGCTGCCGAACTGACCGTGTCACCGCTGCTGCGCGCCTACTTCCGCCCGGCGGTGACCGGCGCCCACCACGTGCCCCGGACCGGTCCGGCGATCATCGCGTCCAACCACCTGTCCGCCTCGGACGAGGTGTTCACCCCGATCACCGCCCGCCGCCAGGTGCTCTACTTCGCCAAGGCCGAGTACTTCACCGGCACCAGCCTGAAGGGCCGGTTGACCGCCTATATCTTCACCGAGTTCGGCCTGGTGCCGGTGGACCGGAACAACCCGCGGGCGGCCGCCTCGACCATCGACATCGGCGCCGAGCTGCTGGCAGCCGGCAAGCTGCTGGGCATCTACCCCGAAGGCACCCGGTCGCCGGACGGCCGGCTGCACAAGTTCCGCACCGGGGTCGCCCGGCTCGCGCTGCGCACCGGTGCGCCGGTGGTGCCAGTCGGCCTGGTCGGCACCGACCGGGTGCTGCCGGCCGGCGAGCAGCGCTGGCGGCGGGCCCCGTGCGCGGTCCACTACGGCGCCCCGCTCGACTTCTCCGGACGTCCCGAGGACGAGCGCTCGGCCCGGGCGCTGCGCGAGGTCACCGAGACCGTCCGGGCAGCGGTGCAGCAACTCTCCGGCCAGGAGTACGTCGACAGCTACGGCAGCTCGATGAAGTCGGCCGGCTGAGCGCTCGCGCTCGGGAAAGTTGAGCCGGTCACGCCCGGGGGCGGGGCCGACAACCTCGCCGCCGCGGCTACCTAGACTCGAAGCGTGCCAGCTGCCGCCGTCGAGATCGACGGCCTCGTCAAGCGCTACGGCGATCGGGTCGCCGTGGCCGGCGTGTCGTTCACCGTCCGGCGCGGTGAGCTGTTGGCCCTGCTCGGCACCAACGGCGCCGGCAAGACCACCCTGATCGAGATCTGCGAGGGTTTCCGGGCTCCCGACGCCGGCCGGGTGCGGGTGCTCGGCGCCGACCCGATCGCCGACCCGGCCACCGTCCGGCCGAAGGTCGGGGTGATGCTGCAGGACGGCGTCGGCGGTTACACCGGCGCCCGGGCCCGGGAGCTGCTGCAGCTGTTCGCCAGCTATGCCGCCCGCCCGCATGACGTCGACCAGTTGCTGGAGCTGGTCGGGCTCACCGACCAGGGCCGGACCCCGGTCAAGCGACTGTCCGGCGGCCAGCAGCAGCGGCTGTCGCTGGCGATGGCGCTGGTCGGCCGTCCCGAACTGCTGTTCCTGGACGAGCCGACCACCGGCATGGACCCGCAGGCCCGCCGGGCGACCTGGCAGCTGATCCGCCGGCTGAAGGCCGACGGGGTGTCGGTGGTGCTGACCACCCACTACCTGGACGAGGCCGAGGAGCTGGCCGATCACGTGGTGATGCTCAACGCCGGCCGGGTGGTCGCCGAGGGCAGCCCGGCCGAACTGACCCGGGCCGGCGCCGGCGGCGAGGTGCGGTTCACCGCGCCGGCCGGGCTGGACGTGGCCGCGCTGCAACGAGCGCTGCCCGGCGGCGGCCAGGTCGTCGAGCAACCGGCCGGCAACTACGTGGTCCGGGCCGAGGTCACACCCGACCTGCTGGCCGCGGTCACCGCCTGGTGCGCCGACCGGGACGTGCTCGCCGACGGGCTCACCGTGCAGCGGCGGACCCTGGAGCAGGTGTTCCTGGCGCTCACCGCCGAGCAGCCGACCGCGCCGGCGGTGCGGCGGTGACCGACACCCCCGACGGCGCGCCGGTGACCGGTATCCAGACCGGCGCCGGCCTGTCCTTCGCGCCCGCTCCGGCGGCCGGCAGCCGGGCCGGCATGCTGGCCGCGCAGACCCGGATGGAGCTGCGGCTGCTGCTGCGCAACGGCGAGCAGGTCGGGCTCACCCTGGTGATCCCGCTGCTGCTGGAGTTCTTCTTCAACCTGCCCCTGCTCTACTCGCTCGGCACCCCGCGCCGGATCGACTTCGTGGTGCCCTCGGTGCTCGCGCTGGCCGTCATGAGCGCCTCGTTCACCGGGCTGGCCATCGGCACCGGCTTCGAACGCAAGTACGCCGTGCTGAAACGGCTCGGCGCCACCGCGCTGCCGCGGCAGGTGCTGATCGGCGGCAAGACCTGCGCGGTGCTGATCCTGCAGGTGTTGCAGGCGGCGCTGATCTGCCTGCTCGGACTGGCCCTCGGCTGGCAGCCGGCCGGTGGTGCCGGCTGGGCGGTGTTGCTGATCGTGGCCGGCACCTTCGCCTTCGGCGGCCTCGGCCTGCTGCTGGCCGGCACGGTGCGGGCCGAGATCACCCTGGCCGCGGCGAACCTGGCCTGGCTGGTGCTCCTGTTCGCCGGCGGCATCGCGATCCCGCTGTCCCGCTACCCGGGGCCGGCCGCGGACGTGCTGCGGTACCTGCCGTCGGCGGCCCTCTCGGACGGTCTGCACCAGGTGCTGCAGCACGGTGGCGGCTCGCCCTGGCGGGCGCTGGTCACGCTCCTGGTCTGGGCCGTCCTGGCCCTGCCGGCCGCCGCCCGATTCTTCCGGTGGGAGTGAGCATGCTGCCTGGCTGGACTCGAGAACCAGCGACCCTGCGCCGGCTGGCGCTGGCCTCGGTGGTCGCCAACGTGGTGATCGTGGTGACCGGCGGCGCGGTCCGGCTGACCGGCTCCGGCCTGGGCTGCCCGACCTGGCCGTCCTGCACCGAGAACTCGCTGACCCCGACCCGGCAGTACGCGCTGCACGGGCTGATCGAGTTCACCAACCGGCAGCTCACCTTCGTGCTGGTGGTGGTGGTGCTGGCGACGCTGGCGGCCGCCCTGTTGGCCCGCCGGGAGCGCGGCCTGGCGGTGCTGCTGGCGGCCAGCATCCCGGCCCAGGCGGTGCTGGGCGGCATCACCGTGCTGACCAAGCTGAACCCGTGGACGGTGGCGGCCCACTTCCTGCTGTCGATGGCGATCATCGCGGTCGCCTTCGTGCTGTGGTGGCGGCTGCGCTCCGCTGTCGCCGCGGTGCCCGCTGCCAGGCCTGGACGCGGGCTGGTCCCGGCCGGCTGGCTGCTGGTCGGGCTGACCGGGGCGGTGCTCGCGGTCGGCACCGTGGTCACCGGCAGTGGCCCGCACGCCGGCGACAAGGGCGCCACCCACCGGATCCACCTGGCGCCGGGCTCGGTCTCGCAACTGCATGCCGATCTGGTGATGCTGCTGATCGGGGTCACCGTCGGCTTCGTGTTGCTGGCCGGTGGCCGGCTGCGCCGGGTGGCCGGCTGGTTGCTCGGCATCGAACTGGCGCAGGGCGTGGTGGGTTACGTCCAGTACTTCAGTCACGTGCCAGCCCCGCTGGTGGGGGTGCACATGCTCGGCGCCTGCCTGGTCTGGTTGGCTGCGCTGGCGGTGCTGGCCAGCCTGGACGTGTCACCGTTCCGGGCCAGGACGGTGGCGGCGAGCACGCCGACGGCCGTCCCGCGACGGAATCCGGTTTCCGCAGGCTGAGCTCGACTGCGTCGGCGGGCTGGGCTCAGCTGCGGGCGCGGGCTGCCGTTTCCGCTTCGACCAGGCTGCGTACCTCGCCGAAGCCCGGCTCGTCGGCCGGATCCTCCGACTCCGGCCGCAGGATCTCCGGCATCGCGTTCCGGGGCCGGCGCCGGGACCGGGCGGCCGGCCGCTGCCGTCCCTCCAGCGCGGCGATCACCGGCAGCAGCAGGTACGCCTCGTCCGGCGCGTCCGGCCAGACCCGGGCGACCGCCTCGGCATCGGTGCGCAGCCGGCCGAACTCGGCGGCCAGCGCGGCAATGGTTCGCGGCTCGAGAACCAGCGCCTGCGGCCAGAGGTCATCCTCGCCGTAAGCCCAGAGTTCACGAGCTAGCGATTTCGCAGACGTAAGAACTCGCACAGCCACATTCCCATTTTGGGTCAACGCGCGGGAATTCGCAGACCGACCGGACCGAATTAGACGGCTCGTCCAGTACTTACCGCAATCTCGACAACGAATAGATGACGAGCCCGACCAGCGAGCCCACCACGGTGCCGTTCACCCGGATAAATTGCAGGTCGCGGCCGACCTGCAACTCCAGCCGGCGGGCGGTGGACTCGGCGTCCCAGCGCGCCACGGTGTGGGTGATGATTCCGGACAACTCACCCGAGTAGTGCGCCAGCACGTGGTGCATCACCCCGAGCACCCACCGGTCGCTCTTGGCCTGCAGTTCGGTGTCGCTGCTCAGCGCCCGGCCGGTCTGCCGGATGGCCGAGGCCAGCACCTTGCGCAGCTCCGACTCCGGGTCGGCCGCCGCTTCGAGCACCGCCTTCTTCAGCGGCAGCCAGAGCGAAGCGAGCGCGTTGCGGACCGCCGGATGGTCGAGCAGTTCGCCCTTCCACCGTTCCAGCGACGCGCTGGCCGCCGGGTCGGTACGCAGCCGCTCGGCATAACCGCGCAGCCGCTGGTCGAACTGCAGCCGGAGCGCGTGTTCGGGTTGCCCGGTGACGTCGGCGAGGAAATTCTGCACGCCGGAGAAGATGCGGTTGAAGACCCGGCTGTCGACCCATTCCGGCACCCATTCCGGTGACTCGTCGGCAAGCCGCTGCCGGAACAGTTCGCGGTTGTCGTCGAGAAAGCGCATGACCGAGCGCAGCGTCTCGGTCAGCAGCCGCTGGTGCTGCTCGCCCTGCACCGCCAGGTCGATCAGCTTCGCCACCACCGGCGCCGCCGGCAGCCGGCGAAGCTGGCTGTCCGCGAACCGCTCCAGGGCCAGCCTGATGTCCTCGTCGGCCAGCACCGTGTTCGCTCCGGCCAGCGCGGCGCCGAACTCGGCGGCCAGCTGTTCCGGCCGGTCGCCGGCGGCCAGCCACTCGCCGACCCGGCGCGGGATGGCCGCGGCCCGCAACCGAGGCGCTACCACCTCGGGGGTGAGGAAGTTCTGCTGGATGAACTCGCCCAGGCTCTCCCCGATCTGGTCCTTCTTGCGCGGGATGATCGCGGTGTGCGGGATCGGCAGCCCCAGCGGATGCCGGAACAGCGCGGTCACCGCGAACCAGTCGGCCAGGCCACCGACCATCGCCGCCTCGCTGGCCGCTTGCAGGAACGGCCAGCCGCCGTGCCCGTCGCCGACCACCACGCACACCACGTAGACCACCGCGGCCAGCAGCAGGCCGCCGGTCGCGACCGCCTTCATCCGGAGCAGGGCGGTGCGCCGGCTGCGATCGGCCGGCGGCAGCGTCATCCGGACCGTCCGGCCGCCGACCGCTCGACCGCCGGCTGCTCGACCCGGTTGGCGATCGCGCCCGCCAGCCGGGTCGCCGCCCGCTCGTCGAAGCTCAGGAACAGCGACGGCTCGGTCAGCTCCAGCTCGATCACCCGGGGCCCGTCCGGGCTGGGCAGCAGGTCGATCCGGGCGTAGAGAAGCGGCTGGTCGCCGGACACCCGCGCCACCACCGCCTCGGCGACGGCGAGCTCGTCCGGGGACGGCTCGCGGGCCGTGATGGTCTCGGGCAGGTAGAGGTGGTCATCGGGGCCGATGCCGAGCACCCGGCCCGGTTCGAGCAGCGGCGCCTTGCGGATGGCGTGGCTGAAGCTGCCGTCGATGAAGATCAGCGCGGTCTCCCCCGCGGTGTCGACCTCGGCCAGGTACGGCTGGGCGAGCACCGTCCGACCGGCGGCCTGCAAGCCGGCGGCGTGCGCCAGCGCGGCGTCCGCCTCGGCCGCGGTGAACCGGCCGGCGCCCCGGGACCCGGCCCCCACCGACGGCTTGAGCACGAACTCCTCGGCGTCCGGCAACCGGACCGGCTCGTCCGGTGCGAAGAACTCGGTCGGCACGATCGGGATGCCGGTCGCGGCCAGGCCGGCCAGGTATCGCTTGTCGCTGTTGCCGCGCACCACCTCGATCGGGTTGTGCAGCCGCGGCACCGCCTCGGCCCAGGCCAGGAACTCGGCGCGCCGGGCGGTGTAGTCCCAGGTGCTGCGGATGACGGTGGCGGCGAAACCGGCCCAGTCCACCGCCGGGTCCGACCAGGCCAGCACCGCCGGCTCGAAGCCGGCGTCGACCAGCGCGTCGGCCAGCACCGCGTCGTCGGTGTCGCCGTCGGGCAGTTGGGCACAGGTGGCGATGGCGATGCTGCGACTCACCTGACCGATCGTACGGATCTCCACCGGGGAGGCCTGCCAGACCCGTCGGCCGGCTCCCCTACCCTGGGTCGCAAGCTATGGGGTCTCCAGCCGGCAAGCGCAGAGCGCCCAGCGGCGGCGCCGTGTCGGCCCGCCGCTGGTTCGCCATCCGGTTGCTCGCCGTCGGCGTGCTGGGGCTGCTGGTCGGCGCCGGCGTGGTGCTGATCCGCAAGCCAGCCGACGGGCGTCCGCTGGCCGTGTACTCGCACCGGCTGGCCGGTGCGAACGCGTTGCTGAAGCGGGCCGAGGACGCGATGCGGGCACTGGCCCACCAGCGACACGCCCGGCTGGCCGGCGACAGCCGGTGCTACTACCCCACCGATGCGGGCGAGGGCGGCGGCCAGGTGGCGGCCGTCGAGCCCCGGTTGTTCTGCGGACCGGTGCTGTTCGTCGACGGCGACGCCAGCCGGCCGTACCTGGTCTACAACCTGATCGCCCAGCCGACCTCGCACGGGCAGCTCCGGCTGGCCATGGTCGGTGCCCAGCCGGACGCGGTCGCCGCACCGCCCGACCAGCCGCTGATCCGGCCGGACGGTCGCACCCCGCCGGCCCGGGTGGGCATCAACCCGCCAGGACCGCCGGCCGCGGTCGGCGACGTGCTCACCACCACCGAGACCCTGCGCACCCCGCTCACCCCGGCGCCGCCCTCGGCGGTGATGGTCGGGCAGCTGTCCGGCGTCCGGTTGATCGAGTACGGCTTCGTCGACGTCTACGACTGGGGTGACCGGGCCCGGACCGCGCCGCCCGGTTACCGGCTGCTGGCCTTCGCGGTGGTGCCGGTGCCGGGTGAGGACGGCAGCTCGTACCCGGACCTCTCGGTGCGTGTCGACGGCCACGCCCGCGGCCCGCTGACCGTCACCTCCGACTACCTGATCGCCGCCGTTCCCAAGCACGCCCGCCGGGTGGACCTGGTGCTCAACGACAGCGGCACCACCCAGGCCATCTCGCTGCTCACCGGCCGCCCGGCCGCCGACAACCCGGCGGTCACCGTGCGCGCGCACCTGTCCGACCGGCCGGACGCCAGCCGGTCGGTGAAGGTGCGCCTCACCACCGCGGCCGGCTCCGGCACGGTCACCGGCACCTTCACCGTCCGCCAGGTGTCGCTGAGCTACTGGACCGCGGCCGGCACCCGGTGCCCGCGGCCGGACGCGGCGTGGCTGCACGTCGGCGCGATGCTCAAGCTGGACGGTGACAAGCAGTTCTACGGCGCCGAGTCCGGGCTGGTCTGGGTGACGGTGCCCGGCGGCGGCAAGGTCGGCACCAGCAACGGGGCGGCCGACCCGGCACACCAGGTGGACGACGTGGCCCAGGTGCCGGCCTCGCTGACCCGGGGCACCGTGCTGCTGTCCGGCACGGTGCACACCGCCAAGGGCACCCTGACGGTCCTCGGCCCGGTCAGCGTGCCGTTCTCGATCGCTGCCGGCTAAGGGCATTCACCAGCCGGGGCGCTCCAGCAGTTCCTCGAACACCGCCACCCACTGGATCAGGTGCCGGTCGCCGAGGTACGCGGCCCGCACCCGGTCCTGGCCGGCCGGCCCGAGCCGGTCACGCAACCGGGCGTCGGTGAGCAGCCCGTACAGCCGGTCGCCGAAGCCGGCCAGGTCGCTCGGGTCGGCCACCAGCAGCCCGTCCACCCCGTCGGTGATCTGGTCCGCGATGCCGCCGACCGCGCCGGCCAGCACCGGCCGGGCCTTCCACATCGCCTCGGTGACGGTCAGCCCGAACCCCTCGACCAGGCTCTTCTGCACTACCACCGCGGCGTGCTGCTGCAGCCCGTTGACGATCAGCGCGTTCTGGTCCGGGTCGTCCATCGGCAGGCTGGCCAGGTGACAGCGGCCGCGCACCGGCGGCGGCAGCAGTTCACGCAGCGCCTGGCACTCGGCCAGCACCCCGGCGGCCTCCGGGTCGTCCGCCACCCCGGTCACCTCCGGGCCGGCCAGCAGCAGGTGCGCGTCCGGCAGCCGGGGCGCCACCCGGTCGGCGAAGGCGGTGAGCACGCCGGCCATGTCCTTGAGCCGGTCCCACCGGCTCACCTGCACCACCAACTGCGCCTCGGCCGGCGGTGGCGGGCCGTCCAGCAGCCCGGTCCGGGGCACCAGCAGCGCGCTGCCGCCGTCCCGCCGGGCGAACCGGATCGGCGCCGGATCGGCCGGCCCGCCGAGCAGGCCGACCCGGCGCAGCACCCGCAGCACCTGGTCGGCGGCCAGCGGCCGGTTCTTCACCGCGACCGGGTCGATCGAGGGCGGAATCACCCGGACCCGGTCGGCCGGCAGCCAGTCCGGCGGGTACTGGGCACGGGAGAACACGAACGCATGCGGGCTGCCCAGGTAGCCGCGCAGGAACTGCCAGCCCTGCTCGGTGCCGGCGTTCGGACGGTCCCGGCCGATGTGGCTGCGCCAGACCACGTGAGTGCTCCGGTCGCGCATCGCGGCGGCCAGGCCGGCGGTCTGCGGGTCATGCAGCAGCACGATGTCACCCGGCCGGACCAGCTCCCGCAACTCGGCCGCGTTGGCCTGGCTGACCTGCTGGAAGATCCGGTGGTCGGCGTCGTCGAACGGCCGGTCCAGCACGCCGTGCAGCGCGTTGTGCAGCCGCTTGGTGACCGTGAAGAATTCTGGCGGGGCGTCCAGCACCAGCCAGCGGGTGTCCACCCCGGCGGCCCGGCCGTAGGCCAGCAGGGTCTGCAGCATCTCGGCGACGCCACCACCGTGCGCGGTGGTGTTGACGTTCCAGACGACCCGGTCGGCCAGCAGGTCCCGGGCCCGGCTGGCGATGGCGAGGAACTCCTGCCTGCGGGCGGCGGTCAGCAGCGCGCCGAGTTCCTCCAGCGGCGTGGCCCGGATCTGGACCTGCTGCACGCCCCCATCGTCGCACCCGATCGGGCGCGTCCGGGGCCGAAAGGCCTATCGAACGAAGGTGTCGACCGCGACTGCGACGAAGACGAAGGCCAGGTAGCTGTTGGACAGGTGGAACAGCCGCATCGGCTTGCCGGCCTCGCCCCGCTTGGTGGCGGCGTACAGCCGGTGCGCCTCGGCCAGCAGCACCGCGCCGGCGCCGAGTGCCAGCACTCCGTACACCCAGCTGGTGGCCACCGGCCAGAGCACCAGCGAGACCGCCACCGTCAGCCAGCTGTACCAGACGATCTGCCGGGCCACCTCGACCGGCGTCGCGACCACCGGCAGCATCGGCACGCCGGCCCGGGCGTAGTCGTCCCGGTACCGGATGGCCAGCGCCCAGAAGTGCGGCGGGGTCCAGCAGAACACCACGCCGAACAGCACCACCGGGGCCCAGGCCAGCGACCCGGTGACCGCCGCCCAGCCGATCAGCACCGGCATGCAGCCGGCTGCGCCACCCCAGACGATGTTCTGCGCGGTCCGGCGCTTGAGCACCATCGTGTAGATGACCACGTAGAACGCGATGGCCAGCAGGGTCAGGCCGGCTGCCAGCCAGTTGGTGGTCAGCCCCATCAGCAGCACCGCGACCAGGCCGAGGGCCGAGCCGAAGATCAGTGCGCCGGTCGGCGACACCTGGTGGCTGGCCAGCGGGCGGTGCCCGGTGCGGCGCATCACCGCGTCGATATCGCGGTCGATGAAGCAGTTCAGGGCGTTCGCGCTGCCGGCCGCCATGGTGCCGCCGATCATGGTCGCCAGCACCACGCCGAGCTTGGGCAGGCCGCCGGCCGCCAGCACCATCGCCGGCAGCGTGGTGACCAGCAGCAACTCGATGATCCGGGGTTTGGTGAGCGCCACGTAGGCCCGGATCGCCGCCGGGACCGGTCGCCGGGTCGCCTCGGCGGGGCGTTGCCCGCGCGGCTGGACCGGTGCAACCGGGGTCTGCGTCACCGGCCCAGCGTAGCGCCGCGAACCGGCTGCCCCCGCACCGCCGTCCGAGGGTGTGACGCGCCGCCGCCACACCCGCGCCGCCGACGAGCACACCGGCAAAGTGGCTAGGCTGGAAATTGTCCGTGAGCACACCTGCTAGCCAGCTGGAGAGCTGTAGTGAGTAGTAGCGCGACCGAATCCGTGGCTGACGTCGTCACCACCCACCCGGACTGGTGGACCGAGCTGGACACCAAGGCAGTGGACACCGCGAGACTGCTCGCCGCTGACGCGGTGCAGAAGGTCGGCAACGGCCACCCGGGCACCGCGATGAGCCTGGCGCCGCTGGCCTACCTGCTGTTCCAACGGGTGATGCGGCACGACCCCACCGATCCGAACTGGGTGGCCCGCGACCGGTTCATCCTGTCCAACGGGCACTCCTCGCTCACCCTGTACGTCCAGCTGTACCTCGCCGGCTACGGCCTGGAGCTGGACGACCTGAAGTCGCTGCGCACCTGGGGTTCGCTGACCCCGGGCCACCCGGAGCACGGTCACACGATCGGCGTCGAGACCACCACCGGGCCGCTCGGCCAGGGTGTCGGGAACGCGGTCGGAATGGCGATGGCGGCCCGCCGCGAGCGCGGCCTGTTCGATCCGGACGCCGCCCCGGGCGAGTCCCCGTTCGACCACCACGTCTACGTGATCGCCGGCGACGGCTGCCTGGAGGAGGGCGTCGCCAGCGAGGCCGCTTCGCTGGCCGGCCACCAGCAGCTCGGCAACCTGACCCTGCTCTACGACGACAACCACATCTCGATCGAGGACGACACCAACGTGGCGTTCTCCGAGGACGTGCTGAAGCGGTTCGAGGCCTACGGCTGGCACACCCAGTACGTGGAGTCCGGTGAGGACGTGGTCGCGCTCGAGGAGGCGCTGGCGGCGGCCAAGGCCGAGACCGACCGGCCGTCCATCATCGCGGTCCGCACCATCATCGGCTGGCCGGCCCCGACCAAGCAGAACACCGGCAAGGCCCACGGCTCGGCGCTCGGCGAGGAGGAGATCCGCCGCACCAAGGAGCTGCTCGGCTTCAACCCGGACGTGCACTTCGCCGTCGACGACGAGGTGATCGCGCACACCCGGCAGCTGGCCGAGCGCGGCCGGGCGGCCCGCGAGGAGTGGCAGCCGAGCTTCGACGCCTGGGCCAAGGACAACCCCGAGCGCAAGCAGCTCTTCGACCGCACGCTGACCCGCACCCTGCCGGCCGGCTGGGCTGACGAGCTGCCGACCTTCCCGACCGAGAAGGACGGCAAGGCCAACTCGATGGCGACCCGGGCCGCGTCCGGCAAGGTGCTCTCGGCACTGGCCGGAGTGCTGCCCGAGCTGTGGGGCGGTTCGGCCGACCTGGCCGAGTCGAACAACACCACGATGGACGGCGAGCCGAGCTTCGTGCCGGCCGACCGGCAGACCAAGGAGTGGCCGGGTGGCCCGTACGGCCGCACCCTGCACTTCGGCATTCGCGAGCACGCGATGGGTTCGATCATGAACGGCATCACGCTGCACGGCGGCACCCGGGTCTACGGCGGCACCTTCCTGGTGTTCAGCGACTACATGCGGCCGCCGGTGCGACTGGCCGCACTGATGCAGCTGCCCACCATCTACGTCTGGACGCACGACTCGATCGGCCTCGGCGAGGACGGTCCTACCCACCAGCCGATCGAGCAGCTGGCGTCGCTGCGGGCGATCCCCGGCCTGGACGTGGTCCGTCCGGCCGACGCCAACGAGACCGCGGTGGTCTGGCGACAGGTGCTGGAGAACACCGACCGGCCGGCCGGCCTGGCGCTGTCCCGGCAGGGGCTGCCGGTGCTCGACCCGGCCGCCGTGGTGAACGCCGGCAAGGGCGGGTACGTGCTGGCCGATTCCTCGGCGGCCGTCCCGCAGGTGATCCTGATCGCCACCGGCTCCGAGGTGTCGCTCGCGCTGACCGCCCGGGAGCGGCTGGAGGCCGAGGGCACGCCGACCCGGGTCGTGTCGATGCCGTGCGTGGAGTGGTTCCACGCCCAGGACCGGGCCTACCAGCAGCAGGTGCTGCCGCCGGCCGTCAAGGCTCGGGTGAGCGTCGAGGCCGGCGTTCCGCTGGGTTGGCGCGAGATCGTCGGCGAGGGCGGCGAGATCGTCGCGATCGACCACTTCGGCGCCAGCGCGGCGGCCGGGGTGCTCTTCGAGCAGTTCGGCTTCACCCCCGACCGGGTGGTGGCCGCCGCGCACGCCGCGCTCGAGCGGGCCAACGTGATCACCGGCACCACCACCGGCAACTGAACTCAACAGCAGAGATCTTCAAGCTCCAGAAGGGGTAGCAGCATGAGCGATGACGCACTTGCCGAGCTTTCCGACCACGGCGTCTCCATCTGGCTGGACGACATCAGCCGGCACCGTCTGGTCAGCGGCAACCTGCAGGAGCTGATCGACGCCAAGCACGTGGTCGGCGTGACCAGCAACCCCTCCATCTTCCAGAAGGCGCTGGAGGGCTCGGCCGACGGGAACTCCCCCTACGCCGACCAGGTGCACGACCTGGCCATCCGCGGCGTGTCCCTTGAGGAGTCGGTGCGCTTGCTCACCTGCTACGACATCCGCGAGGCCTGCGACGTGCTGCGTCCGGTCTTCGACGCGACGCACGGTCAGGACGGCCGGGTGTCGATCGAGGTCGACCCGCGGGTCGCGCACGACCCCGACAAGACCACCGCCGAGGCCAGCTCGCTGTGGTGGCTGGTGGACCGTCCGAACGTGATGATCAAGATCCCGGCCACCGAGCAGGGCCTGGAGTCGATCACCGCCTCGATCGCGGTCGGCATCAGCGTCAACGTCACGCTGATCTTCTCGATCGACCGGTACAAGAAGGTGATGGAGGCCTACCTGGCCGGCCTGGAGCAGGCGCGGGAGAAGGGCATCGACCTGTCGACCATCCGGTCGGTGGCCTCGTTCTTCGTGTCCCGGGTGGACACCGAGATCGACAAGCGGCTGGACAAGCTCGGCTCGGACGAGGCCCGGGCGGTGCGCGGCAAGGCCGGTATCGCCAACGCCCGGCTGGCATACGAGGCGTTCGAGAGCGTCTTCATCGGCGACCGGTGGGACTCCCTCGCCGCCGACGGCGCCCACCCGCAGCGCCCGCTGTGGGCGTCCACCGGGGTGAAGGACCCCAGCTACGACGACACCATGTACGTCACCCAGCTGGTCGCCCCGCACACCGTGAACACCATGCCGGAGGCGACCCTGAACGCGGTCGCCGACCACGGCGTGATCAGCGGCAACACCGCCAACACCGGCTACCACGAGGCACGGGCGGTGTTCGCCCAGCTGGCCGAGCTCGGCATCGAGATCGACGAGGTCACCGAACTGCTCGAGGTCGAAGGGGTGCAGAAGTTCATGGACTCCTGGGCGGTTCTGCTGGAGGGCGTGCAGCAGCAGCTGGAGGCCGGCGCGAAGAAGGCCGGCAAGTGAGCGACGCTGACCTGACCGAGACCGAGCAGGGCGGCATGCGCTGCAGCTTCGGCTATCCGGACGCCGGCCGGTACGCCGAGGCGCTGGACCAGCTGGTCGCCGATCGGGTCGCCAGCGGTATCACCCAGCAGAACGCCACCCTGTGGGGCGCCGAGGCGGAGTCGGAGGCCAGCATCCGGCTGTCCTGGGCGACCCTGGCCGAGACCTCACGGCCGCTGGTCGGCGAGATCACCGCCCTGGCCGACGAGCTGCGCGCCGACGGCCTGGACCACATCGTGCTGGCCGGCATGGGCGGCAGCTCGCTGGCTCCCGAGGTCATCTGCGCGACCGCCGGGGTCGACCTGGTCACCCTGGACACCACCGACGCCGGCCAGGTGGCCGCGTCGCTGGCCCAGGACCTGGACCGGACCGTGCTGGTGGTCTCCAGCAAGTCCGGCGGCACCGTCGAGACCGACTCGCACCGGCGGGCGTATGAGAAGGCGTTCACCGACGCCGGCATCGACCCGCGGAGCCGGATCGTGGTGGTCACCGACCCCGGTTCGCCGCTGCAGAAGACCGCCGAAGAGGCCGGTTACCGCAAGGTGTTCCTGGCCGACCCGCACGTCGGCGGCCGGTACAGCGCGTTGACCGCGTTCGGCCTAGTGCCGTCCGGGCTGGCCGGCGCGGACATCGGCGCGCTGCTCGACGATGCGGCTGCCGCGGCGGCCGCGCTGGCCGCCGACGACCGTGACAACCCGGGTCTGCGGCTGGGCGCGCTGCTCGGGCTGGCGCATGCGGACGGCGCCGACAAGGTGGTGTTCGCCGACTTCGGCTCCGGCATCCACGGTTTCGGCGACTGGGCCGAGCAGCTGATCGCCGAGTCCACCGGCAAGCACGGCAAGGGCCTGCTGCCGGTGGTGGTGGAGAGCCCGCAGGCGCCCGGTTACCGGGACGCCGGCAAGGACGCCACCCTGATCCGGGTCGGCGGCGGCCCGGACGATGAGGTGGTCGCCGGTTCCGGTTGGACGGCGGCCACCGCCGGCCCGCTCGGTGCGCAGTTCCTGCTCTGGGAGTACGCCACCGCGGTGGCCGGCCGGCTGATCGGGATCAACCCGTTCGACCAGCCGAACGTCGAGGAGGCGAAGAAGCAGGCCCGGGCCCTGCTCGACTCGCCCAGCGGCCAGCAGACCGACGAGCCGGCGTTCACCGACGGCGCGATCCAGGGCTACGCCGAGAACCTCGACCTGTCCGAGGTGTCCGACCTGGCCGGCGCCCTGTCGGCCCTGTTCGACGCCGCTCCCGAGCTGGGCTACGTCTCCGTCCAGGCCTACCTCGACCGGCACGCCGACGCCTCGGCCGCCGACCTGCGGCCGGCGATCGCCACCCGCACCGGCCTGCAGACCACCTTCGGCTGGGGGCCGCGGTTCCTGCACTCGACCGGTCAGTACCACAAGGGCGGCCATCCGAACGGCGTGTTCCTGCAGCTGACCGGTGCGGTGACCGACGACCTGGCGGTGCCGGACCGGCCGTACAGCTTCGGCACCTTGCAGGCGGCTCAAGCGGCCGGTGACGCGAAGGTGCTGGCCGGCCAGGGCCGCCCAGTACTGCGGCTGCACCTGACCGACCGGGCCGCCGGTCTTGCCCAACTCCTCACAGCCTTCTAGGAGGGCCCGGTGACCACCACCGACGAGCACACGCCGGCGATCAGTGCCGGCGCCGGCCCGCAGCTGCCGGTCGCTCTGCAGTCCAACCCGCTGCGCGATCCCGGTGACCGGCGACTGCCGCGGGTACCCGAGCCGTGCGCGCTGGTGGTCTTCGGCGTGACCGGCGACCTGGCGCGCAAGAAGTTGCTGCCGGCGATCTACGACCTGGCCAACCGGGGTCTGCTGCCGGCCGACTTCGTGCTGCTCGGCTTCGCCCGCCGGGACTGGGGCGACGGCGACTTCGAGTCGGTGGCGAAGAAGGCCGCCAAGGAGCACGCCCGCACCGGCTGGAACGAGGAGGTCTGGTCCCGGCTGTCGGGTGACATCAAGTTCGTCGCCGGCTCGTTCGACGACGACGCCGCCTTCGACGAACTGGCCCACACCCTCGACCAGCTGCGCGAGAGCCACGGCATCAAGGGCAACGCGGCGTTCTACCTGTCGATCCCGCCGAGCATGTTCCCGGTGGTGCTCAAGCAGATGGAGCGCACCAAGATGGCCGACAACGAGGCCTCCGGCGGCTGGCGGCGGGTGGTGGTGGAAAAGCCGTTCGGCCACGACCTGCCCTCGGCGATCGAGCTGAACTCGCTGGTCGACTCGGTGTTCACCGCCGACGACGTGTTCCGCATCGACCATTACCTCGGCAAGGAGACGGTGCAGAACCTGATGGCGCTGCGGTTCGCCAATCAGCTGTTCGAGCCGGTCTGGAACGCCAACTTCGTGGACTCGGTGCAGATCACCATGGCCGAGGACGTCGGCATCGCCGGCCGGGCCGCCTTCTACGACGCCACCGGCGCGGCCCGCGACGTGCTGCAGAACCACCTGCTGCAGCTGCTCGCGCTGACCGCGATGGAGGAGCCGGTCGAGTTCACCGCCGACGCGATCCGCACCGAGAAGCTGAAGGTGCTGCGGGCCATCACGCTGCCGAACGACCTGCGCAACTACGCGGTGCGCGGCCAGTACGACCAGGGTTGGCTGGCCGGTGAGCGGGTGCTGGCCTACCGCGCGGAGAAGGGCGTGCCGGCCGACTCCAAGACCGAGAGCTACGCCGCCGTCCGGCTCGGCATCGACACCAGGCGCTGGGCCGGGGTGCCGTTCTACCTGCGTACCGGCAAGCGGCTGCCCCGCCGGGTCACCGAGATCGCGGTGCTGTTCAAGAAGGCGCCGCACCTGCCCTTCAGCCACACCGACACCGAGGAACTCGGCCACAACCAGCTGGTGATCCGGGTCCAGCCGGACGAGGGGGTCACGCTGAAGTTCGGCTCCAAGGTGCCCGGCTCGATGATGGAGGTCCGCGACGTCGCGATGGACTTCCTCTACGGCGAGGCGTTCACCGAGTCGTCCCCCGAGGCGTACGAGCGGCTGATCCTGGACGTGCTGCTCGGCGACGCGACGCTGTTCCCGCGCAACGAGGAGGTCGAATCCTCGTGGCGGGTGATCGACCCGCTCGAGCAGTTCTGGGCCGGCCAGGAACCGGCCGTCTACCGGGCCGGCGAGTGGGGTCCGAAGGCCGCCGACGAGATGATGGCCCGGGACGGCCGGGCCTGGCGCCGGCCGTAACCCTGCCAGCCCCGTTGAACCTGACTGAGGAGAGACCGTGACGACGCTCTGGGACACCACCGGCACCGCGGTGGTTCAGGCGCTGGCGGCCGAGCGCCGCACCGGCGGCGCCGTGACCAGCGGGCTGGCGCTCACCCTCGTGGTGGTGCTGGAGGAGAAGGACACCGCCGACGTGGAGGCGGCGGTAGCCACCGCGGCGGCCAAGCACCCGATGCGGGTGATCATGGTGCTGCGGCACAACATCGACGCCCCGGTCCCCCGGCTGGACGCGGAGGTGTCGATCGGCGGCCGGTACGGCCCCGGCGAGTCGGTGGTGCTGCGGATGTTCGGCCGGCTGGCGCTGCACGCCGAGTCAGTCACCCTGCCGCTGCTGGCACCGGACGCCCCGGTGGTCACCTGGTGGTACTCCGAGACCCCCAAGGTGATCGCGCACGATCCGCTCGGGGTGTTCGCCGACCGGCGGATCACCAACGTGATCCGGGACGCCGACCCGGCCGCCTCGCTGCAGCAGCGGGCCCGCGACTTCGCCCCCGGCGACACCGACCTGACCTGGACCGTGATCACCCCGTGGCGGGCGGCGCTGGCCGCCGCGTTCGACACCGCCTCGGCGCCGGCGAAGTCGGTGACCGTCTACGGCAACCCGGTGGACCCGTCCGCCCAGCTGCTGGCCGGCTGGCTGTCGTCCCGGCTCGGCATCTACGTGCCGGTCGAGCAGGCCGAGGGCAAGTACATCAGCGCGGTCGGCATCCAGTTCGAGGACGGCCGCGAGGTGCGGATGACCAACGAGGGCTACAAGCTGCTGATGCGCCGGCCGGGCCAGGCCGACACCATCCAGCCGTTCCCGAAGCGGACCACCGGCGACATGCTGGCCGAGGAACTGCGCCGGCTCGACGCCGACGAGCCGTACGCCGAGGCGCTCGGCGCGGTGTCCGGGCTGAAGGACCTGGCGCAGCGGCCGGCGGTGCGCACTCACGTCTGGGTCGACCCGGCGCTGCAGCACCAGGAGGTGTGACGGTGGCCGAGCTGATCGTCGCGGCCGACGCATCCGCGCTAGCCGCCGACGTCGCCCGGCGCACCCTCGCGCTGCTCGGGCAGGCGCAGCAGGCCCACGGACGAGCGGTGTTGGCGCTGACCGCCGGTTCGATCATGGAGGCCAGCTGGCAGGCGATCGCGGAGTTGTCGCAATCGGAGTCGCCGGCCGCCGCCAGCGTGGACTGGTCCCGGGTCGATGTGGTGTGGGCCGACGAGCGGTTCGTGCCGGCCGGTTCGGACGACCGCAACGACAAGCCGGCCGGCCGGCTGCTGTTCGACCACGCGCCGTTCTCGGCGGCCCGGCAGCTGCCGATGCCGGCCAGCGACGGCCCGCACCCCGACCTGGACGAGGCCGCCGCCTGGTACGCCGGGCAGCTGGCCCCGCTGCGCCGGCCGAACGCACCGGCGTTCGACCTGGTGCTGCTCGGACTCGGTCCGGACGGGCACTGCGCCTCGCTGTTCCCGAACCACCCCGGCACCCTGGTGCGGGGCGCCACCGTGATCGCGGTGCGCAACTCCCCCAAGCCGCCGCCGGAGCGGCTCTCGTTCACCTTCGACCTGTTGGACGAGGCGGCCGAGATCTGGTTCGTGGCCAGCGGCGCAGGCAAGGCCGACGCGGTAGCGGTGGCGCAGACCGGGGTCAGCCGGGAGCAGATCCCCTCGGCCGGGCCGAAGGGCCGGGTCCGGACGCTCTGGCTGGTGGACGAGCAGGCGGCGGCCCGGCTGCCCGAACGGGCCTAGCTCCGCGCTGGGTTGCCTTACTCGCTCGTGGAGTGCGGGACCGGATCGTGGCCCGCGCCCGAGACGACGCCCGGCAGTGGGAAGCCACTCTCCTTGGCATCTGCCCAGGAGCCCGGCTCGGGTGCGGTTCCCGGCCACAGCCGCGGGGCTTGCTTGGCTGGCGCGGGTTCCGGAGTGCCGTGCCAGACCAGTGTCTGACGGATCGGGCCCCACAGCTCACGAGGGGCGAGAGTCGAGAACCCGATGCGGTGCCCGTGCCGGTTGAGCAGGCAGCCTTTCTGCCACCACGCCACCTGCTCGCCGGAGTACGTGACGACAGCCGTACCCAGCAGATAGACCCAGCTGTCGGTTGGCACGTCCTTACCGGTGGCGAAGGGATACAGATGCTCCCCGTCCGGGCTCCAGCCGATGAAGCCGCCTGACCCCGTGTAAGCATCGAACATGCCGTCGCGCCTTTCCTGACTTGGGGTGGCACCGTGCACCGTCGCGGTGGCTGGAGACAGCCACCAACGGTGGCAGAAGGTCAGAAGTTGATCAAGCCGTTCGGCGAATTCCGCCAGAACGCAAGCGAAGCGGTCAGACCTCGCCGCGGTACCTTCCGCGCGGCTCAGACTTCGCCGCGGTGCTTATCGGCGGCTCAGACCTCGCCGCGGTGCTTATCGGCGGCTCAGACTTCGCCGCGGCGGGCGCGCAGTCGCTGGAGCGCCTCCTGCAGCAGGGCGTCGCCGTCGGCATCCGACCGGCGTTCCTTCACGTAGGCCAGGTGGGTCTTGTAGGGCTCGTTCTTTCGGGCGGCCGGCGGCGTGGTCGACTCCCGACCGGCCGGCGAGCCACACCGGACGCAGTCCCAGGTGTCCGGAACCGCGGCATCCAACGCGAACGCGGGCCGGGTCTCGTGGCCGTTCGCGCAGAAGAACGAGACGTGCTGGCGCGGTGCGGACTCGCCGCGTTCCCGCTCCCCCATCGGCCCGGCGCCCACCCGGCTGCCCCGGATGGCGTTACCACCTGCTGCCACTGTTGTTCGACTCCTTCGTGCTTGCGCGATCGGCGACGGCGGGTGCGGTGGTGTCAGCTGTTCTTGTAGAGCAGGCCGAGGCCGATGATGCAGATCGCCCAGACCACGCCGGCAACGATGGTCAGCCGGTCGAGGTTGCGCTCCACCACCGACGAGCCGGACAGGCTGGAGTACAGCGAGCCACCGAACATCGACGACAGGCCGCCGCCCTTGCCGCGGTGCAACAGCACCAGCACGATCAGCAGCAGGCTCACGAGGATCAGGACAATCGACAGCGTGAGGATCATGGGAGTTACCGGCCTCGCAACGTTTCGAAGGACACTCGCCGTCGTCCGGCGCAGCTAGAGGATACCTAATCGGAGCAGACCGGCCCGCGTCCGGCTCTGATCGGCGGACGGCTCAGGTGACCGGACCGCCGGCGGCGGCTACGTCACCGGGCCGCCGGCGGCCGCTACGTCACCGGGCCCCCTGCGGCGGCGATGCAGATGCCGGCGAACTCCGAGCCGTCCAGGCTGGCGCCGCCCACCAGCGCGCCGTCCACATCCGGCTGGGCGAGCAGCTCGGCGGCGTTGGTCGACTTCACCGAGCCGCCGTAGAGCACCCGGACGCCGGACGCCAGCTCGGCCGAGTACCGGTCGGCCAGCCGTTCCCGCAGCGCCGCGCACACCTCCTGGGCGTCCGCCGGGGTGGCCACCTTGCCGGTGCCGATCGCCCAGACCGGCTCGTAGGCGACCACGATCGACTCGGCCTGCTCGGCGGTGACCTTGGCCAGTGCGGCACCGAGCTGGTCGACGCAGTGCTCGACCTGGCGGCCCTCCTCGCGCACCGGCAACTGCTCGCCGACGCACAGGATCGGGGTCAGCCCGTTGGCGTAGGCCGCCCGGACCTTGGCGTTCACCAGCTCATCGGTCTCGGCGTGGTACTGCCGGCGCTCGGAGTGCCCGATCACCACGAACGTGCAACCGAGCTTGGCCAGCATGCTGCCCGCGATGTCGCCGGTGTAGGCGCCGCCGGCGTGCGGCGACAGGTCCTGAGCGCCGTAGGTCAGCCGCAGCTTGTCACCGTCCACCAGCGTCTGCACCGACCGGATGTCGGTGAACGGCGGCAGCACCGTCACGTCCACCGCGTCGAAATGCTGCGGTTTGAGGCTGAACGCGATCTTCTGCACCAGCGCGATCGCCTCGTAGTGGTTCAGGTTCATCTTCCAGTTGCCGGCGATCAACGGCTGCCGGCCAGCTGCCTTCGCCACTCAGGCCTCCCCGGCCGGGAGCAGCACGGTGAGGCCAGGCAACTGCTTGCCCTCGAGGTACTCCAGCGACGCCCCGCCGCCGGTTGAGATGTGCGAGAACCGGTTCTCGTCGATGCCGAGTGCCCGCACCGCGGCCGCCGAGTCACCACCGCCGACCACGGTCAACCCGTCCGAGCCGGTGATCGCCTCAGCCACCCCGCGGGTGCCGGCGGCGAACGGCGCCACCTCGAACACCCCCATCGGGCCGTTCCAGAACACCGTCTTGGCACCCTGCAACCGCTCGGCGAAGAGCGCGACCGAGTCGGGACCGATGTCCAGCCCCTTCTGGCCGGCCGGGATCGCGTCGGCGGCCACGGTCTGAACCTCGGCGTCGTCGCTGATCTCGGCGGCCACCACCACGTCGGTCGGCAGCACGATCTTGTCGCCGGACTCGGCCAGCAGCCGCCGGCAGGTCTCCACCTGGTCGTCCTCGAGCAGCGAGTCGCCGACCTCGTGACCCTGCGCCTTGAGGAAGGTGAAGCACATGCCGCCGCCGACCAGCAGCGCGTCGACCTTGGGCAGCAGCGACGAGATCACCGCCAGCTTGTCCGAGACCTTCGAGCCACCCAGCACCACCACGTACGGGCGGGCCACCTCGCCCGACTCGCCGGTGAGCTGGCGCAGCACCTCGACCTCGCGGCCGACCAGCTCACCGCAGTAGTGCGGCAGCAGTTCGGCGACGTCGTACACCGAGGCGTGCGCCCGGTGCACCGCGCCGAAGGCGTCGTCGACGTAGGCGCCACCCTCGTCCTCACCGCCGGTCAGCTGGGCCAGCGCCCGGGCGAACTCGGCCCGCTGGGCCTCGTCCTTGGCGGTCTCGCCCGGGTTGAACCGGACGTTCTCCAGCAGCAGCAGCTCGCCGTCGGCAAGCTCGGCAGCCAGCAGCCGGGCGCTCTCGCCGACCGTGTCGAGGGCGAACCGCACCGGGGTGCCCAGCAGCTGGGCCAGCCGGTCGGCCACCGGACGCAGCGAGTAACGCGGGTCCGGCTCACCCTTGGGCCGGCCGAGATGCGCCGCGACGATGACCCGGGCGCCGGCCTCGAGCAGCCGGACCAGCACCGGCAGCGACGCCCTGATCCGTCCGTCGTCGGTCACCGTCGGGTTGTCGCCCGAGGACAGCGGGACGTTCAGGTCGCAGCGGACCAGCACCCGCCGGCCGCGGACGCCGACCTTGATCAGGTCATCGACTGTGCGCATCTCGGCCCGTCCGCTCTACAGGCCGGTGCCGACGAAGCCGACCAGGTCGACCAGCCGGTTGGAGTAGCCCCACTCGTTGTCGTACCAGCCGACCACCTTGACCTGGTTGCCGATCACCTTGGTCAGCCCGGCGTCGAAGATGCAGGACGCCGGATCGGTGACGATGTCACTGGAGACGATCGGGTCCTCGGTGTAGGTGAGGTAGCCCTTCAGCTCGCCCTCGGCGGCGGCCCGGTAGGCGGCCTTGACCTCGTCCACCGAGACCTCGGCGCCCAGCGTGACGGTGAGGTCGGTGGCCGAACCGGTGGGCGTCGGCACCCGCAGCGCGTAGCCGTCCAGCTTGCCCTTGAGCTCGGGCAGCACCAGGCCGATCGCCTTCGCGGCGCCGGTCGAGGTCGGCACGATGTTCAGCGCGGCGGCCCGGGCCCGGCGCAGGTCCTTGTGCGGGCCGTCCTGCAGGTTCTGGTCCTGGGTGTAGGCGTGGATCGTGGTCATCAGGCCACGCTCGATGCCCCAGGCGTCATTGAGCACCTTGGCCAGCGGCGCCAGGCAGTTCGTGGTGCAGGACGCGTTGGAGATGATGTGGTGGCTGTTCGCGTCGTACTGCGCGTTGTTCACGCCCATCACGATGGTGATGTCGTCGTCGGTGGCCGGCGCCGAGATGATCACCTTCTTGGCGCCGCCGTCCAGGTGCTTGCGGGCGTCGGCGGCCTTGGTGAAGAAGCCGGTGGATTCGATCACCACGTCGACGCCGAGGTCCTTCCACGGCAGCTTGGCCGGATCCCGCTCGGCCAGCGCGCGGATCTTGGTGTCGCCGACCAGGATGTTCTCGTCGTCGGAGCTGACCGCGGCCGGGAACCGGCCGAGGATCGAGTCGTACTTGAGCAGGTGGGCCAGGGTCTTGTTGTCGGTCAGGTCGTTGACGGCCACGACCTCGATGTCGGCTCCGGCAGCCTGCGCGGCCCGGTAGAAGTTCCGGCCGATCCGGCCGAAGCCGTTGATGCCAACCCGAACAGTCACTGCGTGTCTCCTTCTCTGCCGGCCGGACCGCGAGCGGTCCGGCGCCGCTGGAGGCGGGTGCCCGCCTACGGATATGCGCTGAGACGGCCGCGGCGTCGCCGGCCGTTCTGTCACCTGAAACCCTATCGGTTCGCCACGCCCCGCGCGGTGCCCAGGCCGTACCGGCGGGTAGCTGCCGCCGGTCCGGTTTGTCGGAGCTCAGCGCTCAGCGCGCTCAGGGCGCTCAGGGCGCTCAGGGCGCTCAGGGCGCTCAGGGCGCGAGCATCTCCGGGGTGACCGCGGCCTCGGTGTTCGGGATGCCGTCGTCGGCGGCCCGCTTGTCGGCCATCGCCAGCAGCCGCCGGATCCGGCCGGCCACCGCGTCCTTGGTCATCGGCGGGTCGGACAGGCTGCCCAGCTCCTCCAGCGACGCCTGCTTGTGCTCCAGCCGCAGCCGGCCGGCCTGCAGCAGGTGCTCGGGCGCGTCGTCGCCGAGGATCGCCATCGCCCGCTCGACCCGGGCACCGGCCGCCACCGCGGCGCGGGCGGACCGGCGCAGGTTCGCGTCGTCGAAATTGGCCAGCCGGTTGGCGGTGGCCCGGACCTCCCGGCGCATCCGCCGTTCCTCCCAGGCCATCACCGAGTCGTGCGCGCCCAGCCGGGTGAGCAACGCGCTGATCGCGTCACCGTCCCGCACCACCACCCGGTCGGCGCCGCGCACCTCGCGGGCCTTGGCCAGGATGCCGAGCCGCCGGCCGGCGCCGACCAGCGCCAGCGCCGCCTCGTTGGTCGGGCAGGTGATCTCGAGCGCGCCGGCCCGGCCCGGTTCGGTCAGCGAGCCGTGCGCCAGGAACGCGCCGCGCCAGGCAGCCTCGGCCTCGGCGATGGTGCCGGCGACGATCTGGCTGGGCAGCCCGCGCACCGGCCGGCCGCGCAGGTCCACCAGGCCGGCCTGCCGGGCCAACCCCTCGCCGTCCTTGGCCACCCGCACCAGATAGCGGGTGCCCTTGCGCAGGCTGCCGCCGGTCACCACCTGGATCTCGGCGGTGTGGCCGAACACCTCGGCCACCTCCTTGCGCAGCCGGCGGGCCACCGAGCCGGTGTCGAGCTCGGCCTCCACCACGATGTGACCGCCGACCAGGTGCAGTGCCCCGGCGAAGCGCAGCATGGTGGCGATCTCGGCCCGGCGCGCCGCCGCCCTGGTGACCGTCACCCGGCTGAGCTCGTCCTTGACCGCAGCAGTCATCGCCATCAGCGCACTCCCTGTTCCATGCCGGGGCGCAACCCGGTGTCCACGTGTTCCGCATCCGGCCGAGCGTCCGCGGCCGGGAGTCCGATCGCCTCGGCGATCACCTGGCTGAGCTTGCCAGGGTCGTGCCGCGCTGTCGCGCCGGGTGCCGCGATCGGGGCCAGCAGCAACTGCGCGCCGAGTTCGTCCGCGTACCGGCGCAGCGCGGCCTCGTCCAGCACCGCGTCGACGTCGGCGACCACCACGTCCATCGCCAGCTCCGGACACGCCTCGCGCAGCGCGCCGAGATGCTGCTCGGGCGAGAATCCCTCGGTTTCGCCTGCCTGTTGTTCGAGGTTGAGGATGACGACGCGACGGCCGGACGTGCGGTTGAGCGCTTTCGCCAGGCCGGGCACCAGCAGGTGCGGGATGACGCTGGTGAACCAGGAGCCGGGTCCGAGCAGCACCGCGTCGGCGTCCTCGATCGCGGCCACCGCCTCGGGGCAGGCCGCCGGGTCCGCCGGCACCAACCGGATCGAGGTGACCCGGCCGGCGGTCGCGGCGATCGCTGACTGGCCGCGGATCTGCCGGTGCCGCACCGGGTCGTCCGGATCGACGCTGGCCACCTCGGCGATCAGGTCCAGCGGGGTGGCCGCCATCGGCAGCACCCGGCCGTCCGCGCCGACCACCCGGGCCACGTCGGCCAGCGCCGTCACCGGGTCGGCGTGCAGCTCCATCAGGCCGGTCAGCAGCAGGTTGCCGATCGGGTGCCCGGCCAGCGCGCCGGTGCCGCCGAGCCGGTGCTGCAGCACGTCCCGCCAGGACGGCCCGCCGCCGCCAGGGCCGAGCGTGGAGCTGGCCAGCGCGGCCAACGCCATCCGCAGGTCACCCGGCGGCAGCACACCGAGCTCGCGCCGGATCCGGCCGGACGAGCCGCCGTCGTCGGCGACCGTGACCACCGCGGTGATGTCGATGTCGAGGGTGCGCAACGCCGAGAGCGACGCGTACAGACCGTGCCCGCCACCGAGCGCGACCACCCTGGGTCGAGCGCCACCACGCGGTGCCGGAACATCACGCCGTGCCGGAACATCACGCCGTGCCGGAACGCTCACTCGCGGGCCCTCACTCGCGGCCAAGGTCTGTGCTCACCCGGGTTGCTCGCTCCGCTCCTCGCTGACGCCGCGGTGCTCACTCGCGCCCCAGGTCTCGGTGCACGGCGGTGGCCCGGACGCCGGACTGGGTGAGCCGGTGCGCCAACTCGCGGGCCAGCGCCACCGACCGGTGCTTGCCGCCGGTGCAGCCGACCGCCAGGGTCAGGTACTGCTTGCCCTCCCGCCGGTAGCCGGCGCCGATGATCTGCAGGATCTCCATGTACTTGTCGAGGAACGGCTTCGCCGCCTCCTGGCTGAGCACGTAGTCCGAGACCGGCTGGTCCTCGCCGGTGAGGTCACGCAGCTCCGGGATCCAGTGCGGGTTCGGCAGGAACCGGACGTCCACCACCAGGTCGGCGTCGATCGGCAGCCCGTACTTGAAGCCGAACGAGACGACCGTCGCCCGCAGCTGCGGCACGTCCCGGCCCTCGTGGGCGTACGCCTGCTCGATCGCCCGGCGCAGCTCGTGCACCGAGCGGTGGGTGGTGTCGATCACCAGGTCGGCGATGTCGCGCAGCGGCCCGAGCACCTTGCGCTCGGCCTGGATGCCGTCGGAGAGCCGGCCGTCGCCCTGCAGCGGGTGGGCCCGCCGGTTGCTCTCGAACCGCCGGATCAGCACCGGGTCGTCGGCCTCCAGGAACAGCACCCGGGGACGCAGCTCGCGCCGTTCCAGCTCGCCGATCACGCCGGCCAGGTCACCGGAGAATGCCCGGCTGCGGACGTCCATCACGACGGCCAGCCGGGTCACCGCGCCCTGGCTGCGGCTGCCCAGGTCCACCATGGTGGCCACCAGCTCGGGCGGCAGGTTGTCGACGACGAAGAACCCGAGGTCCTCCAGGCACTTGGCCGCGGTGCTGCGGCCGGCGCCGGAGAGTCCGGTGACGATCACCGTTTCCAGCGCGCCGTGTTCGGCACCGGGCATGGTGATCGGCTCCTCTGGTTGCGGTTCGGGGCGGGGTCAGGCGGCTCATTCTGGCAAACGCCCGGCGGCGTCGCTGGGCTTCCCTGCTATCCGACCACCTCGCCGGTGGTCATGTTCACCGCCGGCTCGGCCGTCTCGGCGGTCGCGGCCAGCTGCTCGTGCACCCGGCGGGCCAGTTCCGGGCCGAAACCGGGCACCGCCGCCAGCTCGTCCACCGACGCCTCCCGGATCCGCTTCAGCGACGAGAACTGCTTGAGCAGCGCCTTGCGGCGGGCCGGCCCGAGCCCGGCGATGCCAGTCAGCTGCGACTCGGTCATCGACTTCGAGCGCTTCTGCCGGTGGAAGGTGATCGCGAACCGATGCGCCTCGTCGCGGACCCGCTGCAGCAGGTACAGGGCCTCGGAGGTGCGCGGCAGGATCACCGGGTGGTCCTCCTCGGGCACCCACACCTCCTCCAGCCGCTTGGCCAGCCCGACCAGGGTCACGTCGGTGATGCCCAGCTCGGACAGCACCGCCTGCGCGGCGGCCACCTGCGGAGCGCCGCCGTCCACCACCACCAGGTTCGGCTGGTAGGCGAACTTCTTCGGACGGCCCTCCTCGGTCAGCGGGCCGTCGCTGGGGTCGCTGCTCTCCTGCAGGTAACGGTTGAACCGGCGCCGGATCACCTCGGCGATCCAGTCCACGTCGCCGCCGCCGGAGCGCATCGCGAACCGCCGGTACTCGCTCTTGCGGGCCAGCCCGTCCTCGAACACCACCATGCTCGCCACCACGTTGGTGCCCTGCACGTGGCTGATGTCGAAGCACTCGATGCGCAGCGGGGCGTCCGGCATGTCCAGCGCCTCCTGCAGGTCCGACAGCGCCTGCGAGCGGGCGGTCAGGTCGCTGGCCCGGCGCAGCTTGTACTGGACGAAGGCCTGCTCGGCGTTGCGCTGAACGGTCTGCATCAGCGACCGCTTGTCGCCACGCTGCGGCACCTTGATCGACACCCGGCTCCCCCGGATCTCGGTGAGCAGTTCGGCCAGCGCGTCGGTGTCGTCGGGCAGTTCCGGCACCAGCACCTCGCGCGGGATGACCGCGTCGTCCTGCCCGTAGAACTGCAGCACGAACTGCTCGACCAGCTCCTTCACGCCGGACTGCTCGGCTCCCGGATCGACGCCCGCGGTGGTGTCGACCACCCAGCCGCGCTGACCGCGGACCCGGCCGCCCCGGACGTGGAACACCTGGACGGCGGCCGAGAGCTCGTCGGTGGCGAAGGCCACCACGTCGGCGTCGGTGCCGTCGGTGAGCACCACCGCCTGCTTCTCCATCGATCGGCGCAACGCGCCCAGGTCGTCGCGCAGCCGAGCCGCCAGCTCGAACTCCAGGTCGGCGCTGGCAGCGGCCATCCGCTTCTCCAGCCGGCGGACCATGGTGTCGGTCTTGCCGGCCATGAAGTCGCAGAAGTCGTCCACGATCCGTCGGTGCTCCTCGGCCGACACCCGGCCGACGCACGGCGCGCTGCACTTGCCGATGTAGCCGAGCAAGCATGGTCGCCCGATCTGGCCGGCGCGCTTGAACACCCCGTTCGAGCAGGTGCGGGCCGGGAACACCCGCAGCAGCAGGTCGAGCGTCTCGCGGATCGCCCAGGCGTGCGCGTACGGGCCGAAGTACCGGACGCCAGGCCGCTTCGGGCCGCGCATCACCTGCAGCCGCGGGTACTGCTCGTTCAGGGTGACCGCCAGCGACGGATAGGACTTGTCGTCGCGGTAACGGACGTTGAACCGCGGATCGAACTCCTTGATCCAGTTGTATTCGAGCTGCAGCGCCTCCACCTCGGTGGTGACGATGGTCCACTCGACGCTGGCCGCCGTGGTGACCATCTGCCGGGTGCGCGGGTGCAGCGCCGACAGGTCCGCGAAGTAGGAGTTGAGCCGGGAACGCAGGCTCTTGGCCTTGCCGACGTAGATCACCCGACCGGTGGCGTCCCGGAACTTGTAGACCCCTGGCTCCACCGGGATGGTGCCCGGCGCCGGTCGATAGGTCGACGGATCAGCCACGCTGCAACCCTAGTCTTGTCTCGATCTCATCCGTGCCGCTCGCCCGGTGGCCCTCAGGTCGGCGCGAGCCTGGCGCCGAGGACCGCGACGGGTCAGCCGCGCCGGGCCCGGCTGGCCGACGCGGTCGTGGTTCGGGCAGCCGTCCGGCCGGCTGGCTTGCCGGCCGCGGCGGCCGTCGACCGGGCACCGGAGGACGCCTTGGCGGGGGCCGCCTTGGCGGGGGGCGCCTTGGCGGGCGTCTTCTTGGCCGGCTTGCGGCCCGCGGAAGACCGGGGCGCTGGTCGGGGCGCGTCCAGCAGTTCGGCGAGGAACGCTCCGGTGTGCGAGGCGGCCACCATGGCGACCTCCTCCGGGGTGCCCTCGGCGACCACCGTGCCACCGCCCGAGCCGCCTTCCGGACCCATGTCGATGATCCAGTCGGCGGTCTTGATCACGTCCAGGTTGTGCTCGATCACCAGCACCGTGTTGCCCTTGTCGACCAGCGACTGCAGCACCCCGAGCAGCTTCGACACGTCCTCGAAGTGCAGGCCGGTGGTCGGCTCGTCGAGCACGTAGATGGTGCGCCCGGTGGAGCGCTTCTGCAGCTCGCTGGCCAGCTTCACCCGCTGCGCCTCGCCACCGGAGAGGGTCGGCGCCGGCTGGCCGAGCCGGACGTAGCCGAGCCCGACGTCCACCAGGGTGTCGAGGTGCCGGGCGATCCGGGAGATCGGCTTGAAGAACTCGGCCGCCTCCTCGATCGGCATGTCGAGCACCTCAGCGATCGTCTTGCCTTTGTAGTGCACCTCCAGGGTCTCCCGGTTGTACCGGGCGCCCTTGCACACCTCGCACGGGACGTAGACGTCCGGCAGGAAGTTCATCTCGATCTTGATGGTGCCGTCGCCGGCGCAGTTCTCGCACCGACCGCCCTTGACGTTGAAGGAGAACCGGCCCTGCTGGTAGCCGCGCACCTTCGCCTCGGTGGTCTCGGCGAACAGCTTGCGGATGTGGTCGAACACGCCGGTGTAGGTCGCCGGGTTCGACCGCGGGGTGCGTCCGATCGGCGACTGGTCGACGCCGACCACCTTGTCGAGGTGCTCCAGGCCACGGATCCGCTTGTGCCGTCCGGGTGGCAGCTTCGCGCCGTTGATCCGGTTCGCCAGCTGGGTGTAGAGGATGTCGTTGACCAGGGTCGACTTGCCCGAGCCGGAGACGCCGGTGACCGCGACGAACACCCCGAGCGGAAAGCTCACCGTCAGGTTCTGCAGGTTGTGCTCGCGGGCACCTTCCACCACCAGCTCGCGGCCGGGGGTGCGCGGCCGGCGGATCGGCGGCACCTCGATCGCGCGCTTGCCGGACAGGTAGTTTCCGGTGATCGAATCGGGGGTGTTCAGCAGGTCGTCGAGGGTGCCCGAGACCACGATCTGGCCGCCGTGCTCGCCGGCCTTCGGGCCGATGTCGACCACCCAGTCGGCGGCTTTGATGGTGTCCTCGTCGTGCTCCACCACGATCAGGGTGTTGCCGAGGTTCTTCAGCCGGACCAGGGTCTCGATCAGCCGGCGGTTGTCCCGCTGGTGCAGGCCGATCGACGGCTCGTCCAGCACGTACAGCACGCCGACCAGGCCGGCGCCGATCTGGGTGGCCAGCCGGATCCGCTGGGCCTCGCCGCCCGCCAGGGTGGCCGCGGCCCGGTCGAGCGAGAGATAGTCCAAGCCGACATCCACCAGGAAGCTCAGCCGTGCGTTGACCTCCTTGACCACCCGCAGCGCGATCATCTCCTCGCGCGGGGTCAGCTCCAGCCCGGCCAGGAACCGGGCCGCCTCGCCGATCGACAGCGCGCAGACCTCGGCGATCGACTTGTCGCCGACGGTGACTGCCAGGATCTCGGGCTTCAACCGGGTGCCGTTGCAGGTGGGGCAGGCCACCTCGCGCATGTAGCCCTCGTACTTCTCCCGGCTCCAGTCACTCTCGGTCTCGGCGTGCCGGCGCTCCAGCCAGGGCACCACGCCCTCGTAGCTGGCGTAGTAGGACCGCTCGCGGCCGTACCGGTTGCGGTAGCGGACGTGCACCTGGTCGGCCGACCCGTGCAGCACCGCCTTCTGCACCCGGGCCGGCAGGTCGGCCCACGCGGTCTGCAGGGTGAAACCGAGCTGGTCGGCCAGGCCCTCCAGCAGCCGCAGGAAGTACTCGTTGTCGCCGGAGCCGGACCAGGGCGCCAGCGCACCGCCGGCCAGCGACTTGTCGGGGTCGGGCACCACCAGGTCGGGGTCGACCTCCTTGCGGGTGCCGATGCCGGAACAGGTCGGGCAGGAGCCGAACGGGGCGTTGAACGAGAACGACCGTGGTTCGAGCTCGTCGATCGCCAGCGGGTGCTCGTTCGGGCAGGCCAGCCGCTCGGAGAACCGGCGCTCGCGGTGTGGGTCGTCGTCGGGCAGGTCGACGAAGTCGAGGATCACCAGGCCGCCGGCCAGTCCCAGCGCGGTCTCGACAGAATCGGTGATCCGCTGCTTGCTGGTGGCCCGGGCGGTCAGCCGGTCGACCACCACCTCGATGGTGTGCTTCTCCTGCTTCTTCAGCTTCGGCGGCTCGGTCAGCGGGTAGTTGACGCCGTCCACCCGGACCCGGGAGTAGCCCTTGGTCTGCAGGTCGGCGAACAGGTCGACGTACTCGCCCTTGCGCTCCCGGATCACCGGAGCCAGCACTTGAAAACGAGTACCGGGTTCCATTTCCAGCACCCGGTCGACGATCTGCTGCGGGGTCTGCTTGCTGATCGGCTCACCGCAGACCGGGCAGTGCGGGTGCCCGATCCGGGCGAACAGCAGCCGCAGGTAGTCGTAGACCTCGGTGATGGTGCCGACCGTGGACCGGGGGTTGCGCGAGGTGGACTTCTGGTCGATCGAGACCGCTGGCGACAGGCCTTCGATGAAGTCGACGTCTGGTTTGTCCATCTGGCCGAGGAACTGCCGGGCGTAGGCCGACAGCGACTCGACGTAGCGGCGCTGGCCCTCGGCGAAGATCGTGTCGAAGGCGAGCGACGACTTGCCCGAGCCGGACAAACCGGTGAACACGATCATCGCGTCCCGGGGCAGGTCGAGATGGACGTCCTTCAGGTTGTGCTCGCGCGCACCACGGACGATCAAACGGTCAGACACGGTCTTCTCTCTGGTCAGCGGGTCGGTTCGCCAGCCGAACGCCTCCGGCAGGAGACGCCCACAACAGGTCTCCACAAGGGAGACACCACGACAGTAGTAGGGGTCTACGACAACGGCGTCCGGTGCGAAGGATGGTGCTGGTGGGACGACCGGCGATCAGGACCCGGGGGCATCATGAACCGATGGCGCGCACGATCGCAACGAACACGAAGGTTGAACGTCCGGAACTGCTGGATTTCATCCGGCCGCGGCACCAGCTGGTGCTGATCACTCACCGCTCCGACGGCAGCCCGCAGGTCTCGCCGGTGACCGCCGGGCTGGACGAGGCCGGTCGGGTGGTTATCGCGACCTACCCGGAGCGGGCCAAGACCCGCAACCTGCGGCGTAACCCGAACTGCAGCGTGCTGGTGCTGTCCGATGACTTCGGCGGCGCTTGGGTGCAGGCCGACGGCACCGCCGAGGTCCTGGACGTGCCGGACGCGGTCGAGCCGCTCGTCGACTACTTCCGGGCGATCAGCGGCGAGCACCCGAACTGGGACGAGTACCGGCAGGCGATGCTCGACCAGGGCAAGTCGCTGATCCGGATCGAGCTCACCCGATGGGGCCCGATCGCGACCGGCGGCTTTCCGGCCCGCCTGGCCTGAGGCACCGGGTAGCTCTACAGCCGCCAGTCGACCGGCTGGCTGCCGTGCTTGACCAGCAGCTCGTTGGCCCGGCTGAACGGCCGGGAGCCAAAGAACCCGCCGCTGGCCGACAGCGGCGACGGGTGCACCGACTTCAGGCAGTCGACGTCCGAGAGCAGCGGCTCCAGCGACTGGGCCTGCCGTCCCCAGAGGATCGCCACCATCGGCTGGTCGCGGGCGGCGAGTGCCCGGACCGCCTGCTCGGTGACCCGTTCCCAGCCCTTGCCCGCGTGCGAGCCGGGCTTGCCGGGGGCCACCGTCAGCACCCGGTTCAGCAGCAGCACGCCCTGCCGGGTCCACGGGGTGAGGTCGCCGGTGGCCGGGATCGGCAGGCCCAGGTCGTCGGCCAGCTCGCGGTAGATGTTCTGCAGCGACCGGGGCACCGGCTGGACGTCCGGCGCGACCGAGAACGACAGGCCGACCGGGTGGCCCGGCGTCGGGTACGGGTCCTGGCCGACGATCAGCACCCGGACGTCGGCGAACGGTTGCTGGAAGGCCCGCAACACGTTCGAGCCGGCCGGCAGGTACGACCGGCCGGCGGTCAGCTCGGCGCGCAGGAACTCCCCCATCCGGCTGATGTCACCGGCGACCGGGGCCAGCGCCCGGGCCCAACCGTCCTCGACGAGTTCGGGCAGCGGTCGGGCGGGCACGGTCGTTCACAATAGCGACGGTTCACAGCCGCTCCCGACGGCGGCAAGATCGGCGACGACCACTACCCTCAAGCCTGGCAGCCGAGCGATTGGCGGGACGTCGTTTGGGCAACTACACGATCACCACGCTCGGCACCGCGACCGAGCTGCTCGACCTGCCGTTCGACAAGCCGCTGGCCGAGTGGACCGATCCCCGGCTGGTGCAGGTGCCGCGCGGCATCTCCCGGCACGTGGTGCGGTTCGTCCGCGCGCACAACCAGATCTTCGCGGTCAAGGAGGCCACCGAGCGGTACGTGCTGCGCGAGCACCACCTGCTCCGGCAGCTGCACGACGCCTCGGTGCCGGTGGTGGACGCGTTCGGCACCGTGATCGACCGCAGCGACCACGACGGCAATCACCTGGACGGGCTGCTGATCACCCGGCACCTGCCGTTCTCGCTCCCCTACCGGGCGCTGTTCACCGAGCGTTCGCTGCCCGATTTGCGGTCCCGGCTGCTCGACGCGCTGGCCCAGCTGTTCGTCCGGCTGCACCTCTCGGGGTTCTTCTGGGGCGACTGTTCGCTGTCCAACACGCTCTTCCGCCGGGACGCCGGCGCGCTGGCCGCCTACCTGGTGGACGCCGAGACCGGTGAGCGGCACCCCCAGCTGACCGTCGGCCAGCGGATGCACGACCTGACGATCGCCACCGAGAACATCGCCGGCGAGCTGATGGACCTGCAGGCCGGCCACTACCTGTCGATGGATGAGGACCCGGTGGAGACCGCGATGGCGTTGCAGCCGCGGTACGAGAGCCTGTGGGCCGAGCTGACCGACGACGAGGTGTACCCGTCCGGCGAGAGCTACCGGATCGAGGAGCGGGTGCGCCGGCTGAACACGCTCGGCTTCGACGTCTCCGAGATCGGCATCCGCACCGAGGACGCCGGCCGCAAGCTGCGGTTCGAGACGCACATCGTCGAGCCGGGCCACCACGCCCGGCGGGCGTACGCGCTGACCGGGCTGCGGCTGCAGGAGAACCAGGCGCGGCAGATCCTCTCGGACATGGCGCGGTTCCGGGCCAAGTGGATCGAGGGGGTGCAGCACGACATCCCCGAGGATCTGACCGCCCGGCGGTGGTTGGACGAGAAGTTCTACGGCACGCTGAGCATGGTGCCGCCGGAGTTGCGGGCCAAGCTGCCGGACGCCGAGCTGTTCTACGAGATCTCCGAGCACCGCTGGCTGATGTCGGAGCAGCGCGGATCGGACGTGGGGCGGCAGGCGGCGGTCGCGGACTACGTGAAGAATGTGCTGTCGAAGCTGCCCGACGCGGAGGTGCGGGTGCTGACCGAACCTTCGACCGAAGAGATGCCGGTGGTGACCGAATGAGTGAGCATCGCAGCGAGCGCCGCCGATGCGGAGCGGAACTCATGAGGACGATGAGCGCTCGCGCGAAGAGCAGGAGAATTGATGAGCTATACGGGACGCGTGAAGGTCGGCGGTCCGGCCGACGTGCGGGAGCTGCCGGGTGCGGTCATCGCCAAGCTGGCGGTCGGCACGATGAACAACAACGCTTACCTGGTGCGGTGCACCGCGACCGGCGAGGCGCTGTTGATCGACGCCGCCGCCGAGCCCGACCGGCTGACCGAGTTCGTCCGGCTGGGCGGCGAGACGGCCGCGGCCGTGCTCACCACCCACCGGCATCAGGACCACTGGCAGGGGCTGGCCGCGCTGGTGGCGCAGACCGGTGCGCGGACGCTGGCCGGTTTTGACGACGCTTCCGGTATTCCCGTGCCGACCGATCGCCGGCTGCGGCACGGCGACACGGTGCACGTCGGCAACCTGGAACTGCGGGCAATCCACCTGCGCGGGCACACGCCCGGCTCGATCGCGCTGTACTACCAGGACGCCACCGGCCAGGGCCACCTGTTCACCGGCGATTCGCTGTTCCCCGGCGGGGTCGGCAAGACCCTCAAGCCGGCCGATTTCCAGTCGCTGCTGTCGGACGTCGAAGAGCGGATCTTCGGCGTCTACGACGACGCGACCTGGTTCTATCCCGGCCACGGCGACGACTCGACCCTCGGCGCCGAGCGACCGCACCTGGACGAATGGCGCGAGCGCGGGTGGTAGCAGCCCCGGCCCGGTCTTGAGCGGCCGCCGCCACAGGTAATCGGTCCCTTCCCCAGGATCAATCATCGTGGAGGAAGCCGCCGCAGTTGCTAGCCGAGCGCCTCACAACGACCGTTCACCACACGGCACCGACGAGCCACTCCCGCACGCATGGAGGTGGCTTGGGTGCTCATCTATACGATGCAATCAACACCGCGCTTCCATCAGCCACCGCGGAGCCGTAGGCGCCAGCTTACGATCCTCCGCTCAGCTTAGTGCTGGCAAGCATTCCGTCTTGCTGGTTAGCACGATCCGTGGTGCCTGGTCCCTTTGATCGATGATGCGACGCCGCTAGCTCGAACCTTATGCGTGCTTGCGCGGGCTTTCGGCTGCGCTACGGCATCCTTCCTGAACCGACGAGACTCGGACGGGAGCGGAAACCATCGGAGCTTCCGCAAGCGGACACCTCATCTCCGGGGCGGCTCAGACCTGCTTCCAGCCATGGAAGCACGCCACGTCGTCGTTTGCTTGCTTGCCTAGGAACGCGGTCGACACTTCTGCACACGTGCTGCCACGGATGACCGAGCCAATCTAGACTCGAAAACACGGGGGGTTTCAAGCGGTCCCCAAACTCTTCCGTTGCAGCACCTATGCAGTATCGCCACCCCCATATTTAGAGCTGTCATCCTCGGTTTCAGACCGCCTAACGTCAGGGGGCTCGTTTGAGCTTGTAACGCGCCTCTACGACCAGGCTGTAAAGCCACGCAAGAAGCCGTTTGTTTTCGGGGCCAGCGGGATCCACACTGCGCGTGGTAGTGTCCTGATCCCCAGTGCCTCGGCCATCGGGGCTCATGCTCAGACTGACAAGGGGACACGGCATGGAAGTTTCGGAATCGCTCGCTACGGCACGCGATGCGATCAAGGGCGCCGACCTGCCTGAGTCTTGGCAGGTCCCGGCCTTCATCGAGGTGCTACGCCACCTCATGACGGCCGTCGGCACGAATGGCAAGCCGGGGGTTGGCCCGAGTGGATCAGCGCAAGGACGTGACGCCGCGAGCGCGGGGCCGGGGCACGGCAACGCCGAGAGTCCTATCGCGCGACTTGCAGCGCGGATGAAGGCGAGCGAGGCCGCCCTCCAAGACGTGTTCGATTTCTCGGATGAGGGTGTCTCTCTCCACGTAGCTAGCTCACGTATCCCTGCCAGCAAGAGCAAGGCTACCCAGGACGTGGCGCTTCTGATCGTCGCGGCTCGGCAAGCGTCGGGGATCGACGCAGGCTGGACGTCCGCCGAGCACGTTCGCACAGCCCTCCAGCATTACAACCGGTACGACCAGAGCAACTTTGCCGCAAACCTGAAGGGCGTCGACCACGCGTTCAACTCGAAGGGCAAGGGCCCGTCACTCGAGCTACGACTGACCCAGCCAGGCTGGGAAACCGCCACCGAGCTGATCCGGCGAGTTGCTGGGGTGGGTGAGTGACACTCACTCCATCAGCAGCGCTCGGCGGCCTCCCTTCCTCGCTGAGCGAGGAACTCCTCGCGGAGTACGACAAGATCGCCCGGAACTACCGAGAAGATCGATGGGAGGCCGCCGAGCTCGACGGCGGTCGCTTTTGCGAGATCGCATACACCGTCTGCAAGGGCTACCTCGAGGGTCACACCTACCCTGCGAAGCCGACTAAGCCTTCGCGTTTTCCTGATGCGTGCGCGGCCCTCGGGAAGGTCCCAGCGGCGACTGGCCCGCAGTCAGTCCGTATCGGCATTCCTCGCGTGCTCGTGGGTCTTTACGACGTGCGCAATAACCGAGGCGTCGGCCATGTGGGGGGTGAAGTGAACGCCAACTATATGGACGCGACGTTCGTGCTGCACGCGGTGCAGTGGGTCATGGCCGAGTTCATCCGCATCTACCACGGCACAGACACCAAGACTGCGACGTCCATAGTCAACGCCTTGGTCGACCGCACTTTGCCGGTAATTTGGTCGGTGGGTGACCGAAAACGCGTTCTCGCTTCCGGGCTAGCGCTGGCCAAACAGACTTTGCTGATCCTCTACGCCGAGCCTGGGGGGCGAAAAGACAGCGATCTTGCGGCGGACTTGGAGCAGCCTCGGCTCGCGAACTACAAGCGCGTATTGCGGACGCTCCACGACGACCGGCTCGTCGAGTACCGGTCCGACGGCAACGTCGAGATCTCGCCGAAGGGAAGCAAGCTCGTCGAGGAGGACTTGCTACCGACGGTCCGAGTATAGAGAGATTTCGAGCCACAGCCTTGCGCCGTTGCCTAGGTCCTGCCTGTAATGACTGGTCAAGGCACGGTCCACTTTGGATCATCGCGACAGTCCGATTGGGCGACTAACGCCCGCTGCCACAAGCCTGCCTCGTACTCCTTTAGACCTGGTCGTCATGCTTGCAAGTGGTGGGCCCTGCGTTGCTTTGCACTCGGTCGGGTCATCAGCACCTCGTCGCGGTCCAGAAACTATGAGTAGCACTCCTAGCCCTTCAGGGCCGCTTTAGGATCATGCCGGCACTCGACCGGTCACCCGGTTGGGATGAGGACTTAGCCCGTCGGCACGAGGCAGTCTCACGCCCATGCCGGACGCTCCCACCACGGCGCCGCCGGGTTCTCCGCCGGACCTGATCACGACCCTGACCAGCCGGGGCTATCACGTGGCGCTGTTCGTCGCGGGCCTGGTGGGAGTGCCTATCGGGCTGATCGCGTTCGGCTTCCTCGCCCTGGTGAACAAGTGCGAGACCTGGGTCTGGCAGTCGCTGCCGGCCGATGCCGGTTGGTCCAAGCCGCCGGCCTGGTACGCGATGCTGGTGCTCGGCTTCGCCGGCTTGCTGGTCGGCCTGGTGGTGGCCCGGCTGCCGGGACGCGGCGGCCACCTGCCGGTGAAGGGCCTCGCGGGTGATCCACCGCGCCCAATCGACCTGCCCGGCATCGCGCTCGCCGCGTTCGCCAGCCTGGTCCTCGGCGCGGTGGTCGGGCCGGAGGGGCCGCTGACCGCTCTCGGGGGCGGCCTGGTCGGCTGGGCCGCCGGCCACACCCGGCTGAAACAATCACCGCAGGGGATGAAGATCCTCATCCTCGCCGGTTCCGCCGCCGCCATCGCGACGATCTTCGGCAACCCGCTGGTGGCAGCCGTTCTGATGCTCGAGGTGGTCGGTTTCGCCGGCGCTGGCCCGGTGCTGGTGGTCGTACTGCCGGCGCTGGTCGCCGCCGGCACCAGCGGCCTGATCTTCACCGGGTTGGGCAACTGGACCGGGCTCACGGTGCAGTCCCTCACCATCCCCGGGCTGCCCGCCGCCCACCTCGACTGGGCGGACGTGCTGTGGACGGTGCCGCTAGCCGTGCTGACGGCTGTCGGCGCCCAGCTTGCCCGCCGGCTCGGGCTGTTCGCGGCCGGGTTCGTCGGGCGCCAACTCATCGTCCTGACGGCGGTGGCTGGTCTGTTTGTGGGTGGCTGCGCGGCTGTCTACACCTGGACGACCAACCGCTCAGTCACCGACGTCCTGCAGTCTGGGCAGGCCGCGCTGCCGAATCTGGTCAGCTCGCCGCACAGCTGGGCGATCGGCACCCTGCTGCTGTTGCTGCTCTTCAAGGGCGTCGCGTACGGCGTCTCGCTCGGCTCGTTTCGCGGCGGCCCGACCTTCCCGGCGATCTTCCTAGGCGCCGCGTTGGGAATCCTGCTAGGCCCGTTGCCGGGACTCGGGATCACCGCCGGCATAGGTATCGGGATGGCCGCCGCCACCACCGCCATGCTGAGGTTGCCGATCACCTCGGTGGTGCTGGTCGTCCTGCTGCTCGGTAACGAGGCGGCGAGCGAGATTCCGGTCGTCATGCTCAGCTCTGCGGTTGCGCTGGTCACGGCCGTTGCCCTCGACGGCTACGGCCACCGGAAGCACACTCCGACCGCGGCTAACCCGGCCCCCGCCGATGAACCGAAGCGCGCTGACCTATCCGGCAGCTAACGCAAATAGCGGTCAAATATCGACGGAAGAACTGTGCCTGGCCCCGGCTCTGTTGGCAATTCCTCGACCCGATAGGTGTCGTTGCGCAGCCGCTGGCACTTCAGGTAACCCTCCGGCAGCGCGACCAGCAGTTCACCGTCGCCGCCCTCGCCGTCGAGCAGCGGAATGTGCATTCCGGCGTCCGTCCGGACAGCCTCGTCGAGTTGCATCGACCAGCCCACGTCACCCGTCCACCTCCACAGCGGCGCCCGGCCCGGGTACAGGATGTGCTCGGCGGAGAAGCCGGTCGGGATCCGCGGACGGCCACGGTTCAGCACGCGGCCTTCCGCGGCGATCATGCCGGTACGACCGTCCGAGACGTAGGTCAGATCGCTGCTTAGCTCGAGCCGCCATTTGTCCGGCCCTTGATGCCAGAACCGCTCGAACCATTCGCCGTCTGCGTCGTCAGAAACAGCTCCGTGCCGGGCGATGACGCCCTCGACGTACGTCCAGCTCGCGGTCAACATGCGGTCGACGGCCTCGTTCGGTATCAGCATCGGTCGGGATTACGGTGCGCAGCCGAGCGGCTGAACTTGCTCATAACCGGGCGTATTGACGATTGCGAACCAACTCGAGCTGGTAAAGCTGGTGCGCTTCCACATGAACACCACAACCGGCTGCTGGGTCGAGCCGTCGCCGCAGGGCACCGCAATGGTGAGGTAACCGTAGATCTCGCCGAGGTCGCTGGGCTCCAGGCTGAGCACCCGATCGTTACGACGGCCGAAGGCGTCTACGAACGACGGGACAGCGGCTTGGTCATCAGCGCCGAGGGCAAGGGCACGCAGGGTGTTCTCGTCACCGACGCGCAGTGCCGCCATGAACTGCTGAGCCTTACGCTCGATGGTCGGATTGACCTGGTGGCTAGCCTCGTTCAGCGGCTGACGCATCGCCGTGTGCGGATCCCGACTCCGGTAATGCAACACCAGCACATCGACGCCGGGGGTCAGCGCGATCATCACCACCACGGCTAGCACGACCCACCGGAGCGGTGTCATTCGTAGCCGTGGCAATTTCGGCACCGCGCTCCTCCCATATTCCGGAATTGCCGGAGGCTAGCACCACTCGGTTCATCCAGCCGGCTGCCGCCGCGAGGTGGGTCTCAGTAGCTGGCAGGTCAGGCAGCGCCGGTGGCACGGTGGAAGCGCGATGATCGAACAGGCCACCCACACCGGCCACAGGGCTGGCACCCCCGAGTTCAAGAAGCTCCAGCGCGCCATGCTCGGCGCGGCGCTAGCCGCGTTCGCGCTGCTCTACTGCACCCAGCCGCTGCTTCCCGCCATCGGCGACAGCCTGCACGCCACCCCGAGCCAGGCCAGCCTCACCGTCTCGGCCGCCACCGGCGCGCTGGCGCTGGCGATCCTGCCGCTCTCCAGCCTGGCCGAAGCGATCGGCCGGATCAGGCTGATGCGAGTCGGCCTGGCGGCGGCCTGCCTGCTCGTCCTGGCCTCGGCCGCCGCACCGAACCTCGGTCTCCTGATCGCGGCAAGAGCCGCCACCGGCGTGGCCCTGGCCGCCGTCGTCGCGGTCGCGATGGGACACGTCGGTGACGAGGTGCACCCGGCCAGCGTCGGCTCGGCGATGGGGGTCTACGTCGCCGGCAACACGCTCGGCGGCGTCGGCGGCCGGCTGGTCGCGGCGGCCGCCGGTGACGGTCACAGTTGGCGGTACGGCGTGCTGGCCGTCGCCATCCTGAGCATCGTCGCCGCACTGGCATTCAGCCTGCGCATCCCGGAGGCGGTCCGGTTCTCCCCCGTCCCGCTCAGTCCCGCAGCGCTGCGCCGCTCGATCAGCGGCCACCTGCGCGACACCGCGATCGTCCGGCTCTGCCTGGTCGCGTTCCTGCTGATGGGCGGCTTCGTCGCCAGCTACAACTACCTGACCTACCGGCTGCTGCACGCGCCGTTCCGGCTCAGCCAGGGCGTGATCGGCCTGGTGTTCCTGGCCTACCTGGCCGGCACCGTCACCTCCGCCCAGGCCGGAAAGCTGGCCGACCGGTGGGGACGCCGCCGGGCGCTCACCGGCTCGACCGCGGTGATGGCGGCCGGCCTCGCGCTCACGCTGCCGAACAACCTGATCACGGTGGTCGCCGGCCTGATCGTGTTCACCGGCGGCTTCTTCGGCGCCCATTCGGTCGCCAGCGGCTGGGTGTCCCGGCTGGCCAGTTCGGCAAGGGCGCAGGCAAGCGCGCTGTACCTGCTGGCCTACTACGCCGGCTCCAGCGTGCTCGGCGCGCTGACCGGCCTCGCCTACAGCTCCGGCGGCTGGAACCTGACCGCGCTGGTGGTCGGCTGCTACGTCGCCGCCGGGCTCGTCCTCGGCGCGTCCCTGCGCAGGGATTAACCGCTGGCGGGCAGGCACTACGCTGGAAAATCGCCATGCCTTCCGAATCCGCAGCCGTCGTCCCCAAGGACCTGCGTACCCGGATCGAGGCGCTCGGACCGCGTGACCGGCACCGGCTCAGCCGAAAACTCCAAAGCAAGAACACCGCAGGCCTCGAAGCCGAGGTCGCCAAGGCCGAGCAGCGGCTGGCTGCCCGCCGGGCCGCCGTCCCGAAGATCAGCTACCCCGAGGAACTGCCGGTCAGCCAGCGCCGGGACGACCTGCTCGAGGCGATCCGGAACAACCAAGTGATCGTGGTCGCCGGCGAGACCGGCTCCGGCAAGACCACCCAGCTGCCCAAGCTCTGCCTAGAACTCGGCCGCGGCGTGCTCGGCACCATCGGCCACACCCAGCCCCGCCGGATCGCCGCCCGCGCCGTCGCCGAGCGGGTCGCCACCGAGCTGAACACCAAGGTCGGCGAGACAGTCGGCTACGCGGTGCGGTTCACCGACCGGGTCTCCGAGACCAGCCTGATCAAGCTGATGACCGACGGCATCCTGCTCGCCGAGATCCAGCGCGACCGGCTGCTGCGCAACTACGACACGATCATCCTGGACGAGGCCCACGAGCGCAGCCTCAACATCGACTTCCTGCTCGGCTACCTCAAGCAGCTGCTGCCGGAACGTCCGGACCTGAAGCTGATCATCACCTCGGCCACCATCGACCCGCAGCGGTTCGCCGACTACTTCGACGGCGCACCGGTGCTGGAGGTGTCCGGCCGCAGCTACCCGGTCGAGGTCCGGTACCGGCCGATCGCCGACCCGGACGCGCCCGAGGACGACCGCGACCAGCTCAGCGCGATCACCGACGCCGTGCACGAACTGCGCCGCGAGGCGCCCGGCGACGTGCTGGTGTTCCTCTCCGGCGAGCGGGAGATCCGCGACACCGCTGACGCCCTCGAGGGTCTGAACCTGCCGAACACCGAGATCGTGCCGCTCTATGCCCGGCTGTCGGCGGCCGAGCAGCACCGGGTGTTCGCACCGCACCGGGAGCGGAGGATCGTGCTGGCCACCAACGTCGCCGAGACGTCGCTGACGGTGCCCGGCATCAAGTACGTGATCGACGCCGGCACCGCCCGCATCTCGCGGTACAGCCAGCGCACCAAGGTGCAGCTGCTGCCGATCGAGCCGATCTCGCAGGCCTCGGCCAAGCAGCGGGCCGGCCGGTGCGGGCGTACCTCGAACGGCATCTGCATCCGGCTGTACAGCGAGGACGACCACGACGGCCGGCCGGAGTTCACCGACCCGGAGATCCTGCGCACCAACCTCGCGTCGGTGATCCTGCAGATGGCGATGCTCGACCTCGGCGCGGTCGAGCGGTTCGGTTTCCTCGACCCGCCGGACGCCCGCCAGGTGGCCGACGGCGTCGCGCTGCTGCTGGAACTCGGCGCGCTGGACGGCCGCCGCCAGCTGACCCCGCTGGGCCGCAACATCGCCCAGCTGCCGGTCGACCCGCGGCTGGCCCGGATGATCCTGGAGGCCGACAAGCGGGGCTGCCTGCGCGACGTGCTGGTGGTGGCCGCCGCGCTGTCGATCCAGGACCCGCGGGAACGTCCGGCCGAGCACCAGCAAGCCGCCGACCAGCAACACGCCCGGTTCACCGACCCCACCTCCGACTTCGTCGCGTACCTCAACCTGTGGCGCTACCTGCGCGAGCAGCAGCAGGAGCTGTCCGGCAACCAGTTCCGCCGGCTGTGCAAGGCCGAGTACCTGAACTACCTGCGGATCAGGGAATGGCAGGACCTGGTCGCGCAGCTGCGCCAGATCGTCAAGGGCATGGGCGTCCGGGTCGGCGACGCCGAGGTGGATGCCAGCCAGTTGCACCGCAGCCTGCTGGCCGGGCTGCTCAGCCACCTCGGCCTGCGCGACCCGGACCGCCGCGACTACCTCGGTGCCCGGGGCGCCCGGTTCTCGATCTTCCCGGGCTCGGCACTGTTCAAGAAACAGCCGCAGTTCGTGATGGCCGCCGAGCTGGTGGAGACGTCCCGGCTGTATGCCCGGGTGAACGCCGGCATCCAGGCCGAATGGGCCGAGGAGCTCGCCCCGCACCTGGTCAAGCGCAGCTACAGCGAGCCGCACTGGGAACGCCGGCGGGGCGCCGCGGTGGCCACCGAGCGGGTGACCCTGTACGGGGTGCCGATCGTGGTCGGCCGCAAGGTAGGGCTGGCCCGGATCGACCCACCGCTGGCCCGCGAGCTGTTCGTCCGGCACGCGCTGGTCGAGGGCGACTGGGAGACCCGGCACCGGTTCCTCGCCGGCAACCGGGAGCTGCTGGCCGACCTGCAGGACCTGGAGAACCGGGCCCGCCGCCGCGACATCCTGGTCGACGACGAGGCGGTTTTCGCCTTTTACGACAAGCGAATCCCGGAGTCGGTGGTGTCCGCCCGGCATTTCGACGCCTGGTGGAAGAAGGCCCGGCACGCCACCCCGGACCTGCTGACGCTCACCGAGCGGGACCTGGTGCGCGAGGGCGCCGGCGGGGTGTCGGCCGACCAGTTCCCGGACCGGTGGACGTCCGGTGAGTTCTCCGCCGACCTGGCCTACCGGTTCGAACCGGGCACGGCCACCGACGGGGTGACGGTGAAGATCGCGCTGCCATCGCTGCCGGCCGCCACCGCGGCCGGCCTGGACTGGCAGGTCCCCGGGCTGCGTGCCGAACTGGTGGCCGGCCTGCTGCGGACGCTGCCCAAGCAGCTGCGCCGGCTGCTGGTGCCGATCCCGGACACCGCCGCCGCCCTGGTCGCCGAACTGCCCGACCAACTCGGCGGAAACGTCACCGCGGTGCTCACCACCGCGCTGCGCCGGCGCGGCGTCGAGATCCCGGCGGACGCCTGGCAGCCGGCCCAGCTGCCCGACTACCTGCGGCCCACCTACCAGGTGGTGGACGCTCGCGGCTCGGTGCTCGGCCAGGGCAAGGACCTCGCCGAGCTGCAACAGCGGTTCGCCCCCCGGGTCACCGCCACCCTGCAGAGCGCCACCGCCGACCTCGCCCGGGACCGGGTGCCAGCCTGGGACTTCGACGAGCTGCCCCGGACGGTCCGGCGAACGGTCGACGGGGTGGCCTTGACGGGTTACCCGGCGCTGGTCGACGAGGACGGCACGGTGGCGCTGCGGGTGCTGGACAGTGCCGACGCGCAGGCCCGGGCGCACCGGACCGGGGTGCGCCGGCTGTTGCTGAATACCCTTCCATCACCGGTGAAATCGTTGATCCGCGGCTTGAGCACCAGGTCGCGGCTCACCCTCAGCCGAGCACCGCACGGCTCCCCCGCTGCCCTGCTGGACGACTGCGTGACGGCCGCGGTGGACGCCGGTATGCGCCGCTTCGAGGGCGGCGGCACTGGGGGCATTGTCTGGCGGCGGGCCGACTTCGAGCGGCTGCGCGAGCAGGTCGGGCAGAGCTTCGCCGGTGAGGCGGCCCGGCTGCTGCTGGTGGTGGAACAGGTGATCGGACTCGCCCAGCAGGTCGAGGTGGCGCTGGGCGAGCTGACCGCCGCGCCGCAGCGTCCGGTGGTCGAGGAAGTGCGGCAGCAGCTGACCGAGCTGGTGCATCCCGGGTTCGTGCTCGAAGCCGGCGAGCAGGTGCGGCAGTTCCCCCGATACTTGCAGGCGATTTTGCAACGGCTGGCGGACGTACGAACCAATTTGGCCCGGGACCGGCAGCGGCAGGCCCAGGTACAGGTGCTGCTGAACGACCTTGCCGAGCTGGGCACCGCGGTCGGCGACCGGCCAGAACTAGCTGAGATTCGTTGGCTGATCGAGGAGTTCCGGGTCAGCGTGTTCGCCCAGAAGCTGGGCACCGCCCAACCGGTCTCGATCCGCCGGATCCAGGCCGCGATGGACGCCGTCGAGGAGTCACTGCAACCGGCCTAGTGGTCTTTCCAGAGGACCGGCAGCAGTCAGGGCTGGTCGGCGGCGGCGGCCGCGGTGATGCCGGCGAAGTAGGCGCCCTTGAAGAACACCAGCGGATCGGCGATCTCGTCGTGCACGCCCATCCAGTCGATGCCCGCCACCACCACGATGTGGTCGCCGCCGGGGTGCTCGGCCTGCACCGTGCACTCCAGCCAGCCCAGCGCGTCGTCCAGCCGGGGTGCGCCGTTCTTGCCAGGCGTCCAGGGCAGCTCGGCGAACCGGTCGCCCGGTCCGGCGAAGGCCCGGCTGACGGCCTCCTGGCCGGCCGACAGCACGTTGATCGCGATCGCACCGGCGCTCCGCAGCAGCGGCCAGGTGCGCGACGTCCGAGCCGGGCAGAACAGCACCAGCGGCGGCAGCAGCGACAGCGAGGTGAACGAGTTCATCGACATGCCGACCGGGCCGTCCGGCGTCTGGGCGGTGATCACCGCGACCCCGGTCGGGTAGTGGCCCAGGACGTGCCGGAACGCGTCGGCGTCGGTACCCGAGTCGGGACGAGCCGCACCCAACTCGCGTCCGGTCACCGGTACAGCCTAATGAGCGTCCGCTCGCCGCCTAGGGTGAGGGCGACGAGAGGGGTTACTCCCAGATGGACCTGGCTACCGCGATCCGCACCCGGCGCAGCTCCGCCCCGATCACCGACGAGGCACCGACCGACGACGAACTGGCCGGCTACCTGCGGCTGGCCGCGCACAGTCCCGACCACGCGTCGCTGCGACCCTGGCGGCTGGTCACCCTGCGCGGTTCCGACCGGGACCGGCTGGGCGAGGCGCTGGTTGCCGGCTTCGGTGACGAACCCGGCACCCCGGCGGCCGCCAAGACCGCCGGCAAGGCGCTGCGAGCACCGTTGCTGATCAGCATCGTCGGCACTCCGATCGCCCATCCGAAGGTGCCGGAATGGGAGCAGATCGCCGCGGTCGGCGCTCTGGTCGCCACCCTGCAACTGGTGCTGTTCGAGGCCGGCTACACCGCCATCTGGCGCACCGGCCCGGCCGTCGAGCTGGCTCCGGTGCGGGACCTGCTCGGGCTGGCCGGTTCCGAACGGCTGCTCGGCTGGCTCTACGTCGGACGGACCGCCCTAGAAGGCGACGGTCCGCTGATCGAACCGGACGTGACCGGCAAGCTGACCTCGCTGACCACGGTGGGCCAGCCGGTTCGATAGCGTCGGTTGGATCGTCCGGCGCGGGCCGGACCAGGAGCTGAGGAGGCCGGGTGGCCGAGCGGAGCTGGCTGGAACTGGCGGCGGACGACCCGTTCGGCGTGCACACGCTGCCGTACGGGGTGGTCGAGACCGAGGCCGGACGCCAGCCGGCGGTACGGATCGGCGAGCACGTGCTGCCGTTGCGGCCGGCCTGCCAGGCGCTGCTGGCACACCGGGCCGGGCTGTTCGCGGCCGGTTCGCTGGACGCGCTGCTGGCCGCCGGACCGGACGTCTGGGCCGAGGTCCGGGGCGCGGTCACGTCCTGGCTGACCGATCCGGCGCATCGCACCACGATCGAACCGTTGCTGCTGCCACTGGCCGGCTGCCGGCCGGTGTTGCCGTTCACCGTCGCCGACTACGTGGACTTCTACGCCTCCGAGCACCATGCCGGCAACGTCGGGCAGATCTTCCGGCCCGGCCAGCCGCCGCTCACCCCGAACTGGAAGCACCTGCCGATCGGGTACCACGGCCGGGCCGGCACCGTGGTGGTCTCCGGCACTCCGGTGCGCCGGCCGAACGGCCAGCGCAAGGTCGGCGACGCGATCGGGTTCGGCCCCAGCCTGCGGCTGGATATCGAGGCCGAGGTCGGTTTCGTCGTCGGCGCCGGCGCGGACCGGCCGGTGCCGGTGGCCGACTTCGCACAGCACGTGTTCGGCGTGGTGCTGGTCAACGACTGGTCGGCCCGCGACATCCAGGCCTGGGAGTACGTGCCGCTGGGCCCGTTCCTGGGCAAGTCGTTCGCCACCTCGGTGTCAGCCTGGATCACCCCGCTGGTCGCGCTGATCGACGCCCGGGTGCCGGCGGTGCCCCGCGATCCGAAGCCGCTGCCGTACCTGGACGACGCCGGCTCGGAATGGAACCTCGACCTGGCGCTGGAGGTGCGGCTGAACGGCGAGCTGATCTCGCGGCCGCCGTACTCGAGCATGTACTGGACGCCGGCCCAGATGCTGGCCCACCTGACCGTCAACGGCGCCACCCTGCGCACCGGCGACCTGTACGCCTCCGGCACGGTCAGCGGGCCGGAACCCGATCAGCGCGGCAGCCTGCTGGAGCTCAGCTGGGGCGGCGCCGAACCGCTCACCCTCGCCGACGACGCCACCCGGACCTTCCTGCTGGACGGCGACGAGGTCACCATCACCGCGACCGCACCGGGACCGGACGGCAGCCGGATCGGCATCGCCGAAGTGACCGGACGCATCCTGCCGGCCGGCTGAGCGAGGCACCGTGAAGCTCCTGCTCACCTCGGCCGGCGTCAAGAACCCGAGCATCCAGGCCGCGTTGCTCGACCTGCTGGGCAAGCCGATCGGCGAGTCGACCGCGCTGTGCATCCCGACCGCCCAGTACGGCCACCCGATGTGCGGGCCCGAGCTGACCTGGAAGTTCATCGCCGGCCGGTCACCGCTGCCGATGTGCGACCTGGGGTGGAAGTCGGTGGGCGTCCTCGAGCTCACCGCGCTACCCAGCATCGACCGGCAGCGCTGGGTCTCCTGGGTCGGCGCGGCGGACGTGCTGCTGGCCGCCGGCGGCGATGCGGTCTACCTGAGCCACTGGATGCGCCAGTCCGGATTGGCGGAACTGCTGCCGTCGCTGACCGACACGGTCTGGGTGGGGTTGAGCGCCGGGAGCATGGCCATGACGCCCCGGATCGGCGCCGACTTCGTCAACTGGACATCACCGGACGGTGACCGCACGCTCGGGGTGGTCGACTTCTCGATCTTTCCGCACCTGGGCATGCTGCCGGACAACACGATGGCCGGCGCCGAGCGGTGGGCCGCCGAGCTCGGCGGTCCCGCGTACGCGATCGACGACGAGACGGCCATCAAGGTGGTCGATGGCAGCGTCGAGGTGATCTCCGAGGGGACCTGGCGGGAGTTTCCCGGCTAGCGGTAACCGGCCCGTCGTTGGTCACTCGAGGTCAGGGGTGACTGCGGAGCGTCACCGGTGTCTGCAAGGATCGGCAGCATGGTTCTCGAAGTGGCCCTGATCGACGTCCGTCCCGACACCGAGGAGGCGTTCGAGGCCGCCTACCACCAGGTGCGGCACGCAGTTGCCGACTCTCCCGGCTGCCTCAGCATGCGGATGACCCACGGCGTCGAGACGCCGACCCGGTTCGTCCTGCTGGTCGAGTGGGAATCCATCGCCGCGCACGAGGCATTCCGCGCCTCGCCGCGGTTCACCACCTGGCGCGCCGGGATCGGGCCGCACTTCGCCGGGCCACCCCGGGTGGAGCACTTCCGCGACCTCGGTTGAGCAGGCCTGGTCGCTGGCCAGCGATCAACTGGTGAGTGCCGGCTCCCGGCCGTACACCACCTCGAGCAGGTTGCCGGCCCGGTCGGCGAACTGGGTGCCGAAGTAGTGCAGTTGGGCGTCCTCCCACTCGCGCGGCGGCTGCACCACCCGAAAGCCCGACTCGATCGCCGCCTGGTGGGCGTCCTGCACGGCGGCCCGGTCCGCCGCGGCCAGTGCCAGGTGAGCGCCGCTGGTCGGCCTCAGGCCGGCGACCAGCCACACCGACGGGCGGCCGTCCGGCGGCCCGAAACCGACGGCCGCGACCTCGCCGGGATCGTCCGATTCTGCTTCCGGATCGGTGTATTCGACCACCGGCCGCAACCCGATCGCGGCCAGTACGGGTTCATATACTGAGCGACTCGTCGCGAAGTCGTCGGTCACCACGGTGACGTGGTCCAGGATCGCCGCCATGACTCATGCCTACCGGATGGAGAGACAGCCCGTGCAGGTGCACCCCGAAGTTGCCGAGGCGCTGCAGACCGGCCGCGCGGTGGTCGCGCTGGAGAGCACCATCATCAGCCACGGCCTCCCCCGGCCGGACAACTACGGCATCGCCCGCCAGATCGAGCAGGCGGTACGTGACGGCGGAGCGGTCCCGGCCACCATCGCGGTGGTCGACGGGCAACCCCGGATCGGGTTGGACGACGCCGCGCTGCGGGTGATCGCCGACCGCGATGACGTGGCGAAGGTAAGCGTCCGGGACCTCGCCACGGTGGCTGCTCGGGGTGCGCTCGGCGCCACCACGGTGGCCGCCACCGCGCACCTGGCCGCCCGGGCCGGCATCGCGCTGTTCGCGACCGGCGGCCTGGGCGGGGTGCACCGGCAGGCCCGGGAGTCCTGGGACGAATCGGCCGACCTGACCACCCTGTCGGGCACCCCGATCACGGTGGTCTGCGCCGGCGTGAAGTCGATCCTGGACGTGCCGGCCACCCTGGAGCGGCTGGAGACCCTGAACATCGGGGTGCTCGGCTACCGGACCGACGCCTTTCCCGGCTTCTACCTGGCCGATTCCGGTTCTCCGCTGGACTGGCGGGTGGAATCGCCGGCCGAGGTGGCGGCGGTGATGCGGCAGCGTCGCGAGCTCGGCACCGACCGGTACGGGCTGGTGGTGGCCAACCCGATCCCGGCCGCCGACGAGCTGGATCGCAGGCTGCACGACCGGACGTTGGCCGGTGGGTTGGCCGAACTGAACGCCAACGGGGTGCACGGCAAGGCGGTGACCCCGTTCCTGCTGGACTACTTCCACCGCCAGACCCAGGGGGCGTCGCTGACCGCGAACGTCCAGCTGGTGCTGAACAACGCCCGGCTGGCGGCCGAGATCGCGGTCGCCTACGCCGCCCTCGCCGTCGGCCGGTGACCGGCCGGGTCGTCTGCGTCGGCGACGTCATGGTGGACGTGCTGGCGCAATTGCCCGGTCCACTGCACACCGGCTCGGACACGCCCGCCGAGGTCCGGTTCGCGCCGGGCGGCTCGGCGGCCAACACCGCGGCCTGGCTGGCCTGGCTGGGGACGCCGGCCGTCTTCGCGGGCCGGGTGGGCGACGATCCGTTCGGCGCCGAGGCGGTGGCCGCGCTGCGCCGGCTGGGCGTGCTGACCCGGGTGGCGATCGACTTCGAGCGGCCGACCGGGGTGTGCCTGGTGCTGGTCGACCCGTCCGGTGAGCGCACCATGGTGCCATCCGCGGGTGCGAACGCGGCGCTGGCATCCGCCGACCTCACGGGCGTGCTGGAGCGCGACGATCACCTGCACCTGTCGGGCTATTCACTGTTGAACGACGGCTCCCGGCCGGCCGCGCTGGAGTTGTTGGCCACGGCGGGTTCGGTGTCGGTCGACGCGTCGTCGGCGGCGCCGCTGAGCACCGTCGGTGCTTCGGCGTTCCTGTCGTGGCTGCCGCCGGGAACCCTGCTGCTCGCCAACGCCGACGAGCTGGCCGCGCTCGGCAGCGATCCGGTGGCGCTGGTGGAACGGGGGCTGACCGTGGTGATCAAGGACGGCCGGGCGGGTGCCCGGATCGCCGACTCGACCGGCCTGCGCCGCATCGCCACCACACCGGTGCCGGTGCGAGATTCCACCGGAGCCGGCGACGCGTTCGCCGCGGGCCTGCTGGCCGCCCGGCACGCCGGCCGACCGCTGGACGAAGCGGTGGAGGCCGGCAACCAGGCCGGCGCCCGGGCGCTGGGGGTGCTCGGCGGCAGACCGCCCGGCTGAGCACGTCGGCCGGTCCCTGGACGGACAGTCTATTGCTGACTCCTCCTAGCGGACATACCGTGCGAGTTGTTCCTAACCCTTAGGAGGTTCACATGGCTCACGATGTGCTGATCCGCCCGGGCGACCTGGTCACCAGTTGGCTGACCACGGCGTCCGACAGCAACCCGGCCGGTCCGCTCTACGGCAGCGCCTTCGCCGAGTACGAGCTGATCCACGAAGGACGGGCCGAAACCCCGGCCTCGTGTTCGGGCTGCACCGCCTCCCGGACGGCGTACTGCTGCTGACCGCCGGCTGAGCTGGCCTGCGACGACCGACGCGGTCGTCGCAGGCCGGTCGGCCCGAGGACGTTCCGCCACATCGGGAAGGGAATCCGCTGGTGCAGCAGAGCGTGATCGATCAGGCGGACTCGGAACTGCCCGGCGACAACACCGCCTTCGACGCCGGCCTGCAACCCCTTATCGCGCCCGCCCTCGACCAACTGTCCCGCGGCCTCGCCGAGTTGCCCGAGCTGGCACCGGTCGAGCGCGAGGCGGTGATCATCGGCACTGCCGCCGCGCTCACCGAGGCGGTGCGGCGCAAGGTCAGCCGGCTGCTGGTGCTCGAACTCAATGCGGCGCGGGTCTCCGGCACGCTGCGCGGCAGCACCGGCGCCGAGCGGTGGGCCGAATTCCTCGACCGGATCGGCCGCACCGAGTTCTGGCTGGAGCTCGCCGATCGCTATCCGACGCTGCCGGCGCGGCTCGCCACCCTCATCACTAACCGGTCCAACGCTGCCTACGAGCTTGCTCGACGGTTCGGCAACAGCCGATCCCAACTGGGTCCGCTGCTCGGCGACGCGGACGGCACGCTGACCGACGTCGCCTTCGGGCTGGGTGACAGCCATCGGAGCGGTCGTAGCGTCGCGCTGCTCGAGGTCGGCTCGACCACCGTGGTCTACAAGCCGCGTTCGTTGGCGATCGACCGGGCGTTCGATGCGTTCCTCGGCGAGCTGTTCCAGCTGCCCGCGGCTGAGCGGATCAGGGTGCCGCGAGTGGTGAACTGCGCGACCTACGGCTGGACCGAGTTCGTCGGGCATCGCTACTGCGAAAACTCCGACGAGCTGAGCACCTTCTACCGGCGGATCGGCCACTGGCTCGCCGTCTCGGCGCTGTTCGGAACCAGCGACCTGCACGCCGAGAACATGATCGCCGCCGGGCCGACGCCGGTGCTGGTCGACTGCGAGACCGTCTTCACCCCGTTCCGCGGCGTCAAACCGTTCGGCGCCGGTGACGCGACCGATCGCGCGGTGACCTTGCTGACCGGCACCGTGCTGACCTCGGGCCTGTTGCCGAACCGCGGCGTCGCACTCGGTTGGCGCGGCGTGGACATGTCCGCTGCCGGCTCGCTGCCCGGCCAGCAGCCGACCATGCGCGCCCACCAGATCGTCGGCGCCGGCACCGACGAGGTCCGGTTCGCGATGGGCGTGGTCCCACGACTTCCGTCGACCAGCCTGCCCGCCCCGGAACCGGAGCTGGCTCGATACTGGCCGGAGGTGCTGGCCGGCTACGACGAGGTGACCGAGCGGCTGGTCGACCTCGACCGGACCGGCTGGCTGGACCGCGCCTTCGCCGGGTTCGCCGATGTCGACGTCCGCGCGGTGCTCCGGTCCACCGAGGCGTACTCGGAACTCGGACGGATGCTCTGGCATCCGGTCTCGCTACACGACGAGCCGGCCGCGGTGCAGCGGGCGACCGACGTGCTGCGTCGGCACGCCGCCGAGCATCCGATCGCGCCCAGCACCGACGAGGTGATCGCCGCCGAGGTGACCAGCCTGCTGATCGGCGATATCCCCTACTTCCAGACCACACCCGCGTCCGGGTGGGCCCGGGGACCGGGCGACGCCACCGGTTGGGGCGAGCCGCACGACGTGTTGGTCGAGACGCTTCGCCGGTGGCGGGATTCCGACCGGCCCGTGGAGCGGGAGCTGATCCGGGCTTCGGTGGCCTGTGCCTACCTCAACGACGGCTACCTGCCCGCCGACGAGCGGCTGCCGGTCGAGCCGACACCGGACCGGCTGACCGAACGCCGCCGGCGGTTGACCGCGCGCCTGGTCGAGGAGTTGGTGCGCACCGCGCTGCACGGAGCGGATGGCACGGCCACCTGGATCGGCCCGGTGCTCAACCCGACCGGCTGGTCGGTGCAACCGCTCAGCCCGGACCTGTACTCCGGCCTGCCCGGGGTCGCCCTGCTGCTGGCCGGGTACCGGCGGGAGGTCGACGCCGGCCGAGCTCTGCCGGTCGGCGGGACGGCCGAGTTGCTGGACGCGGTGCTTGCCTCGATGCGGGCCGCCGACGAGCACGGGGTACGCCGCCGGGATACCGCTGAACGCAGCCGGCCGGAAGAACCCGGCCTCTATCTCGGCCTCGGCTCGCAACTCTGGTGCTGGTCGGCGTTGGCCGACCTGGGCGCCGTGTCCCGCGACGAGGCCGACCAGCGGGCCCGGTCGCTGGCCGAGCGGTTGCCGGAATCCCTAACGGCCACGGACGAATCCGAACTGCTCAAGGGACGGGCCGGTGCCATCGTCGCCCTCCTGCGGCTGGCCGACCGGACCGCGGACGCTCGCTGGCTCGACCTCGCGGTCGATACCGGCAACCGGCTGGTCGAACTCGCCCTGACCATCGACGGACGCAGCCGGTGGGCCTCACCGCTCTGGCCGGCCGGCATCGGCGGCCTGGCGCACGGCGCGACCGGCATCGGTTGGGCTCTGGCCAGGCTGGGCGTGGCAGCCGACCGGCCGGACTTCGTCGGCGAGGCCGACCGGGCGTTCGCGTTCGAGGAAAGCCTGTGGTCGCCGGCCGAGCATGCCTGGCAGGACCTGCGGTACGAGTCGGTGTTCGGCGCCGCCTGGTGCCATGGCGCCGCCGGGATCGGGCTCGTCGCGGCCGACCTGGTCAGGCGGGGCGGCACCGCCGGCATCGGAACGACCGATCACGCCGACGTGCTACGCCGAGCCGCCGAGGTGTGCTGGCAACGGGGGCTGGGGTACAACCACACGCTCTGTCATGGCGACCTCGGGGTCTGGGAGCTGCTCGCCCTCGCCACCGAACTGGGAGCGGCACCGGCCGGCCTGGACCTGCCGGAGCTGGCGATCCGAATCGTCAGCAGCCTGGAGCAACACGGCGTGGTGGCCGGGTTGGTCCGCACGGCCTTCGTGCCCGGACTGATGCCGGGCAGCGGCGGCATCGCCTACCAGTTGCTGCGGATGGACGCGGCCTGCGACCTGCCGTCCATCCTGCTGGCCAGCTAATCCCCAGCCCGGGCTGCCGGCTTCCCGACTGCCGGCTGCCCGACTGCCGGCTTCCCGACTGCCGGCTTCCCGACTGCCGGCTTCCCGACTGCCCGCTTCCCGACTGCCTCAGCCCAGCCGGACGCCCTCCGCCGTCGCGGTGATGGTCACCCCGGCGCGCGAGACGTCGAGGTCGCGGACCCGCATGCCGAACGGCAGGCCGGCCAGTGACAGTTGCTGGGAGAAGACGTCGGTCAGCTGGCTGGTCACGGCTTGGGGCACGCCCAGTGAGCCGGCGTCGGTGCCCACCCGGACGTCCGTAAAGGCCAGCGCGTCCCCGCCTGGCACGGTCACCACGGCGCTCACCGTGCCGGTCAGCGTACGTCCGAGCACGGTGACCGAGCGGCTGGCCTGCACCCGGCCCCCGCTGGCGTAGCTGATCGGCACCCCGAGCAGCTGGGACAGCTGTGGATAGCCGACCCGGGCGGTGGCCGAGACGTGCTGGGCGGTCGCAGCCGAGTAATTGTCGACCGCGCGCACGCCGGTCAGCGTGGCGACCAGTGTGTCGAGGGTGACTCGCTTGTCGTTCTGGCCCACGGTCAGCCGGTTCGCGTCGACAGTGATCTTGCGGTAGTCGTTGTTCGCGACCTGGGTCAGGAACGGGAAGCCGTTGATGTGGACGTCCGGCTTGCGGTTGAGGTCCTGCGACGACTGCACCCGGTCGGCGATCGCCCGGTCGGCGAACAGCACGCCGATCCGGTCGGCGGCGATGAGCAGCAGTACGAGGACCAGCAGGGCGATGAGCAGGCCGCGACCACGCCGGCGGGTGCGCCGACGTGGCAGTGGCGCGGTCGCGTAGTCGTTCATCGCGGCGTTCCGGCCGTACCAGCGGTCATCGGACACCTGCCGCGTCCATACCCCGCAACTCCTTCTTCAGCTCGCCGATCTCGTCCCGCAGCCGGGCCGCCACCTCGAACTGCAACTCCCGGGCCGCACCGAGCATCTGCTCGTTGAGCTGCTGGATCAGGTCTGCCAACTCGGCGCGCGGCATTGCCGCCACGTCCAGCCCGCCGGCGGCGTGCGCGCCGACCCCGACCACGCCGCCGGATGGGACGCCGCGACCGCTGCGCCCGGGCGTCGGCGACTTGCCCCGGGACTGCGAGCGACCCGAGCCGCCGACCGTCGCCGGCGCCGCCAGCAGCTCGTCGGTGTCCTCCGCCTCCCGGATGAGCAGCTCGGTGATGTCCGAGATCCGCTTGCGCAGTGGCGTCGGGTCGATGCCATTCGCCTCGTTGTAGGCGATCTGGATGGCCCGACGCCGGTTGGTCTCCTCGATCGCGAGTGCCATCGAGCGGGTCACCGAGTCGGCGTACATGTGCACCTGCCCGGAGACGTTGCGCGCCGCCCGGCCGATGGTCTGGATCAATGAGGTGCCCGACCGGAGGAACCCTTCCTTGTCCGCGTCCAGGATCGAGACCAGCGACACCTCCGGCAGGTCCAGGCCCTCACGCAGCAGGTTGATGCCGACCAGCACGTCGTACTCACCCATCCGCAGCTCGCGGAGCAGCTCTACCCGGCGCAGGGTGTCGACCTCGGAATGCAGGTACCGGACCCGGATGCCCAGCTCCAACAGGTAGTCCGTCAGGTCCTCGGCCATCTTCTTGGTCAAGGTGGTGACCAGCACCCGCTCGTTCCGCTCGGCCCTGACCCGGATCTCGTGCACCAGGTCGTCGATCTGGCCCTTGGTCGGCTTGACGATGACCTCCGGGTCAACCAGCCCGGTCGGCCGGATGACCTGCTCGACCACCTCGCCGCCGACCTTCGTCATCTCGTAGTTGCCCGGGGTCGCGGACAGGTAGACGGTCTGCCCGATCCGTTCCACGAACTCCTCGAACTTCAACGGCCGGTTGTCCATCGCGCTCGGCAGCCGGAAGCCGTGGTCGACCAGGGTGCGCTTGCGCGACATGTCACCCTCGTACATACCGCCGGTCTGCGGCACCGTCACGTGCGACTCGTCGATCACCAGCAGGAAGTCCTCTGGGAAGTAATCGAGCAGGCAGTTGGGGGCAGAACCGCGCTGCCGGCCGTCGATGTGCAGCGAGTAGTTCTCGATACCGGAGCAGAAACCGACCTGGCGCATCATTTCGATGTCGTAGCTGGTGCGCATCTGCAGCCGCTGGGCCTCCAGCAGTTTGTTCTGCGCCTTCAATTCCGCGAGCCGGTCTTCCAGTTCGCGTTCGATGCCGGCGATCGCGCGCTCCATCCGCTGTGGGCCGGCCGCGTAGTGGGTGGCGGGGAAGATGAAGACCTCCTCCACCTCGCGCACCACCTCGCCGGTCAGCGGGTGCAGGTAGTACAGCCGCTCGATGTCGTCGCCGAACATCTCGACCCGGATGGCCAGTTCCTCGTACACCGGGAAGATCTCGACGGTGTCACCGCGAACCCGGAAGGTGCCGCGGGTGAACGCCAGATCGTTGCGGGCGTACTGCACGTCGACCAGCCCGCGAAGGATCGTCTCTCGCTCGATCTGCTGCCCGACCCGCAGCCGCACCGACCGGTCGACGTACTCCTGAGGGGTGCCCAGACCGTAGATGCAGGACACGGTGGCGACCACGACCACGTCGCGGCGGGTCAGCAGTGACATAGTCGCCGAGTGCCGCAGTCGCTCGACCTCGGAGTTGATGGCCGAGTCCTTCTCGATGTACGTGTCCGTCTGCGGGACGTAGGCCTCGGGTTGGTAGTAGTCGTAGTAGCTGACGAAGTACTCGACCGCGTTGTTGGGCAACATCTCACGCAGCTCGTTGGCCAGCTGGGCCGCCAGCGTCTTGTTCGGCGCCATGATCAGCGCTGGGCGCTGCAGCCGCTCGATCAACCAGGCGGTGGTCGCCGACTTGCCGGTGCCGGTGGCGCCGAGCAGCACCACATCCTTCTCGCCCGCCCGGATCCGCCGCTCGAGCTCGGCGATCGCGGTCGGCTGGTCGCCGGACGGCTGGTACTCGCTGACCACCTCGAACTTGCCCGCGCTGGGGACGATGTCGCTCTTCACCCGCATGCGAACCACAGTACGAGCAGCCACCGACAACATTGCAGGATCAGTCGGCGGCCGCCTGTCCGGTCCGCGCGCTGCGGGCCAGGCTGGCAACCGTCGTCACCGCCAGCACCCCGACGATCACCGCCAGCGACAGCCAGGTCGGCAGGTCCGGCGCCCAGTGGACGGGCTCGCCGCCGTTCAGGAAGGGCAACGCGTTCTCGTGCAGCGCGTGCAGGATCAGCTTCACGCCGATGAAGCCGAGCAGTACCGCAAGGCCGTAGCTGAGGTAGACCAGCCGCTGTAACAGGCCGCCGATCAGGAAGTAGAGCTGCCGCAGTCCCATCAGGGCGAACAGGTTGGCGGTCAGCACCAGGTAGGGCTCCCGGGTGAGGCCGTAGATCGCCGGGATCGAGTCGAGGGCGAACAGCAGGTCGGTGACGCCGAGCGCCAGGATCACCACGGCCATCGGGGTTGCCTGCAGCCGACCGTCCCGCCGGACCATCAGCCGGGCGCCGTCGAACTTCTCGGTGACCGGCAGCCGGCGGCGCAACCAGCCGACCAGACGGGTCTCCTCCGCGCTGGGATCGGAGTCGTCGGAATGGGCCCGCTCGTTCGCCAGCTTCGCCGCGGTGTAGATGAGGAAGGCACCGAACAGGTAGAACACCCAGGAGAAGGTGTTGATCGCGGCTGCGCCGACCCCGATGAAGACCCCCCGCAGCAGCAGCGCGACCACGATGCCGATCAGCAGGCCCAACTGCTGCAACTGCCGGGGTACGGCGAGTTTGGCCATGATGATGAGGAAGACGAACAGGTTGTCGACCGAGAGCGAGTACTCGGTGAGCCAACCCGCGACAAACTCGGTGCCGTACCGGCTGCCGGACACCAGCCAGATGCCCGCTCCGAACAGCAGCGCCGCGCCGACGTAACAGCACAACGCCACCACGCATTCGGTGTGTGACGGCTCGTGCGGGCGACGACCGAGAACGGCGATGTCGACGGTGAGGAACACCACCGCGACCCCGATCGTCAGCAGCCAGACCCAGGTGGCGACGTGCATGGGACTCCTTCGGTCGACGTCGCGTCAAGCGCGACTGCCGAAGGTCTCACCCACCCGAACCGATCGGCTCGAACCGGCGCCCCGGGATCCGCGGCGGATCCGTGCTGACGAGTTGCCGAAATCGGGTTACTCCCCTTCTCAGCCAGTCTAACCGGACCGCGGGTCCAGCCGGCCTGAGCAAACCGCCGGGCAGCGAACTGGCCGGCGCGCCCCCGCGACACCCGGGCGCGCCGGCCAGTGCCGGTTCGACTGCTGACGCCGGCGCTGCCGGCGGCGTCGCTAGCAGGAGATGTCGACCAGGGTCACCTGGAGCAGGGCGCCGCTGGCCACCTTATAGCTGAGCACGTCGCCGACCCGGGAGCCGATCAGCACCGAGCCCAAGGGGCTGGACGGGGTCACCACCTGCACGTCGCCGCCGGCCTGCTCGACTGACCCGATGACGAAGTCCTGGGTCTCCTCGTCGTCGTCGAACCGGATGGTCACCTTGCAACCCAGTTCGGCCACCGAGGTAGGCGAGGTCTCCGCGTCCGGTGCCTGCAGTTGAACCTGCAGCGCGGCGATCCTAGCGTCCAGCTCGCCAAGCCGCACCAACGCCTCGACGCTGCCGGCATGGTCGGCGGCGTCGCCGGTACCACCGGCGGGAATGCTCTCGATCGCGACCTGCGCCCGCTGGGCCTGCAGATCCTCCAACCGGGCGAGGAGTGCGGCACGGGCCGAGCGGGACAGGGCGGGCAACAACGTCGTGGTCACAGTGGGTCCTTCGTGGTGCGTGTGATTCAGGGCGGGGGTTAGGCCGTTCAGTTGTCCGGGGCCGTCCGGAGACGGTCCCGGGTCCTGGCAACTCCGCTGACCGGCAAATGGTTCCCGTCCGCGTCGCTGCCGCCCGCGGACCGATCCAGCCGATCACCTGGTGTTGTCCGGAGTTTTTAACCATGCGGCCGTCGCTTTATTCAGCCGACTCGCGGGAAATACCCACGTGATCGCAACTACACAGTTGATACCGAGGAAAGCCGGGCCAGCGCGACCAGCCGGGAAATCGCCCGGCGGTATTTCTTGCGGTAACCGCCGGCCAGCATTTCGGCGGTGAACAGTGCGTCCAGCGGCACTCCGGAAGTGGTCAACGGGATCTGCCGGTCGTACAGCCGGTCGGCCAGCACCACCAGCCGCAACGCCACGTTCTGGTCCGGCGCCGGCACCAGACCGAGCAGGCAGACCTCGCTGACCCCGTCTACCAGGGCGCCGTACCGGGACGGGTGCAGCGTTGCCAGGTAATCCAGCAACGCCGGGAACTCGTCCAGGCTGGCATCTGGCCGCTCGGCCGCTCGGCGCACCATGTCGTCGGCAACCGGAACCGGCGCCGATGGCAGACCGCGATGCCGGTAGTCCGGTCCATCCACCCGGACCGCGGTGAAGCGGGCGGCCATCGACTGGATCTCCCGGAGGAAGTCCTCGGCGGCGAAACGGTCCTCACCTAGCCGGTCGGGCAGCGTGTTCGAGGTGGCCGCGAACCGCACCCCGGCCTCGTCCAACCGGGCCAGCAGCGTCGACACCAGCACCGTGTCGCCGGGGTCGTCCAGCTCGAACTCGTCGATTGCCAGCAACCGCAGTCCGGCCAGCTGGCTGACCAGTTCGGCGAACCCGAGCAATCCGGCCAGCTGGGTCAGCTCGACGAACGTCGCGTACGCCTTCGGGGCGGGCGCGGCGTGCCAGAGCGAGGCGAGCAGGTGGGTCTTGCCGACGCCGAAGCCTCCGTCCAGGTAGATGCCGGCCGGACCCGACGGCCGGCCGGCGCGCCGAAAGATGCCGCCCCGTCGGGGCTGTTCTGCCAGCGCACCGGCGAACCGGGCCATCGCCGTCCGAGCCGCCGCCTGGCTGGGCTCGGCCGGGTCGGGTTGATAGCTGTCGAAGCTAACCCCCGCGAACAGCGGAGGCGGGCTGAGCTGGCCGATCAGCGCGGCGGTGGGGACCTCCGGGCGACGGTCGACGAGGCGGGTTGGCACAGCCGTCCAGCCTAGGTCGGGTTGACCCCGGCCGACGGAGTGGGTTGTGCTCGTTGTGCTGAGATGGACGGATGCAACGACTGTTACCGAGCCCAGCCGAGGCCGAGGTGGACGTGCACGCCCACTACGCCGAGAACTGGCTGGAGTCCGGCGGCGTCCGGGTGAACTTCATCAGCAGCGCGGACGGTGCGGCCACCTCGGCCGGCCTGTCCCGCGGGCTGCAGACGCCCGGCGACAACCGGGTGTTCGCGGCCCTGCGGGACCTGGCCGACGTGATCCTGGTCGGCGCGGCAACGGCCGCCGCCGAGGGCTACCGGCCGTCCGAGCCCGGCTCCGCTCGCCGGACGATCAGGGAGAGCTACGGCCTGCCGGCAGCGCCGGCCATCGCGGTGGTGTCCGCCTCGCTGTCGCTCGACCTGACTGCTCCGCTGTTCGCCGCCGCGAAGGCCGCGCCGACGATCGTGGTGACCAGCTCGGCAGCGCCGATGGCACGCCGCAACGACATCATCGACCTCGCCGGCACCGCCACCCGGCTACAGGTGGTGGAGACGCCCGCGATGGCCGGCGGGGTCGACTTTGCCGAGGCCGTCGCCAGCCTGCGCCAGCTCGGATACTCCCGGATCCTCTGCGAGGGGGGTCCGCGTCTGTTCGGCGCCGGCCTTGAGTCCGGCGCGGTGGACGAACTGTGCCTGAGCTACTCCCCCCTGCTGGTCGGTCCGTCTGGTCCCCGGATCGTCGCCGGCCCGGAAGAGCTGGCCGGGTTTCCGCAGCCGCTTCGGTTGACCGGGCTGTTGGAGGAGGACGGCGCGCTGTTCGCCCGGTATCGGCTCCGGTCCTGATCGTCGCTCGGCGGCACCCGTCCGGTTCCCCGAGGTTGCCGCACGGGCCTGAGTCAGGTTCTTCGGCGTCCGCGTGCCGGAGGCCGGGCCACCGTCGGTGGGCCACAATGAGCCGATGAAACTGCCCGTGATGCCACCCGTCGCACCGATGTTGGCGAAGTCGGTCGCCGCCATCCCACCCGCCGCTTCCTACGAGCCCAAGTGGGACGGGTTCCGGTGCATCTGCTTCCGCGACGGCGACGAGGTCGAGCTGGGCAGTCGCAACGAGAGGCCGATGACCCGGTACTTCCCCGAGTTGGTCGAGGCGATCAAGGCCGAGCTGCCTGACCGGTGCGTGATCGACGGCGAGATCGTCATCGCGACGGAGAACGGCTTGGACTTCGAGGCGTTGCAGCAGCGCATCCATCCGGCCGGCTCGCGGGTCACCCTGCTGGCCGAGCGGACGCCGGCGTCGTTGATCGCCTTCGACCTGCTCGCGCTCGACGACGAGGACTACACCAAGCGGCCGTTCGCCGACCGGCGCGCAGCGTTGGAGGAGGCGCTCGCCAGAGCGGGCAGGTCCGTCCACCTGACCCCGACCACGACGGACGAGGACGAGGCTCAGCGCTGGTTCACCGAGTTCGAGGGCGCCGGGCTGGACGGAGTGATCGCCAAGCCGCTGGACCTCACCTACCAGCAGGACAAGCGGGTGATGTTCAAGATCAAGCACACCCGTACCGCCGACTGCGTGCTGGCCGGCTTTCGCTGGCACAAGACCTCGACCGAGGACACCCCGCTGGTCGGGTCCCTGCTGCTCGGGCTGTTCAACGACGAGGGGAAGCTTCAGCACGTCGGCGTGGTCGGCGCGTTCACCGCTCAGCGCCGTGCCCAACTGGTCGGCGAACTCGGGCCGCTGATGTTGCGCGACGGCGAGGACCATCCGTGGCGGGAGTGGGCCAACGCCGAAGCGCACCAGGGCCAGCGGCTGCCCGGCAACGTCAGCCGGTGGAACGCGACGAAGGACCTTTCGTTCGTGGCCCTGCGTCCCGAACGGGTGCTGGAGGTGAAGTACGAGCACATGGAGGGCTCCCGGTTCCGCCACCTGGCGCACTTCATCCGGTGGCGTGACGACCGCACGCCGGAATCCTGCACCTATGAGCAGCTCGAACAACCGCTGACCTTCGCACTCGGCGAGATCGTTCCGGGGCTCGGCTCCGCCGGCTGAGGACGCTGACCGCGGCAAGTGCCGTCTGACTGATCGCATGTGGTCATCCTGGCTGGCGATCAGCGGTCCTGACCCCGGACCTGGCCTGGTTGTGGATATCTTGCCGCCCAAACGACCCCGGTGTGGATATCGTCCGATCGGCCGCAGCGAGGTCGGTAGCCTCGACCCGTGCTCCGAACAGTTCGCCCCAGGATCCTCGTCGGTGCGGCCAGCGCGTTGGTCGCGGTCGCGATGGCCGGCTGCACGTCCGGCAAGCATCAGGCCAGTCCACCGACCAGGACGACGGCGACGAGCACCGGCACCCCAGCCTCAGCGACCGGATCGACGAGCCCGACGCCGACCGCCTCCCAGTTGCCCGCCGACATTGCCTTCTCGGACTGCAGCAACCAGTTCCGCACTGCGATCGGTGGCAGCCGGGCCAAGCAGATGACCTTTTCCTGCGGCAAATTGCCGGTCCCCTTGGACTACGCTCGGCCGACGGGCAGCCGCCTGCAACTGTTCGTGGTGAAGATCCACCCGAAATCGCAACGACCACAGGACAAGGTCGGCTCGCTGCTGGTGAACCCGGGCGGTCCAGGCGCGTCCGGCATAAACCTGGCTGCCGGCCTGGTCAACGCCCTGAGCGACAAGGTGTTCGATCACTTCGACCTGGTCGGCTTCGACCCACGTGGCGTTGGCCTGTCGCAGCCACTGCAGTGCATCTCGGACCGGCAGAAGGACCAGTTGGCCGCAGCCGACCCGGATGTCCGGACCGCGGCCGGACGCGCCCAGGCCCGATCCGGCGCACAGGCGGTGGTCCGGGCCTGCGCCGCCAGGTACCGCGGCGGCCTGGCCGACTACAACACCGAGGAGACCGCCCGCGACATGGATCTGATCCGGCGGGCGGTAGGTGACGCCAAGCTGAACTACCTGGGCTTCTCCTACGGCACCCGGCTCGGCGCCGCGTACGCGCACGAGTTCCCGACCAACGTCCGGGCCGCGGTGCTGGACGGCGCGCTCGACCCGGTTACCGGTGAGCTGGCCCAGGACGAGCAGCAGACCAAGGCGTTCGAGCAGGCCTTCGACCAGTTCGCCGCCGACTGCGTCAAGCGGACGGCCTGCAAGCCACTGGGCAACCCACGGACGGCGGTGACCGCGCTGATCGCGGCGGCCGACCGCAGGCCGATCCGGTCCAGCCGCAAGGGTGAGACCCGGCTCGCCACCGGCGGCATAGTCACGATCGGCGTGGTCTCGGCACTCTACGACCAGAGCCAGTGGGCACCGTTGGGCAAGGCGCTTATCGACGCCAAGCGGGGCGACGCGGCCGGCATCTTCGCACTGGCCGACAGTTACCTGGAACGTGATCCGACGACCGGCCACTACTCGAACATCATGGACGCCAACCTGGCGATCAACTGCAACGACTCCCGGCTGAAGGTCACCGACGCGCTGGTCGCCGGCACTGCCAAGCAATGGATCGCCAAGTACCCGATCTTCGGTCCCAACGCGGCCGCATCGCTGTACTCCTGCTACGGCTGGCCACCATCGGGCCACCCGCTGCCATCGGCATCGGCGCCGGGCTCGCCGCCGATCCTGGTCATCGGCACCGTGCACGACCCGGCTACCCCGTACCGACAGGCCCAACTGCTGGCCAAGGCGCTCGGCACCGGCATCGTGCTGACCTGGGACGGCGAGGGCCACACCGCCTACCCCAAGACCGTCTGCATCCGCGACAAGGTGGACAGCTACCTGATTACCGACCGGCCACCGACCGGCGACAACTGCCCCCGCGGCTGACGGGTGGGGGTGCTGTTCGCCCTGATCGCCGCCGCCACCTACGGAGTGAGCGACTTCGTCGGCGGCCTGGCGTCGCGGCGGATCTCCGCGTTGAACGTGCTGCTGGTCAGCTACCCGGTCGGGGCGCTGATCATGGCGGTGGGGTTGATCGGCTACTCAGGTCCGGTGTCGCTGCCCACCCTGCTGTGGAGTCTCGGCGGCGGCGTCGCCGGGTTGGCCGGAGTGGCGCTGCTCTACAGCGCGCTGGCTGTCGCGCCGATGAACATCGTCTCGCCGGTCACCGCGGTGATGTCGGCAGCGGTGCCGGTGCTCGGCGGTGTGCTCCGCGGTGAACGGCCGCAGCCGGTGGCCTGGGTCGGCATCGTCCTGGGACTGGTGGCCGTGGTGATGATCTCCCGGCAGCCGGCCGACCACCCGCACCCCCCGATCGGCTGGCGACCACTGCTGATGGCGGTACTGGCCGGCGTCGGGTTCGGGGTGTACTTCATCTGCCTGGCCTCCGCCGACCACGACTCCGGGCTGTGGCCGGTGGTGCTCTCCCGGTGCTGCTCCGCGGTGCTGGTGCTGCCACTGCTGCTAGTGGTGGACCGACTCGTCCGGCCGCCACGGGCTGTGCTCGGCCTGGCCGCGATCGCCGGCGCGCTCGATGCCGCCGCGAACCTCGCCTTCCTGCTGGCCAGCCGGCACGGACTGCTGTCGCTGGCCGGTGTCGTCACCGCGCTCTACCCGGCTGGCACAGTGGCGCTGGCGGTGCTGGTGCTGCGCGAGCGGACGGTCGCCACCCAGCGAGTCGGACTCGCCGTCGCCGCGGTCGCCGTAGTCCTGCTGACCCGCTAGGCCAAGCCTCTGTCAGTCGGTGAAGGCCAGTGCTCGGAACCGAGCTAGCAGTTCCTCGGCGCCGACCGGTGGAGTAAGCGGCACCCGCTGGTAGAGCCAGAGCAGCAGGTCGGAAGCGGTGCCGGTCAGTACCGGAAGGCCGGCGCCGGCCCCGCGTTCGAAGGCGACGGTGCCTGGCTGGCTTCCGTCCCGGACCGTCCACGCCGCCTCCGCATCGGTCGCCTGCAGTACGAAGGCGCCGGCCAGTGCTGGCCGTGGCTGCGTTGGCTGGTCGTCGTCGCTGATCACCGAGAAGGTGAGGAACTCCTCGATCGAGTCGACCGACAGCGGCACTCCGAGATCCGGCTGCCGACCGGCGGCGTGCTCGGCGTCCCAACGGTGCACCGCCGCCTCCTGCACCTGATGCCGCTGGATGAAGCCGACGTTCTGCTGGGCCGGTGCCCAGGTCCAGCAACTGGCGGTCGGGTCGGCATGGCGCAGCACCTCGACCAGTCGCAGCGCGCCGGCCCTGAAGTCGGCGACCAGCCGATCGGCCGCCGGCCGGACGGCACGCTCGTCGGGTGGCGGCTCGGCTGGCCGCTGCTCGGCGATCATCGCCCAGAACGACTGCACCTCGAAAAGGTGGAACACCAGGTCGGCGACCGTCCAGCCGGGGCAGTGCTCGACCGGCGTGGTCAGGTTGCCCTCCGCGGCGTCGGCCAGCGCGGCACTCTGCAGGGCGATCTCAGCGCTGAAGTCCAGTCCGGCAGCGGCCGGATGCAGTGCGGTCATGTGGTCGAACCTAGGCCAGGGCACCGATAGAACTGGCGCACCGGCGACACCGGCTGGGTATTGTTCGGCCATGGCATCGCCGTTCACCGAACTCGCGGTCGGCGACCGGGTCGTCAAGATCACGAACCCGGACCGGGTCTACTTCCCGGCGACCGGGGCCACCAAGCTCGACCTCGCCCAGTACTACCTCTCGGTGGGCGACGGCATCGTCCGGGCGCTGTTCGAACGGCCGTGCATGCTGCACCGGTTCCCGGAAGGCACCGGTGGCGAGCGGATTTACCAGAAGCGGTTGCCGAAGGGGGCGCCGGACTGGGTGCGGACGGTCGAGGTGCGGTTCCCGTCCGGCCGGACCGCCGACGAGCTGTGCGTGACCGAGCTGGCCAGCGTGGTCTGGGCGGTGCAGATGTCGACCGTCGAGTTCCACCCCTGGCACTCCCGTCGGGCCGACACCGAGCGGCCAGACGAGCTGCGGATCGATCTCGACCCGCAGCCCGGCACCGATTTCGCAGACGCCAAGGTGGTCGCGGCGTTGGTGTACGAGCTGCTCGGTGAACTCGGTGCGGTCGGCTGGCCGAAGACCTCCGGCTCGCGGGGCATCCACATCTACCTGCGGATCCACCCCGACCACGGTTTCACCCAGGTGCGCCGGGCGGCGCTGGCATTCGCCCGGGAGGTGGAGCGACGCGCCCCCGATCTGGTCACCACCAAGTGGTGGAAGGAGGAACGGGGCGAGCAGGTGTTCATCGACTTCAACCAGAACGCCCGTGACCGGACGATCGCCAGCGCGTACTCGATCCGGGCAGCGACCGGTCTGGTGTCGGCGCCGATCACCTGGGATGAGCTACCGGACGTCGAGATGGCCGACTTCACCATGCAGACCATGCCCGCGCGGTACGCCGAACTCGGTGATGTGCACGCCGGCATCGACGATTCCCCCTTTGACATCGGGGAGTTGCTCGAATGGTCGGAACGCGACGAACGGGACCGCGGCGAGGGCGATGCGCCCTACCCACCGAACTTCCCCAAGATGGACGGCGAACCACCGAGGGTCCAGCCGTCCCGGAAGAACCAGGCGAACTGGGCCGGGCGGCCCGGTGACGTCGAACCGCAACAACTCGACTGATCGCGACTTCCGGTCGCCCCGGGACGCTGCCGGACGGCCCCGATCGCCGGCGCTCGCCGTCCGGCGGGATGCCGCAGCGTTCGCCGGCGGCTCCTGACAGCCGGCGGTCGAGCGAGCATGCTGGGAGGGTGCAGATGGATCCCACCGAATCGGATGGTCCGGGGCGCGACGACGGGTCCGGTCCCGCGCTGCCACCTCCGGTCCGCCCCACCCACACCGGCGCGCACATCGTCTACCTGGACCCGCGCTCGGACCGGCCGGTCAGTCCGTACTCGCCGGAGGGTGAGATCCGGATGATCGGAGAGTTCGCCACCGGCCTGCGCCGCCGTGGCGCGCTGTCCAGGCCGATGGCGATCCTGCTGGTGGTGCTGATCCTCGCGCCGCTGGCGCTCAGCCTCATCGCGCTGGTCACCGGCTGGTGAGACCGTTCGCAGGAGCCAGCAGGTCGAGGGGTTTCACAGCCTGAATCCGGTGAGCACCTAACCGGCTGCCGGCCCCGTCGCCGTGCGTAGGCTGGCGCCATGAGTACCGAGCAGAGCACGCCCGCGGTGACCAAGACCGACGAGCAGTGGCGGGCAGAGCTGACCCCGGCCGAGTACGCGGTGCTCCGCCAGGCCGGCACCGAACGGCCGTACACCGGCGAGTACACCGACAACCACCGGGTCGGCGTGTACTCGTGTCGGGCCTGTGGCGCCGAGCTGTTCCGGTCCACCGAGAAGTTCGACTCGCACTGCGGCTGGCCGAGCTTCTTCACCCCGCTGGCCGGCGACCGGGTGATCGAGCGCGCCGACGACAGCCTCGGCATGCACCGGGTCGAGGTGCTGTGCGCGAACTGTCACAGCCACCTCGGCCACGTCTTCGCCGGCGAGGGGTACGCCACCCCGACCGATCTGCGGTACTGCATCAACTCGATCAGCATGCGGTTCACCGAGCAGCCCCGTTCCGGGCAGCAGGCCGAGGGTTAGGCCGCGGACCTGCCAGAGCTACGACCTGCCGCTACGGCAGGTCGGCGATCAGCTCCCGGACCGGTCGCTTGGTGCCGGTGTAGAACGGCACCTCCTCGCGGACGTGCCGGCGGGCGGTCGCGGCACGCAGGTGGCGCATCAGGTCCACGATCCGGTGCAGCTCATCGGCCTCGAACGCCAGGATCCACTCGTAGTCGTTCAGCGCGAACGAGGCGACCGTGTTGGCTCGCACGTCCGGAAAACCCCGCGCCATCTGACCGTGCTCGGCCAGCATCGCGCGCCGCTCCGCGTCTTCGAGCAGGTACCACTCGTAGGACCGGACGAACGGGTAGACGCAGACGAAGCTGCGGCTCTGCTCGTCGGCGAGGAACGCCGGGATGTGGCTCTTGTTGAACTCCGCAGGCCGGTGCAGAGCCATCACCGACCAGACCGGCTGCAGGTGGCTGCCCAGCTCGGTGCGCCGCAGCCGGTGGTAGGCCGACTGCAACTGCTCGGCCGCCGGGGCGTGCCACCAGATCATCAGGTCGGCGTCGGCCCGCAGCCCCGCCACGTCGTAGCTGCCGCGCACCGTGACGTCCTCGGCCGCCAGCTCGGCGAACAACACCTCCAGCTCGTCCGCGTACTTGTCCCGGGGGGCGTCCCCCAGCGGTGAATTGACCGAGAACACCGACCACGCGGTGTACCGGATGACATCGTTCAGCTGCCGTGCCTGCTTGCCGTCGACCATGGCTTCATTGTTCCTCGGCCGGCAGAGCCGCCGACACCTGGTCGGCTGCTTTGTGAGCCGACGCGATGCAGGCCGGTATGCCGACCCCGTCGTAGCTGGCGCCGCAGACCGCCAATCCGGGCACCGCGGCGACCGCCCCCCTGATCCGCGCCACCCGATCGACGTGACCGACCGCGTACTGCGGCAACGCACCTCCCCAGCGCTGCACCTGCGCGTCCACCGGCCGGTCCGCCAGTCCGGTCACCTCGGCCAGCTCCCGGCGGACGTCGGCCACCAGTTCCTCGTCCGGATGCTGCAACACCGCCTCGCTGCCGGCCCGGCCGAGCGAGGCCCGCAACAGCAGCAGCCCGTCCTCGGTGCCGACGCCCGGCCATTTCTGCGATGAGAACGTCATCGCCTTGCTGGCAAACCCCTCGATGTCCGGGATCAGGATGCCGGAGCCGGCGGGCAGCGACCGTCCCAACGGCAGCCGGAAGGCCAGCGTGACGATGGCCATGCTCGCCGTCTCGATGCCGGCCAGCTCGGCCGCGGCGACCGGAGCCAGCGAGCCGACCAGCTGGGCCGCCTTGCCGGCCGGGGTTGCCACCACCACTGCGTCCGCGGCCAGTAGCTCGGGCGCCGGCACCGGTCCGGTCTCCACCGCGAGGCCTGATGCGGTCCGGCTGATCCGGCGCGCGGTAACCCCGTACCGCACCTCGAAACCACCGGTTGCGGCGAGCGTCTCGGTCAATCGGGCCAGCCCACCGGACACGCTCGCGAACACCGGCGGCCCAGGCTCGTCCCGGGCACCGGCCGAGACGTTGGCGGCTGCCGCGGCCAGCAGCGAACCGCCCTCGGTCATCAGCCGGCGGGCCAGCGCCGGCACTGCGGCCTGCACCGAGATGCCGTGCGCCCGGCCGGCGTAGACGCCGCCCAGCAGCGGGTCCACCAGCCGGTCGACCACCTCGTCGCCGAACCGGGCGCCGACCAGGTCGCCCACCGAGATGTCCTCGGTCAGCGGCGGGTACGGCCCGCCATCCGGCTCCGCGGCGATCCGGGCCAGGGTCTGCTCGCTGACCACCTCGGCCTCCCGGAGCGCCGCCAGGTCGGTCGGCACGCCCATCAGGGTGCGCGGCGGCAGCCTGCGGTTCCGGCCGCGGTTGCGCAGCAGCGCGGAGCTGGTCAACGGATGGATCACCGCGTCGTCCAGGCCCACCGCGTGGACCGCGTCGAGCCCCTCGGGACGCCTGGCCAGCATCGCCTCGGCGCCGACGTCCACCCAGCTGCCAGCCACCTGGACCCGTCGCAGCTTGCCACCGGGCCGGTCGGAAGCCTCGAGCACCAGCACCTCCGCCGCCGGCCGCAACTCGCGCAGCCGGTGCGCCGCGGCCAGCCCGGCGATGCCGGCGCCGACGACGACGATTCGCTGGGCCACGGCTTCAGAGCGAGTGGATCAGCTCGACCACCCGGGTCAGCACGCCCGGGTCGGTGTCGGGCAGCACCCCGTGGCCGAGGTTGAAGATGTGGCCCGGGCAGCGCCGGCCCTCGTCAACCACCCGGCGCACCTCGCGCTCGATCACCGGCCAGTCGGCCAGCAGCAGCGCCGGGTCGAGGTTGCCCTGGACGGGCGTGGCGCCGCCGATCCGGGCCGCCGCGACGTCCAGCGGAGTCCGCCAGTCCACGCCGACGACTCCGGCGCCGGCGCTGCGCATCGGCTCCAGCAACTCGGCGGTGCCGACCCCGAAGTGGATCTTCGGCACGTCGTGGTCGGCCAGCGAGGCGAACACCGCACGGGAGTGCGGCAGCACGTACTGGGTGTAGTCGGCGGCGGACAGCGCGCCGGCCCACGAGTCGAACAGCTGCACCGCGGCCGCCCCGGCGGACAGCTGCACCTGCAGGAAGGCGGCGGAGATCTCGGCCAACCGGCCCAGCAGCGCGTGCCAGACGGCTGGCTGCGAGTGCATCAGCGCCTTGGTGCGGGCATGCTCCCGGGACGGGCCACCCTCGATCAGGTAGCTGGCCAGGGTGAACGGCGCGCCGGCGAAGCCGATCAGCGGCGTCGCACCCAGTTCGGCCACCAGCCGGCGCACCGACTCGGCGATGTCGGGCACGTCGTCCGGTTGCAGCGGGCGGATCCGCTCGACGTCGGCCACCTGCCGCACCGGTTCGGCGACCACCGGCCCGGTGCCCGGCACGATCTCGATGTCCAGGCCGACCGCGACCAGCGGTACCACGATGTCGGAGAAGAAGATCGCCGCGTCCACCCCGTGCCGGCGGACCGGCTGCAGGGTGATCTCGGTGACCAGGTCCGGCGTCCGGCAAGCCTGCAGCATCGAGGTGCCGGCTCGCAGCGCGCGGTATTCCGGCAGCGACCGGCCGGCCTGCCGCATGAACCAGACCGGCGGACGGGCCAGCCGCTCCCCGGCCGCGGCGCGGAGCAGGAGCGAGCGGGCGGGGGTGCGGGGTGCGACGGTCTCGGTCATCGGGTTCATCGTCGCATGGCGACCAGATCGACTGTCGCATGGCGACCAGATCGACTGTCGCATGGCGACGGGATCGACTGTCGCACGGCAACCAGATCGAGCTCCTGGCCCCGGCCGTGCCGGCTCACGGCTCGACGAGGCTGGACGATCCGCTGATCGGCGCGCCTGCTGGCCTGCGTGCAGCCACCATGCGAAGTTGGGAGGCGCATACTGGCTTTGCGGAAGGATCTGCTACGGACATGTTGCCCCACCCCGGAGTGGCCGCAGACGGCCCGGCCGCCGCCGCTGGCGGCGCGGACGCCGATGCGGTTCCGAGCAGCGCCCCGACCGCGTTCCAGGAGGCGGTCACCAGCCTGCTGGCCACCCAGTTGCGCCGGGAGGCGCGGGTGGAGCGGATCCGGCCGCCGCAGCGGCTCGCCCCGTGGAGTTTCGCGATCGCGGTGGACGTCGGCACCACGGCGAACCCTGACTCGGCCACCGGCCGGCTGGTGGTGCTCTACGACCCGGACGGCGCCGAGGCCTGGGACGGCGAGATCAGGCTGGTCGCGTTCGCCCAGGCCGACCTCTCCCCCGACATGGCAGGCGACCCGCTGCTGCCCGCGGTCGGGTGGAGCTGGCTGACCGAGTCGCTGGAGCAGCGCAACGCCGAGCACACCGCGGTCGGTGGCACCGTCACCCAGACCACGTCGACCCGGTTCGGCGACCTGCACGGCCCGGCCACCAGCACCCAGCTGGAACTGCGCGGTTCCTGGACCGCCACCACCACCGACCTCGCCCCGCACCTGCAGGCCTTCGTCGACCTGCTGTGCACCGCCGCGGGCCTGCCTCCGGAAGGTGTGGCCGTTATCGGTGAGCGCTGATCAGACCGCCGCACCGGCGCGCCCGGACGGCGAACCGGACGGCGAACCGGCCAGCGGCGGCCCGGCCAGCCAGACCCCCGACAGCACCGTCCGGCTGCTGAGCGAGCCGCTGGACGGCACTCCGGAGCCGCTGACCGAACGCGCCCAGCTGGCCGCCGCGATCGAGGCGCTGGCCGCCGCGGCCGGTCCGGTCGCGGTCGACGCCGAGCGGGCGTCCGGCTACCGGTACAGCCAGCGGGCCTACCTCGTGCAGCTGCGCCGGGCCGGCGCCGGCACCTTTCTGATCGATCCGGTCGCGCTGCCCGACCTGTCCGGCCTGAACGCCGCGATCGCCGACGCCGAGTGGATCCTGCACGCCGCCAGCCAGGACCTGCCCTGCCTGGCCGAGGTGGGACTGCGGCCGTCCCGGCTGTTCGACACCGAACTGGTCGGCCGGCTGCTCGGGTCCGAGCGGGTGGCGCTGGGCACCATGGTGGAGCAGTACCTGCACATCTCGCTGGAGAAGGGCCATTCGGCCGCCGACTGGTCGACCCGGCCGCTGCCGCACGACTGGCTGGTCTACGCCGCGCTCGACGTCGAGCTGCTGATCGAGCTGCGTGAGGTGCTGCTCACCGAGCTCGACCGCGCCGGCAAGCTCAGCTGGGCCGAGCAGGAGTGCGCCGCGGTGCTGGCCGCTCCGCTGGCGCCGCCGCGGCTGGACCCGTGGCGGCGCACGTCCGGCATTCACGGGCTGCGCAGCCGCCGGCAGCTGGCGATGGTCCGGGCGCTCTGGGAGGCCCGGGACCGGCTGGCCGCCCGAAGGGACCTGGCACCGGGACGCACCCTGCCGGACTCGGCGATCATCGCCGCGGTCAAGGCAAGCCCTCGCACCGAGGACGCGCTGGTGGCCCTCGACGTGTTCGGCGGGCCCCGGCAACGCCGGCTCGCCGGTTACTGGTTCGCCGCGCTCACCGAGGGCCGGCAGTTGCCGGAGGCCGAGCTGCCGCTGCTCTCCAACTCGGTGCCCGACCCGGACACGATGCCGGCCCAGTCCCGCTGGCGCGAGCGCGACCCGGCGGCCGCCGCCCGGTTGGCCGCCTGCAAGGAGGTCGTGCAGCAGGCCGCCGAACGGCACCAGGTGGTGTCGCAGAACCTGCTCGCCGGTGAGGTGATCCGGCGGCTGGCCTGGCGTTCGGTGGACCCGCTGACCGAGGACGCGGTACGGGTCCGGCTGGCCGAGCTCGGCGCCCGCCCCTGGCAGGTCGACCTGGTCGCCGGCGGACTGGTCGGCGCGCTGGCCACGGTTCCGGCCGAAACCGCCGACTGACCGTTCGGCCCGAAACCGCCGACTGACCCACCGTTTCCGGCTGAAACCGCCGGCTGAGCGCCGGGTAGGCCATCTCACACCGCTCCGGTGTCCCACAACCAGGCCGGCTAGCATTAAGTTACCCGTGAGTAACTGCTTGCCGTCGTCAGGAGCCTGCCGTGTCCGTCCCCGCCAGCCGCAGCCCGCGGCCCCTACGTGATGTCGTCTTCGTCGACGGTGCCCGGACGCCGTTCGGCAAGTCGAGCAAGGGAATGTATGCCGAGACCCGGGCCGACGACATGATCGTCGCGGTGATCCGGGAGCTGCTCCGCCGGCATCCCGAACTGCCGCCCGAGCGAATCGACGAGGTGGCCGTCGCCGCCGCCACCCAGATCGGCGACCAGGGCCTGACCATCGGCCGGATCGCCGCCATCCTGGCTGGCCTGCCGCGCACCGTCCCGGGTTACGCGATCGACCGGATGTGCGCCGGCGGGATGACCGCGGTCACCTCGGTTGCCGGCTCCATCGCGTTCGGCGCCTACGACGTCGCGATTGCCGGCGGCGTCGAGCACATGGGCCGGCACCCGATGGGTGAGGGCGCCGATCCGAACCCGCGGTTCCTGGCCGACAAGCTGGTGTCGCTGGACGCGCTGTCGATGGGCGTCACCGCCGAGAACCTGCACGACCGGTTCCCGCAGCTGACCCGGGACCGGGCCGACCGGTACGCCCTGCGCAGCCAGGAGAAGGTCGCCAAGGCCTACGCCGAGGGCAAGATCCAGCCCGACCTGGTGCCGGTGGCGATCCGGTCGGCCGAGCAGGGTTGGGGGCTGGCCAGCAAGGACGAGCCACCCCGACCCGGCACCACGCTGGACGACCTGGCCGGCCTGCGCACCCCGTTCCGCCCGCACGGCCGGGTCACGCCGGGCAACGCGGCCGGCCTGAACGACGGCGCCACCGCCTGCATCGTGGCCGCCGGGGACGTCGCCGAGGAGCTGGGCCTGCCGGTGCGGATGCGGCTGGTCGGTTACGGTTTCGCCGGCGTCGACCCCGAGGTGATGGGGGTCGGGCCGATCCCAGCCACCGAGCGGGCATTCGCCAGCACCGGACTTTCCATCGATGACATCGGGCTGTTCGAGCTCAACGAGGCGTTCGCGGTGCAGGTGCTGGCGTTCCTCGACCACTACGGCATCGACGACGACGACCCGCGGGTCAACGAGTACGGCGGGGCGATCGCGCTCGGCCACCCGCTGGCCTCGTCCGGCATCCGGTTGATGACCCAGCTGGCCCGGCAGTTCGCCGACCATCCCGAGGTCCGGTACGGCCTGACCGCGATGTGCGTCGGGCTCGGCCAGGGCGGCGCCGTCATCTGGGAGAACCCCCACTACACCGAAGGAAACTGATCCGCCATGACCGCAGCTGAGTTCGCCGACGAGGTCGTCACCCGGGCGCTGGTCCGCTACCTCGAGGTGCCCGGGGTGCCGGGCGAGTTCGCCCTGATCACCCTCGACAACGGCCACGACCACACCCGGCCGTCCACCTTCGGACCCGCCGGCCTGCAGTCGCTGTCCGACGCGCTGGACGAGATCGAGGCCCGCCGGCCGAAGGTGACCGCGGTGGGCGTCACCGGCAAGCCGTTCGTGTTCGCGGTCGGCGCCGACATCACCGGCGTCGCGGTGATCTCCGAACGCAGCCAGGCACTGGAGGTTGCCCGCGCCGGGCACCGGATCTTCGGCCGGCTCAAGGACCTGGACGTCCCCACCTTCGCCTTCGTCAACGGCGCGGTGATGGGTGGCGGCCTGGAGCTGGCGCTGCACTGCGACTACCGGACGCTCTCCAGCTCGGCCGCCGCGATCGCCTTCCCGGAGTGCTTCCTCGGCCTGGTGCCGGGCTGGGGCGGCACCCAGCTGCTGCCGAACCTGATCGGGCCGGCCGCCGCGGTGAAGGTGATCATCGAGAACCCGCTGAACCAGAACAAGATGCTGCGGCCGGACCAGGCCGCCAAGCTCGGCATCTTCGACGAGCTGCTCGACTCGGCCGACTTCCTGGCCGAGTCGCTGCGCTGGGCGGCCAAGGTGCTGGACGGGTCCACCCCGATCCGGCGTCCGGAAGTCGACCGCGGCCAGGCCTGGGACGACGCGATCGCCGCCGGCCGGGCGTTCGTCGACGCGAAGCTGCACGGCGCCGCGCCGGCGCCGTACCGGGCGCTCGACCTGCTCGAACAGGCCCGGACCGTCGACTTCGGCACCGGCATCGCCGCCGAGGACGAGGCGCTGGCAGACCTGATCATGTCGGACGAGCTGCGGGCCGGGCTCTACTCGTTCGAGCTGGTGAACAAGCGCGCGAAGCGTCCGGCCGGCGCGCCGGACAAGTCGCTGGCCCGCAAGGTGACCAAGGTCGGCATCGTCGGCGCCGGCCTGATGGCCAGCCAGCTGGCGCTGCTGTTCGCCCGCCGGCTCGAGGTGCCGGTGGTGCTCACCGACATCGACCAGGCCCGTATCGACAAGGGCGTGGGGTACGTGCACAACGAGCTCGACCAGCAGCTGGCCAAGGGTCGGCTCAGCCAGGACAAGGCCAACCGGCTGAAGGCGCTGGTGACCGGCTCGATCGACAAGGCGGTGTTCGCCGACGCCGACTTCGTCATCGAGGCGGTCTTCGAGGAATTGTCCGTGAAGAAGGCGGTGTTCGCCGAGCTGGAGAGCCACATCTCGGACGAGGCGGTGCTGGCGACGAACACCTCGTCGCTGTCGATCACCGAGATCGCCGCTGACCTGAAGCATCCGGAGCGGGTGGTCGGCTTCCACTTCTTCAACCCGGTCGCGGTGCTGCCGCTGCTGGAGATCGTCCGTGGCGAGCGGACCGACGACGCCACCCTGGCCACCGCCTTCGCCACCGCGAAGACGTTGAAGAAATCGTCGGTGCTGGTCAGCGACGCCCCGGCGTTCGTGGTGAACCGGCTGCTCACCCGGTTCCTCGGCGAGGTGACCGCGGCGGTCGACGAGGGCACCCCGATCGAGGTGGCCGACCGGGCGCTGGCCCCGCTCGGGCTGCCGATGTCGCCGTTCGTGCTGCTGGCCCTGGTCGGTCCGGCGGTGGCGCTGCACGTCGCCGAGACGATGCACGGGGCGTTCGGAGACCGGTACGGGGTGTCGGAGAACCTGCGCCGGCTGGTCGAGGCCGGCAAGCCCGGCATCTACACCTGGGACTCCGGCAGCCAGCAGCTCGACCCGGAGGTGGCCGAGCTGTTCTCCCACGGCGACCGGCCGTCCACCGAGGAGCAGGTACGGGTCCGGGCGCTGTCCGCGCTGGCCCAGGAGATCGACATCATGCTCACCGACGGCGTGGTGGCCGAGGCCGCCGACATCGACCTGTGCATGCTGCTCGGCGCCGGCTGGCCGTTCCACCTGGGTGGCATCACGCCGTACCTCGACCGCACCGGCATCTCCGAGCAGGCGGTCGGGCACCGGTTCGCCCCGGCCGGGGTGGCCAGCCTGCCGGCCTGAGTTCGACCCGAGGTGTCAGAGGGGTCAGGGTGCTGGTGCCAGCGCCCTGACCCCTTCGACGTCCAGCGGCAGTTGCGCGGACAGCGCGTCGCCCGGGTGGTAGCCGATCACGGTGCCGTCCTGCGCCACGCCGACCACCTGGCCGGCCAGCCACAGCGGGCTGAGCGGTGCCGGCACCGGGTAGCCGTCCGGCGCCAGCCCCGGCCCGCTCGGCGTGACGCTCGGGGTCGGGCTGCCGGTGCTGCCGGTCGGGCTGGGCAGCACCAGGGTGCCGCTGCCGCTGGGTGACACCACGGCCGAGGTCTTCGCCGGCGGCTGCCGCAGCACCAGCACCGCCACCTGATCGGTGCCGAGGTCGGCCAGCCGGGCCACCACCAGCCGGCGCCGGCTGCCGACCTGGGCGTACACCGCGAAGGCGGTGCCGGCGGGGCTGAAGGTCGCCGGGCCGGTCACCAGCAGCATGCCGCGGGTCGGCTGGAACCATCTGGTGCCGGCCACCGCGGTCGGCAGCGCCGACGCCGATGCCGTCGAACGCTGACCGGGCGAGGCGCTCGTGCTCGCGGTGCTGGTCGCGGTCGAGCCGACGTACTGCAGCGGCATCATCCCGAACCGGCGCAGCTTGACGTCCCACACCAGCAGGTTGCTGCCGTCAGTGGCCAGCGGGTGCACGGGGCCGAGCGGCCGGATGGTGGCGTTCGGCCGTACCAGCAGCGCGGCCGCCGACAGCGACTCGTGCTCCACTCCCTGGTCGAACACCCGGTTCACCGGCTGCCAGACCACCAGCCCTACCGAGGTGTCCACCGCGGCCCGGTAGCCCCGGGGCAGCCGGTCCGACGGTTCGGTCGGCCGGCCGGCCGGGTCGTAACGGCGGACGCTGTAGTCCCCCAGCGGTTTCTCGACCGGCTTGCCGGTCGAGGATGCCGTCCCGGAAGCGGATGCCGAGCCGGACGAGCCCTTCGGCAGCGACGGCCGCCCGGTCGGGGTAGGCGGAGCGGAGGTCAGGTCGTCACCCGGCTGGACCGTGCCCGGATCGATCAGCGCCGTCTCGATCAGCACCGCGGCGCCGTCCCGCACCGCCGGCAACACCGCGTCGGCGTAACCCAGGTCGCGCACCGCGTAGCCGGCGGTGACCGCGTACGCCCGCTGCTTGCCGTCCAGCACCGCCAGCACCACGGTCAGCCCGCGGTTGGTCAGCACCGAGCGGGGCACCACCCCGTCCGGCAGCGACACCGTGCGCACCACCCGGTTCTGGCTGAACACCACCAGCCGGCCGCCGCGCAGCACCAGCAGCGGCGGCAGCGCGCCGGCCGCCGACGCGGTGCCGGACACCGCCACCGAGGTGCCGCTCGGCCGCGAGGACGGCTGCGGCTCACCCCGCCAGATCAGCGCGACGGCCAGCGCCAGCAGCACCAGCACGCCCACCCCAGGATGGCTCGCCCAGTCCGGCCAGCGAACCGAGCGCGAGCCACGGCGTACCCGAGAAGGCATCAGCCGATCAGCGTGGCGGCCTGGTTGGCGGTCGCCGGCAGCGCGATCGCCACCTGCAGACCGCCGGCCGGCAGCGCCGCGGCGTCGATCGAGCCGTGGTGCGCGTCCACGATCGCCCGCACGATGGACAGCCCCAGCCCGGCGCCACGCTGGCCGGTCCGGGCCCGGCCGCCACGCCGGAACGCGTCGAACAGCCCGTCCACCTCCTCCGGCTGCACCGAGATGCCGGAGTTGGTGACGATGACCTTCGAGACCCGGGACGGTCCGATCCCCTCGGATTCGGTGTGGATCTTCACCCAGCCGCCGGGCACGTTGTACCGCACCCCGTTCTCCACCAGGTTGCCGATCACCCGCTCCAGCAGCCGGGGGTCGCCGGTGGTGCTCACCGGATCACCCTCGGCGGTGATGGTGATGCCCCGCACCGCCGCCTCGGCCTGCGCCGCGGCGACCGCGTTCGGAATCAGCTCGTTCAGCACCACCGGCTCGGAGACCTCCAGCCCCTGACCCTCCCGGCCCTGCAGCCGGGCCAGCGCGAGCAGCGCGTCGACCAGCCGCTGCGCCCGGTTGGTGGCATCGCGCACCACCTCGCCCATCCGGCGCAGCTCCTCGGCGGTGGTGTCGGGGTCCGACAGGGTGACGTCCAACTCGGTCTGGATCACCGCCAGCGGGGTGCGCAACTCGTGGCTGGCGTTGGCGACGAAGCGCTTCTGGCTGCCGAACGCGGCATCGAGGCGGCCCAGCATCTCGTCGAAGGTGTCGGCCAGCTCGCGCAGCTCGTCGTCCGGGCCGCCGAGGCCGATCCGCTCGTTCAGGGTGTTGGTCGAGAGCTGCTTGGCGGTCGCGGTGATCCGGGCGACCGGGCGCAGCGCCTGCCGGGCCAGCAGGTAACCGCCGATCGAGCCGATCAGCACGATCACCCCGAAGTACAGCAGCCCGTTGTTCAGCAGGTAGTGCAGCGCGTCGGTGCGCATCACCTCGCGCGCCTCGGACGGGTTCCAGAGCGTCCGGGTCTGGGTGGCGTTGTCGACGATGGTGACGTCACCCGGGTTGGACGGCAGCGCGATCTGGGTGAGCGCCCGGTCGAGCAGTATGTAGGAGGTGGCCAGCAGCGCGGCGCCGATCAACAGCACCAGTGCGCCGTAGAGCAGCGCCATCCTGATCCGCAGGGTCGGCTGTACCAGTCTCACGGCTTTAACTTCTCATCGCTGGATCGTTCCTGCCCCCGTCGACCGTCTCAGCTCTCGGTGCCGGCCTTCGCCTCGCCGCTCTCCTCGGCCGCACTGATCAGCGTCGGGTCGACCCGGTAACCGGAGCCGACCACGGTCTCGATGATCGGCGGCTCGCCGAGCTTGCGGCGCAAGGTCATCATTGTCACCCGGACGGTGGTGGTGAACGGGTCGGCGTGCTCGTCCCAGACCCGGTCCAGCAGCTCCTCGCTGGAGACCACCACGCCGGCCGCCGAGAGCAGCGTCTCGAGCACGCCGAACTCCTTGCGGGTCAGGTCGATGTTGCGCCCGGACCGGGTGACGGTGCGCTTGGCGGGGTCCAGCACCAGGTCACCGGCCTGCAGCACCGGCGGCGCGGCGGGGGTGGCCCGCCGGCCCAGCGCGCGCACCCGGGCGACCAGTTCGGCGAACGCGAACGGCTTGGCCAGGTAGTCGTCGGCGCCGAGCGCCAGTCCCTCGACCTTGTCCTCGATGGCCGCGCTCGCGGTCAACATGATCACCCGGGTCAGCACACCCTCGTCGGTGAGCGAGCGGCAGATCTCGTCACCGCTCTTGCCGGGCAGGTCGCGGTCCAGCACCACCACGTCGTAGCGGGTGGTGGTGGCCTTGGTGAAGCCCTCGTCGCCGTCGTAGGCGACATCGACCGCCATGCCCTCACGCCTGAGACCCCGCGCCACCGCATCGGCAAGCTGGGTCTCGTCCTCTACCACCAGTACTCGCACGCTGACTCCGCCTTCGGCTCAGGATCGGCGGCCTGGTCACGGCCGCTGATGGTTCCCCAACACCTTCTCACGCCTCACGTCTGGTGATGTATAGCAAGCCCGCAGTCAGCGGTCATCCGAACGCGCCGGCCGCTCGACCGCCGGTTCCTCGGTGCGCAACTCCTCCCGTCCCAACATGGCCGCCGCGAACTCGACCACCCGGCGGGAGATGCCCTGCGGCGTCAGCCCGATCTCGGCGCGCACCTCGCGCACGCTGCCGTGCGGCAGGAAATCGGCGGGAATGCCCAGTTCGCGGGTCGGCACGAACAGCTGGCGGTCACGCAGGAACTGCGCGAACCGGGAACCGGCGCCGTTCACCACCACGCCGTCCTCCACCGTCACCACCACGCCGGCCTGACCGGCCAACCGGGCCAGCACAGGCGGCACCGGGGTCACCCAGCGCGGGTCGACCACCCGCACCGTGTAACCGGCCTCGGCGATCCGCTCGGCGGCCGGCAGTGCGTCGCCGGCCATCGCGCCGACCGAGACCAGCAGCACGTCCACCGGGCCGTCGTGCGGCTCGGCCAGCACGTCGATGCCGTCGACCACCCGGACCGCCGGCAGGTCGGGCCCGAGCGCGGTCTTCGGGTAGCGCAGCATGGACGGCCCGTCGTTGATCGCCACGCAGTCGGCCAGCGCGCTGCGCAGGGTGGCCGCGTCCCGGGGTGCGGCGATGTGGATGCCGGGCACCACGCCGAGCAGCGCCAAGTCCCACATGCCGTGATGGCTGGCGCCGTCCTCGCCGGTGACGCCGGCCCGGTCGAGCACCAGGGTGACCCCGGCCTTGTGCAGCGCGACGTCCATCAGCAACTGGTCGAACGCCCGGTTGAGGAAGGTCGCGTAGAGCGCGATGACCGGATGCAGGCCGGCCGCGGCCAGCCCGGCCGCCGAGGTCAGCGCGTGCTGCTCGGCGATGCCGACGTCGAAGCAGCGGTCGGGGTACCCCGCGGCGAACGGGCCGAAGCCGACCGGGTTGAGCATCGCCGCGGTGATCGCGACCAGGTCGTCACGCTCGGCACCGAGCCGCACCATCTCCTCGCCGAACACGGCCGACCAGGACGGGCCACCCTTGCTCAGCGAGGCGCCGGTCTCGGGGTCGAACGCGCCACCCCCGTGCATCCGGTCGGCCTCGTGGTTCTCGGCCGGCGCGTACCCGTAGCCCTTGCGGGTCACGCAGTGCACCAGCACCGGCGCGCCGAAGTTGCGGGCCAGCGTGAACGCGGTCTCCAGGCTTGCCAGGTCGTGCCCATCCACCGGTCCGATGTACTTCAGGCCGAGGTCCTCGAACATGCCCTGCGGGTAGATCAGGTCCTTCACCCCGCGCTTCAGCCCGTGCAGCGCGTCGTAGAGGGGGCCGCCGACCACCGGGGTGCGGCCGAGGGTGCCCTTGACGTTCTTGAGCATCCGCTCGTAGCCGGGACGCAACCGCAGGCCGGCGAGGTGGTGGGCCAGGCCGCCGATGGTCGGCGAGTACGAGCGCCCGTTGTCGTTGACCACGATCACCACCGGCCGGTCCGAGTCGGCGATGTTGTTCAGCGCCTCCCAGCACATGCCGCCGGTCAGCGCACCGTCGCCGACCACCGCCACCACCGGACGCTGGTCGCCGCGCACCTCGAACGCCTTGCTCATGCCGTCGGCGTAGGACAGCGCGGTGGAGGCGTGCGAGTTCTCGATCCAGTCGTGCTCGCTCTCGGCCCGGCTGGGATAGCCGGACAGGCCGCGGTACTGGCGCAACCCGTCGAAGTCGTCGCGGCGGCCGGTGACGATCTTGTGCACGTAGCTCTGGTGGCCGGTGTCGAACAGGATGGGTTCGGTCGGCGAGTCGAAGACCCGGTGCAGGGCCAGCGTCAACTCGACCGCGCCCAGGTTCGGGCCGAGATGGCCGCCGGTGCGGGACACCTGGCGAACCAGGAAGTCCCGGATCTCGGTGGCGAGCAGGGCCAGCTGCTCCGCGTTCAGCTGGCGCAGGTCGTTCGGGCAGGACACCTTACTCAGCACTGAACTCACGCCGCCCAGCCTACTGGCCGGCTCTCGGAGATGACGCGGTTCAGTCCGTCTTGGCCTGCGTGCCCAGTGATGCTGACTGGCTCACGCGCTGCGCAGCACCGCGATGCACTCGACGTGGTGCGTCATCGGGTACGCGTCGTAGGCGGTCAGCTGGGTGAGCTGCCAGCCGCCGTCCAGCGCGACCCGCAGGTCCCGGGCCAGCGCTGCCGGATCGCAGGCGACATAGATGACGGTGCGCGGCTCGGCGGCGAGCACCGCGGCGAGCACCCCGGTGCCCGAGCCGGTGCGCGGCGGGTCGAGCAGCACCACCGCCGGCCGCAGCACGCCGGCCGCGGCCGCCACCGTCGCCGGCGTCACCGGCCGGCGCCGCACCTCGGCCCAGGGCAACTCGGCAAGGTTCGCCGCCGCCGCCGTGGCGCCGGCCGGGTCGCCCTCCAGGCCGAGCACCCGGCCCGTCTCCCCCACCTCACCGGCCAGCGCCGCGGTGAACAGCCCGGCGCCGGCGTACAGGTCGAGCGCTCGCTCGCCGGGCCGCAGCTCGGCCGCCGCCAGCGCCACCCGGATGAACGTCTCGGCGGCCGCCGGATGGGTCTGCCAGAAGCCGGCCGGCCTGGTGCCGAACTCGCGCCCGGCGACCCGGTAGTGCAGCAACTCAGGTCCCTCGATGGGCTCCGCCCGCAGCGGTGGCCGCTGCCGGCCCCGACCGCGTGGCCGGTCGGCCCGCAGGGCGGTCAGTGCGGTGACGCCGTCGTCGTCGACCGCCGCCTCGACCTCGGTGAGACCAGGCCAGTGCCGGGCCAGCGCCGGTGTGTCCCCCACTCCCGGTGCGCCGATCAGGCACCGCTCGATCGGCACGATCTCGGACGACCGGTGCTTGTGCAGGCCCAGCCGGCCGTCCCGGCTCACCGCGTACCTGATCCGGCGGCGCCAACCGAGCAATTCACCTGCCAACGGCTCGACGGTCCCGGACCATTCGATGCCGGCCAACCGGGACAGCTGCTCGGCGACCACCTCCGCCTTCAGCGACCGCTGCCGCCCGGCGGTCACGTGCTGGAAGTCGCAGCCGCCGCAGCCGCCCGGGTGGGCGTACCGGCACGGCGGCTCGACCCGGTCCGGCGAGGGGTCGAGCACCCGGACCGCGTCCGCCCGGCAGAACGAGCCGCCCCGGTCCTCGGTGACCTCGGCCAGCACCGTCTCACCAGGAATCGCGTGCCGGACGAACACCACCCGGCCGGAGTGCCGGGCCACGCAGTGGCCGCCGTGCGCCACCGGGCCGACGGCCAGTTCCAGCCGCTGGCCGACCCAGCTCGGCTCGGAGGCAGTCATCGCGAAACCGGCCGGCATGTGGTCACCGGCCCAGCCTAGGGAGTCCGCAGCACCGGAACAGCGCCGACCTGTGTACCGTCCGGAGTCGTGCACATCGTGGTGATGGGATGCGGCCGGGTGGGATCCACCCTGGCGCATCACCTGCAGCGGCTGAATCACAGCGTCGCCGTGATCGACCAGGACCCGACGGCGTTCCGGCGGCTCGGCCCGAACTTCCCCGGCAAGACCATCGCCGGGGTCGGGTTCGACCGGGACACCCTGATCGACGCCGGCATCGAGAGCGCCGACGCGTTCGCCGCGGTCTCCAGCGGTGACAACTCCAACATCATCGCCGCCCGGGTGGCCCGGGAGACCTTCGGCGTCGGCCACGTGGTGGCCCGGATCTACGACCCGCTGCGGGCCGAGGTGTACGAGCGGTTGGGCATCCCGACCATCGCCACCGTCCCGTGGACCGCCAACCGGCTGCTGAAGAGCATCCTGGGCGGCACCATCGATGAGGAGTGGCGCGACCCGACCGGCCAGGTGGTGCTGTTGCACGTGGTGCTGGCCGAGCGCTGGGTGGGTGAGAAGCTGAGTTCGTTCGAGTCGGCGACCGGTGGCCGCGTGGCCCTGATCAGCCGGTTCGGCAAGGGTGAACTGCCCACCCCGCAGAGCGTGATCCAGCACGGCGACGAGCTGCACGTCGCCGCGACCGACGAGCTGACCGACGCCATCCGGGCCGCCGCCGCGGAGGGCCCGATCGGAGGGCCGCACTGATGCGTATCGCCATCGCCGGAGCCGGCGCGGTCGGGCGCTCGATCGCCCGCGAGCTGCTCACCAACGGCCACCGGGTGCTGCTTATCGACAAGGACGCCCGCAAGGTGCGTACCGAGCGGATTCCGGAGGCGGACTGGCTGCACGCCGACGCCTGCGAGCTCGCCAGCCTGGAGGACGCCAAGCTCGAGGACTGCGAGGTGGTGATCGGGGCCACCGGCGACGACAAGGTGAACCTGGTCGTCTCGCTGCTGGCCAAGACCGAGTTCTCGGTGCGCCGGGTGGTCGCCCGGATCAACCACCCGGCCAACGAGTGGCTGTTCACCGAGGCCTGGGGCGTCGACGTCGCGGTCTCCACGCCGCGGGTGCTGGCCGCCCTGGTCGAGGAGGCGGTCTCGGTCGGCGACGTGGTGCGGCTGTTCTCGTTCCGGCAGGGTCAGGCCAACCTGATCGAGGTCACGCTGCCCGCCTCGGCGCCGTGCGCCGGCCTGCCGGTACGCGACCTGGAACTGCCGCGGGACGCCGCGATGGTGGCGATCATCCGCAATCAGCGGGTGATCGTCCCTACCCCGGACGAGCCGCTGGAGCCCGGCGACGAACTGCTGTTCGTCGCGCTGCCGGAGGCCGAGCCGGCCATCCGGAAGGCCGTCTGCGCCGTCTGATCAGCCCCGCGCCACAACCGGTCAGCCGGTTCGCCCGGCGGGATCCTCGGTGACCGGTTCGGTCGGGTCCCCGTCAACCGGCTCGGGCAGCGGTGGTAGCTGCCGGCGTGCCCGGCGGACCACCCAGAAGCCGAACCCCAGCACCGCCAGGTACAGCGGAAAGCCCATCGCGATCCTGGTGACCGCCAGCCAGCCGGTGCGGTTGTGCTGGAACAGGCTGAGCTGCACCACCGCCCGGGCCGCGAACATCGCCAGGCCGGCCAGCGTTGCCTGGTCGTAGGCGCGCCGCAATGGCCGCACCTCGAACCAGCGGGTGCCGGGCGGCAACGGTGCCGGGTCGACGAACTCCCAGATCAGGCCGACCAGCGGCCGCCGGATCAGCAGGGTCACCCCGAACACCGCCCCGTAGACCGCGGAGCTGGCGATGCCGAGCAGGAAGAAGCCGCGAGCCTGGCCGAGGTAGGCCGCGATGCCCGCTGACACCAGCACGCCGACCAGGCCGTTGACCGCCTGCTGGACGGACTGCCGGCGGGCCAGCCGGTAGCCGGCGAGCAACACCGCCACCCCGACCGCCGCCCAGACCGCCGGCGCCAGACCGGCGACCGCATTCACCGCGATGAAGACCACCACGGGGACCGCGCTGATGACCATGCCCGACCAGCCGCCGAACGAGGTCAGCAGCTGCTGCCGGGTCCGTTCGCGCAGCTCGTCGGCCGGGGAACTCATGGTCTTCGGCTCCTACTGCTGGGGCTCGTCGGCTGCCGCCTGGTCCGCCGCGGTCTGCTCGGCGGCCGCGGCCACCTGGGCGGCCGCCTCCTTCGGCAGCTGCAGCGGCACCGGTTCGCGCACCGGCAGCGCCTCGGAGCCGCGCACCACCACCAGCGACCGGAAGGTGTCGAGGAACGGCTTGGCCTGGGCGTCGTCCACTGCCGGCGCGCCGGCGAGCATCGCCCGCAGGAACCAGCGTGGGCCGTCCACCCCGACGAACCGGACCGGGGTGAACCCGTTCGGCGCCGGCAGCTTTCCGGCCAGCTCGGCGCCGAACTCGCCGTCCTGCTCGTTGACGGTGCCACCCTGCTGCGAGATGGAGGCCTTGATCTCGGCCCGCACGTCGCTCCAGATGCCCTCGTTGCGGGGCGCGGCGAACACCCCGAGCTGCATCTGGCCGACCTCGTTCAGCAGCACCACACCGGCCACCTGGCCCTGCTCGGCGACCTCGACCCGGATCTCCAGGCCGGTCTCGGACGGGATCCGCAGCGCGCCGAGGTCCAGCCGCGACAGGCCGTCGTCCGGCTCGTCGGCGACGTCGAACGGGCCGGTGGTGAGCGTCTGCTCGACCCGCCGGCTGGTGTCCCACGGCGGGGTGGCGTCGAGCTTGGACCGTTCGGTCCGCTTTTCCTTGCGCCGCAGCGCCATTACCGATCGTCTCCTTCAGTTACAGGCTCGCTGGGCGAGTGGCCGGCGAGCGCGGCCGCGCCACCGGTGGACCCGTGTCCGTTGCTACCACGGACCGACTCCGGCAGCTCGTCCACCAGCTCGAAGCGTGCCCGCTCCACTCGCTGGATCACCAACTGCGCGATCCGGTCACCGGCTCGCAATTCGATCATGCCGTGTCGATCATGGTTGATCACGACCACCTTGATCTCGCCCCGGTACCCAGCATCGATCGTGCCGGGCGCGTTGACCAGACCCAGGCCGACCCGGGTCGCCAGCCCGGACCGCGGGTGGACGAAACCGGCGTAACCCGGCGGCAGCGCGATCGCGATGCCGGTCGGCAGCAGCGCCCGCTCGCCCGGTGCCAGCCGCGCGTCCACCACGGTGACCAGGTCGGCGCCGGCATCGCCGTCGAGGGCGTACGCCGGCAGCGGCGCGGCCGGATGCAGCCGGCGCACCTGGATGCGCAGCTCGGACGCTACGGCGCCGGACGTAACGGGTTCGGTCACAGCGCCAAAGGCTACCCTCGTGCGGTGACCGAGCCCGCCCCGCGCCAGGCCGCCGACGCCGGCTACCTCGAGCGGCTGCGGACGCCGTGGTGGTGGTATCCGCTGGCGATCCTGGCCGCCGTGCTGCTCGGCGCCGAGTTCGACGTGGTGATGCCCCAGTTCCTGGTCGGCGTTCCGGTGCTGGTTGCGATCGTGATTCCGGTCGGCCTGGTCTGGCGGCTGTCCCGGGGCGCCGTCCGGGTCGCCGACGGCCGGGTCACCGCCGGCGGCCGCAGCATCGCGGTGGCCGAGATCGACCAGCTCTACCCGTTGCGCGCCGAGGAGCTACGCCAGCTGGTCGGACGGCACGGCGACCCGTCCGCCTACACCTTCGTCCGGCCCTGGGCGCCGGCCGGCGTGCAACTCGTGCTCACCCCGCGACCGGCCGGCGAGCGGGAGCCCTACTGGGTGCTCAGCAGCCGGCATCCGGACCGGTTGGCCGCCGCCATCCAGGCCGCTCGCTGAACCACCCTTCCCACTCCAGCAGAAGGAGCCAACAGCCATGCCCGAGGGACGCTTCACCGGCCAGGTCGCGCTGATCACCGGCGCCAGCCGCGGCATCGGCCTCGCGGTCGCCCAGCGACTGGTCGCGGAGGGCGCGCGGGTCTGCGTCACCGCCCGCAAGCCCGAACCACTGGCGGAGGCGGTCGCCGAGCTCGGCGGCACGGAGGTCGCCATCGGGGTGGCCGGCAGCGGGGACGATCCGGCCCACCGCGAGCAGGCGGTGGCCGAGACGATGGCCGCCTTCGGACGGCTGGACGTGCTGGTGAACAACACCGGCATCAACCCGGTGTTCGGCCCGCTGCTGCAGATCGAGGAGTCGGCGGCGCGGAAGATCTTCGAGGTCAACGTGATGTCGACGCTGGCCTGGATCAGGCTGGCCCACCAGGCCTGGCTCGCCGAACACGGCGGCGCCATCGTCAACATCTCCTCGATCGCCGGCCTGGGTGCCTCGCCGGGCATCGCCTTCTACGGCATCACCAAGGCCGCGGTGATCAACCTGACCCGGCAGCTGGCCGTGGAACTTGCCCCGTCGGTGCGGGTGAACGCGGTCGCGCCGGCTGTCGTGAAGACCCGGTTCGCCGAGGCGCTGTACGCCGAGAACGAGGAGGCGGTGGCAGCCGGCTACCTGCTCAAGCGGCTGGGCGAGCCGGCCGACGTGGCCGGTGCGGTGGCCTACCTGGCCTCCGCCGACGCCGCCTGGACGACCGGCCAGACCCTGGTGCTCGACGGAGGTCTGATCTCCGGCCTGTGACCGGCAGGCGGTCTGATCTCCGGCCTCTGACCGCTGAGCGTCAGACCTGACGGAACCAGCGGTCCTCGGCCCGACCGCGCAGCTCGGCCAGCACCGTCTCACCGAGCTGCTTGGTAGTGCGCCGGTTCACCTCGGCACCGGCCACCGCGCCGGCCAGGAACGGCGCCAGGCTGGTGGTGGACCGGCCGATCCGGCGTAACAGGTGGCTGCGCAGCTCCCGCTTCGCCGAGGCGCCGAGCACCGCGGCCAGCCCGGCCGGCCGGACCGACTCGTGCACCGCCCGGCGGCGCAGCCACGACATCAGGTAGAGGCCGCCGCGCTCGCTGGGCGTACCCGGCGCCGGGTAGCCGAGGATCTCGTGCAGTTCGGCCACCAGCTTCAGCTCCACGGCGGTGACGGTGAGCAGCTCGGCCGCCAGCTGGGCCGGCACCGCGACCAGTGCCGGCGGGCTGAAGAACTCCATCGCCGCCAGGCCGCCGGCCGCCGCGCCGAGCGCCGCAGTGGTGGTGGTTGCGGTCTTCACCAGCCGCTCGGCGATCTGCAGGTCGGTCAGGCCCGGGTACTGGGCGCGGAGGGTCCGGGCGTCGCGGACCGGTATCCGCGGCGCCATCTCGACCACCAGGTCGGCCAGCCAGCGGCCGGCTGCGACGGCGCGGACGCCCGCCGCCCGTGCGCTGCGGGCCAGCGCGGGCACCAGCGCGGCCAGAGCCCGCTGCCGCCCCAGCGGTCCGGCTGCCTCGGCGTCATCCGGCCCGGCGGCCCGGGCTACCAGTTCGGCGATCTGTTCAGCTGCCACTCCTCCACTGTGCCATCGTCCGCACCGTTCGAGCCGTACGGGCCGTTCGACTGGCGTGAGGTCTTGGCACTCGCTGCCCGGGACGGAGCTGACGCCGGTTTGCCGACGGACACACGACACCGCCCGCTCCGGACCGGTTTGGTCCGAGGCGGGCGGTGTGCGCTCGCTCAGCCAGCACCGCTTCCGTCAGGAAGCCGATTAGGCACCGCTTCCGTCAGGAAGCCGATCAGGCACCGCTTCCGCAAGGAAGCCGATCAGGCACAGTCCCGGCAGATCAGCTGGCCGTTCTTCTCGCGGGCCAGCCGGCTGCGGTGGTGCACCAGGAAGCAGCTGGCGCAGGTGAACTCGTCATCCTGCTTGGGCAGCACCCTGACGGTGAGCTCCTCACCGGACATGCTGGACAGGTCGGCGCCCGGCAGCTCCAGCGACTCGGCCAGCTCCGTCTCGTCGACGTCGATGCTGCCGGACTGGGCCTCGGCGCGCCGGGCCTTCAGTTCTTCGAGCGAATCCTCGTTCAGTTCGTCAACTTCCCCGCGGCGGGGGGCGTCGTAATCAGTGGCCATTCTGGTGTCACTCCTCGATCCATCGCAGGCTGAACGTGCCCGACTCCGCCTGCCGCCGACGGTAGGTCAGCTGCTTTCCAACAACCGCGGGCGGCGGAACCGTATCGCGTTCTGCGTGCCCTCCAACGACCGGGCATGCCTCACCATTCCCGAAACCGTCCCCGGTTAGGCTGGCCCCCGCACGTCGAACGCGCAGGGAAGGAGGATAACGAGCCAAGATGGCCGCATCCACAGCGCGACGCCCGTTACCGGCTTTGATTTTCCTGCTTGTTCTCAGCGTGCTGACAGCCATTGTCTGGTGGCGGGTGCTGCACCGACCGAGCGCCTCGTCCACCGTCGCCTCGCCACCACCGACCGCTCCGGTCAGCTGCACCTCCGGACGGTCCAAGCCGGCGCTGCCGAAGCCGTCCGCAGTGACGGTCACCGTGCTCAACGGCGCCGACCGGGACGGGCTGGCCGGCCAGGTCACCTCTCAGTTCAAGGCACGCGGTTTCCGCACCGGCACGCCGGACAACGCGCCGGCGGTGATCTCCGGCGTTGGTCAGATCAAGTACGGCAGCTCGACCCGCTCGGCGGCGACCCTGGTCGGCTACTACCTGCCCGGCGCCAAGCTGGTGTCCGGCGGCAGCGGCTCGACGGTCACCGTGGTGCTCGGCACCGGCTTTCACGCTTTAGCCAGCCAGGCGACGGTCGACCGAGCGGTGGCCGGCACCACGCACTGCTGAGGCAGCTGAGCCCAGCTCAGATCAGCGACGCTGCCCCGTACTCCTCCAGCAGCCGGAAGAACTCGGCAGCGGTGTCCGGATGCGCCCCGGCGACCATCGCCGCGCCGGCCGGACGTCCGGCCAGGCCCGAGGTGGCGACGCCCGCCTCCTGGGCGATCAGCAGCCCGGCGGCGTAGTCCCACTCCCCCAGTGGCCCCTCGAAGTACAGGTCGACCCGACCGGCGGCCAGGAAGCACAGGTCGAGGGCGGCGGAACCGAGCCGGCGCAGGTTGCCGACCCGGCCGAGCAGCCGGCCGACCAGCTCACCCTGACGAGCCCGACGGGCCGGGTCGTAGCCGAACCCGGTCGCCAGCACCGCCTCGGCCAGCGGCACCGCCCGCGGGCCGGTCAGCCGCTGAGCGCCCAGGTAGGCGCCACCGCCGCGGACCGCCGAGAACAGCTCACCGGACACCGGGTTGACCACGCAACCGGCCACCGTCACCCCGTCGAGCTGGGCGGCGATCGACACCGCGTACTGCGGCAGGCCGAGCATGAAGTTGACAGTGCCGTCGATCGGGTCGATCAGCCACCGCACCCGGGCGTCCGACGAGCCGGAGCTGCCGCCCTCCTCGCCGAGCACCGCGTCATCCGGTCGACGCTTGGCCAGCTCGGCGCGCAGGAACTGCTCGACCGCCTGGTCGGCGTCGGTGACCACGTCGGTCGCCGAGCTCTTGGTGCTCACCGACAGCTCGGTCGCCCGCCGGGCCACCGCCAGCTCGCCGGCCTGCCGGGCCAGCGAGACGGCCAGGTCGGCCAGCCGGCCGACGCCGGGCGGCGGACCGGACGCGCCGTCCGGCGGCTCGGGAGGGCGCTCGGTCATCTGACATCCTCTCGTCCGGTGGCCTGCCGATATGGTTGCCAGCACCAAACCTAGTCAGCGGAGGAACCATGACCGCGCCAGCGACAGCACCGTCCGGCAGCCAGCCGGCAGCCGCCTTCGGGGTTGACATCGGCGGCAGCGGCATCAAGGGCGCGATCGTGGACACCGCCACCGGTGAGCTGAAGACGCAGCGGGTGCGCATCGCCACCCCGCAGCCGTCCACCCCGCACGCGGTGGCGGACGTGGTCGTCGAACTGGTGACCCGGGCCGGCTGGTCCGGACCGGTGGGGGCGACCTTTCCGGCAGTGATCAAGAACGGCGTGGCGCTATCGGCGGCCAACGTGGACGAGTCCTGGATCGGCACCGACGTCGACGAGGTGTTCTCCAAGGCCACCGGCCTGGAGGTGACGGTGCTCAACGACGCCGACGCGGCCGGGCTGGCCGAGGTGCGGTTCGGCGCCGCCAAGGGGGTGCCGGGACTGGTCATCCTGCTGACCTTCGGCACCGGCATCGGCAGCGGGCTGTTCATGGACGGCAAGCTGGTGCCGAACTCCGAGCTCGGGCACCTCGAGCTGGACGGGCACGACGCCGAGTCCCGGGCCGCCGCCTCGGTCAAGGACAAGCAGAAGATGTCGTACAAGCAGTGGACCAAGCGGGTGCAGGCCTACATGTCGCACGTCGAGCGGCTGTTCTCCCCCGACCTGTTCATCGTCGGGGGCGGGGTCAGCAAGGACGCCGACCGGTGGGTTCCGCAGCTGAACCTGAACACGCCGGTGCGTCCGGCCCAGCTGCTCAACAACGCCGGCATCGTGGGCGCGGCGATGGCCGCGGCTGAGCGCTGAAGCCAGGCCGTTCCCGGGTTTCGCGCGGCGTCGCGGGCTGCCGGCCGTGATTACAATGACCAGGTACGGGTACGGCGCTGACGAAGGCACGGCGGTCAATCGACGACCACCGATGAACCCCAGAAGCTGGCTGGCCCAGGAGAGCACACTGTTTCGCGCACAACGGATCCATTCTCGATTCGTTATCCAGCGGTGCGGAAAGAGCAGCATGAGAGGGCGTACGTGACTTCCAGCGCTTCCAGCGAAGCCTCCGAGCGGCCGAAGGTCAGTGCGGCAGCGACGGCTAGCCGGTCGGTGACCGCCTCGGTCGACGGCCCGGCGAAGGCGCCGGCCAAGGCTTCCGCGGCGAAGGCCCCGGCCAAGAAGGCCGCCGCCAAGAAGGCTCCGGCCAAGAAGGCCGCCGCCAAGAAGACCGCCGACAAGGCCGAGCCAGAACTGGTCGACGACCTCGAGGGCGGTGACCTGCCCGACGACGTGGACGTCGACATCGACGAGATCGCCGCCGAGACCGTCGACGTCGAGGCGGACGCCGAGACCGAGGACGCGCCGGAGGTCGCTGAGGGCGAGTCCAGCGAGTTCACCTGGGACGAGGAAGAGTCGGAGGCGCTGCGGCAGGCCCGCAAGGACGCCGAGATGACCGCCTCGGCCGACTCGGTGCGGGCGTACCTGAAGCAGATCGGCAAGGTCGCGCTGCTCAACGCCGAGGAGGAGGTCGACCTCGCCAAGCGGATCGAGGCCGGCCTGTACGGCGCCGAACGGCTCCGGCAGCTCGAGGAGGCCGGCGAGAAGCTGCCGCTGCAGGAGCGTCGCGACCTGACCTGGATCGTCCGGGACGGTGAGCGGGCCAAGAACCACCTGCTGGAGGCGAACCTGCGGCTGGTGGTGTCGCTGGCCAAGCGCTACACCGGCCGTGGCATGGCGTTCCTGGACCTGATCCAGGAGGGCAACCTGGGCCTGATCCGGGCGGTCGAGAAGTTCGACTACACCAAGGGCTACAAGTTCTCCACCTACGCCACCTGGTGGATCCGGCAGGCGATCACCCGGGCGATGGCCGACCAGGCCCGCACCATCCGCATTCCGGTGCACATGGTCGAGGTGATCAACAAGCTCGGCCGCATCCAGCGCGAGCTGCTGCAGGACCTCGGTCGTGAGCCCACCCCGGAAGAGCTCGCCAAGGAAATGGACATCACCCCGGACAAGGTGCTGGAGATCCAGCAGTACGCCCGGGAGCCGATCAGCCTCGACCAGACCATCGGCGACGAGGGCGACAGCCAGCTCGGTGACTTCATCGAGGACAGCGAGGCCGTGGTCGCGGTGGACGCGGTGTCGTTCACCCTGCTGCAGGACCAGCTGCAGTCGGTGCTGCACACCCTGTCCGAGCGGGAGGCCGGCGTGGTCAAGCTGCGGTTCGGCCTGACCGACGGCCAGCCTCGCACCCTGGACGAGATCGGCCAGGTGTACGGCGTGACCCGCGAGCGGATCCGGCAGATCGAGTCCAAGACCATGTCGAAGCTGCGCCACCCGTCCCGCTCGCAGGTGCTGCGGGATTATCTCGACTAGGTCCCTTCGACGGACGAAGCCGCTCCAACCCGGGACCGGGTTGGAGCGGTTTTTTCGTGTGCCGGAGTCGCCGGTCGGATTTCGGAGAGTTTGCCACCCCATCCGTGGCAAACTCTCCGATTTTCGGCCGAGCTACCCGGGGCAACCCGTGACGTTCTCCCCTACCGCGGCTGGGGTGCCGGAGGAGAGTCAGGCCGGGGAGGTGGCAGCGATGACCACAACGATGCAGCGCGAGTCTGGAGAGGGTTCCGCTCGCGACAGCTCCCGGTTCCTGGTCCGCGAGATGTGGGCCACCGTGGCGATCGTCGCCATGTGGCTCGCGGTGCTGTTCGTGGGAGTCTTCGGCGGCGACATGGTCTTCCACGGCAGTGACACGAGCACGACCGTCATGCCGTCAGGCGTCGCCGTCGCCTTGTTCGCCGCGATCGGCACCGGCTCCGTCGCCAAGCGGGTTTTCGGGCGCAAGGCGGGGTAGTGCCGGTCGGTTCGGCTGACCCCGATGGTGCTCGCAGGCCGGATGCACGGGGTCGGCTAGCGTACGGGTCATGGCTGACGCCGAGGACATCTACAACCGGATCTACGCCGACGACCACTGGCAGGGCGGCTCCGGGCCCGGCTCGACCGCTGACGCGTCGGCCGAGTACCGCCGGATCGTGCAGCGGTTGCTGGTCTCCCCCGAGATCCGCCGGGTGCTCGACGTCGGCTGCGGTGACTGGCAGGTCGGTTCGCTGCTCGACTGGTCGGGCGTCGACTACACCGGCGTGGACGTGGCCAGCACGGTGATCGGCGCGAACCAGGAACGCTATGGCTCCTCGAACGTGCACTTCCGGTCCGCGGACGCCCGGACCGGGGCGCTGCCGCCGGCCGACCTGCTGCTGATCAAGGACGTCCTGCAGCACTGGCCCACCGCCGACGTGCAGCGCTTCCTGACCGAGACGGTGCCCCGCTACCGGTACGCCCTGATCACCAACGACATCGCGTCCACCCACTTCACCGGCGAGTTGAACCAGGACATCGAGATGGGCGCCTGGCGGACCCTGGACCTGGAGGCGCCGCCGTTCGGGGTCAGCGCCCGCGCGCACTGGGACTTCGACATCCGCGGCGAGTGGACCAAGCGGGTGCTGCTGGTCAGCTCGGGACGCCGGTGGCAGGTCGCCGAGGCGATCCCCCGCTCGGTGCGCCGGATCGCCCGCAGCATCTGATCGACTTCGGTCTTCACCCTGATCGTCTGGCGTCGGCTGGCCTGGAGATCGTTCCCGGACGGAATGTCGTGAGTTTTGCGAATCAAACCCGATCGGCGTCAACCGGCTGTTAGCGTTCCCGGCCGGCCGGCAGCCGTCGGCAGCGGAACGGGAGGCACCAGGTGGCACTAGCAATCAAGGCGAGGCGACTGCTCGCGACCGGCGGATTGGCGGTGCTGGTCACGACCGCGCTGGCCGGCTGCAACGCGCCGAACAACGCCGCGAACGATCATTCGGCCTCGCTGGTCAGCAGCGCCACCGTCAGCACGACACCCGCCTCGCGGACCGTCGTGACCACCACCCCAGCAAGGACAACGGCGGCTCCGGCCAGCAAGCCAACCAGCAAGCCGGCCACCACACCTCCAGCGCCGATCACCACCCCGCCGGCGCCGGTGAAGGTGACCACTCAGCCGCCGGTAGTCCGGCACACCACTGCCGCACCGGCCACCTCGGCGGCACCGGTGCAGCCAGCGCCGACCGCCGCGCCGGCGGCCAGCTGCTACCCGCTCACCAACGGCGGCAACTGCTACGAGCCCGGTGAGTACTGCCGCAACCGCGACCACGGCGCGTCCGGGATCGCTGGCGACGGCAAGCCCATCACCTGCGAGTACAAGAACGGCTGGCGGTGGGTGTCCACCGGCTGAGCCGACGGACGAGCTCGCTCCGGCCCCCGAACTCGGGAACCGGAGCGAACCCAACAGCGCTACCCGCAGTGGCGCTGGCTACCCGCAGTGGCTCCAGGCACTCGTCCAGGACGTGCTCTGGTAGCTGCCGCCCCACTTCACGCAAGCGCTCGCCGCCGCCAGCTTCACCGGACCGGCGTACCACTGGAACAGCCCTGGATTGCTTGCCGAACTGCCGTTCTGTACCGACAGCGTCGCGTTCAGCCCGACCGAGCTGCCGCCGGTGTGCACCAGCGTCGCCACGCAGTTCTTGCCCGCGCCGGCGTTGTAGGTCAGGTAGACCGTGGCCGCGCCGAGGTCGTGCGAGTCGATGGTGGCGTACCCGCTGCCGCAGACCTGCCCGGCGGTGTACGGGTTGGCCTGGCCGCCGTCCGCACCGGACCCGCAGTGGCTCCAGCTGCTGGTCCAGCTGGTGCCCCGGTAGCTGCCACCCCACTTGACGCACGAGCTCGGCGCGGACAGCTTCACCGGGCCGGCGTAGTAGGTGTACGTGCCGGGGTCACTGCCCGAGCTGCCGTTCTGCACCGCCAGCGTCGCGTTCATCGACACCGCGCCGGTGATGTCGGTGGCGAGCGTGGTCGTGCAGTTGTAGCCGGTGCTGTTGTCGTAGAGCAGGTAGACCGTCGCGCCGGACAGGTCGTGCTGGTCGACCACGGCGAACCCGCTGCCGCAGACGCCCTCCGGGGTGTTCGGGTTCACCTCGACCGGAGCGGGGGTTCCGCCGCTGGAGCCGCAGTGGCCCCAGCCGCTCGTCCACGAGCTGCCGGCGTAGCTGCCGCCCCACTGCACGCAGGAGTTCGGCGCGTGCTCGGTGACCGGGCCGGCGTACCAGTGGTAGCTGCCCGGGTCACTGCCGGAGCTGCCGCCCTCCACCGCCAACGTGGCGTTCATCGAGACCGCGCCGGTGTCGGAGTCCGCCAGCGTCACCACGCAGTTGTTGCCGCTGCCGTTGTCGAACAGCAGGTAGATGGTCGCGCCGGTGATCCGGTGCGAGTCGACCACGCCGAAGGAACTGCCGCACAGCCCGTCCGGCGCGTACGGGTTTCCGCCCGGTGGTGGGGCTGAACCGCCGCCGGTGCCGGACGAGCCGACGATCGCGGTGATGTAGTAGTTCTCCGCGCTCACCCAGGAGCCGACCGACGCGACGCTGGCCGGGATGGTGGTGGCGACGACCTTGGAGGTCTCGGCGAAGTAGTGCATGCCGCTGCCGCCGACCCCGCCCCAGTCGCCGTTGGCGACCACCACCGACCCGTCGGACTGCACCGCGGTGACGATCGCGACGTGGTTGGCCCGACCGCCCGGGCTGGACGAGAAGGTGATCGCGTCGCCGACCTTGGCGCTGGCGTGGAAGGTGCCGTTGCTGCTGCCGTAGGTGCGAAAGCTCTCGGCGGCCGGCGTCAGCCCGGAGACGTTCAGCCCGGAGTTGCGCCACGCCCACTTGACGAAATCGGCGCACCAGTATTCCGGCAGGCCGTCCGCCACGCCGGTGCAGCTGGTCTCGAACTGGCTGCCGCCCAAGGTGTTGTGGGTGGGGTTGACCGCGCAGGTGCCGGCGGTCTTGCCGACGTTGGCGGCGGCCAGCGAGCCGGCGCCGGCCACGGTTGCCTCGGCGGGGCCAGCGACGACCAGCATCGCCAGTCCGACGAGCACTGTCACCAGCAATGCCGCCAGCCGGCGGGGCCTGCCACGAGCGCTTGAGTCCATATCCGCGAACCTTCCTTCGGGGGAACTGCCTGGGGGAAACGAACGGCCGGACCATATCGCCCGGGCACGACATTTCCCTGCAGACGCCACCGGGGCCGATCAAAGGCAGCTCAGGCCGGCAGCTCCGCCACCGGCGGCTCGGTCAGCGGGACCTCGACGAGCGGCTCGTCCGAGCCGACCGTAACGCCGCCCCGGGGCCGCACGCCGAACCCGGCGAACACCACCGCCAGCGCCGAGCCGGCCGCCACCACCGGCCAGACCCGGTGTCCGAACTGGCTGAACAGCACGCCGCCGACCATCGGCCCGACCGCCGAACCGAGTCCGAACATGAACTGGAATCCCCCTATGTAATAAGGCTTCAACCGTGGCGGCCCGGCCATGCCCGGGTAGGCGAACACCGTCGGCGCGCCGATCACCTCGGCCACCGTCCAGATCAGGGTGCCGATGATGATCACCGCCGGGCCGAGCGGCAAGCCGTAGCAGCCGACCCCGATGCCGGCCAGGCCGAACGCCAGCACCACGGTCACCTTCGACGGCCAGCGCTGGGAGATCTTGGTCAGCGGCAGCTCGAACGCGATCACCAGCAGCCCGTTCAGCGCGACCGCGCCGGTGTACCAGATCAGCGCCACGCCGCGGGCCTTGATGTCGAGCGGCAGCACCGACAGGTACTGCAGGTAGACCGCCGCGTTGAAGAAGGTGGCGACCAGGTAGAGCAGGTATCGGCGGTCGCGCAGCATCGCGGCGTAGCCGGCGGCCGGTTCGACCGGACCGCCGCCGACCGCCGCCGAGGGCTCGGCCGCACGGCTGGGCAGCGCCACCATCGCCAGCACCGCGTACAGCGCCGCCACCGTCGCCTCGCCCCAGAACAGCAACGTGTAGCGATGGTGCCCCAGGTTGTAGAGGCCGAAGCCGAGCAGCGGCGCCGCGGTCGCGCCGAGGTTCAGCCCGAACCGGTACATCGCGAAGATCATCACCTGCCGGTTCTGCGGGGTCAGCTCGGAGAGCAGGGTGGCCGAGGCCGGCCGGAACAGCTGGCTGATCAGGCCGACCGCCGTGACGACAACCAGCAGCGACGGGTAGCTCGGCAGGTAGAGCAGCGAGGCGGTGAGCACCGCCGAGCTGCCCATGCTGAGCACCGTCGCGTTGCGGGCGCCGAGTCGTCGGGCCAGCACACCACCGATCAGCACGCCGGCCACCCCGCCGATGCCGTAAACGCCGAGTGCCAGCGCCGCCTCGGCAGCCGAGCGGCCCTTCGAGGTCAGGAACAGCACCAGGAAGATGTTGAGGAAACCGCCCACCCGATTGATGAACACGCCACCGAAGATCGCCTTGACGGCCAGCGGGGTCTCAGTGAACGTGCGCAGCACGCCCGCGCTGGCCAACTGCTCGGCTTTCGTTGCCATGCCAGCTCACCCGCCCTGTCGTCGGTCGGCCGGGGTCCGTCCCGGGTCAGGACGCCGGATCGGGCGCCCGCCCCGCGATTCCGGGACAGTTCGGGCATCGTAGCGGCCAGGCGGTTTACGGACGGACGCCCCGGCCTGCGACGTTATGAGCCGGCCACCGCATCTACCCTGCGAACACGGTCGAGCGACGGGAGGTGCGCGGTGCGCAAGCGGTGCTTGCTTCTCATCGGGGTGACAGGGTTGCTGCTGGCCGGCTGCGGCAGCGCCACCACCGGAGCCAGCACCGTCGGCCGGACCATCGCCCCCACCGACCAGCCAGCCTCGGCCGGCCAGTCGTCACCGGCCAGCCGGGCCGCCACCGGCGGTTGCGGGCCGCTCGGGCTGCGGTTGCGCTCCGCGGCCGGACGCGGCCAGAGCCTGGTCACCGGCTACGGCCGGCTGACCGGACACACCCGCGCCGGTTACCGGGAGTTCGAGCTCACCGGCCTGCGCACGCTGGCCGGCCCGGCAGTGCCGAGCCGGCTGACCAGCTGGCTGTCGGCGCCACCGGGCCGGGCCGCCGCGGCGGCGGACGCCGGCGGGCTATGGGCGCCGGACGGCCGGCTGGTCGCGTTGCTCACCCCGGGCGGCGGTCCCGGCATGATCGCCAGCCCGGCGCCACTGGTCGGCGACCGGGTGATCCTGAGCGCGGCCGGCTGCTGGAGCGACCCGGCCCTGACCGGCAGCCGGTTCACCGGAGAGCTGGCCGAGGTACCGGGCAGCGACGGGTACCGGCTGGCCGAGCAGGCCGGCGGTTTCACCAATTACCCGCTGGCCGAACTCAGCCGGCTCGCGGGACGCTGAACTCAGCTGGTGGTGGTCAGGGTCGCCCCGGACAGGCTGTTCACCACCGTCCGCATCGAGGTGAACCCGACGGTGGCCGAGCAGGCGTTGCTGCCGGTGTACCAGGTGCCGCCGCAGTTCGGGTTGAGGTTGGTGCCGGCCCAGCGCTGGATCATGCCGGCCGCGTAGATCTGGGTGCCGTTGGACAGCGGCACCAGCACCGGTCCGCCGCTGTCGCCCTGGATCACCGCCACGCCCGCGCTGCGGTACGCCTCGATGGTCGGCTCGCTGCCATAGCCGTCGTCCCAGTAGACGGTCAGCTTGGTGACCTGCACCCCGCAGTGCACGCCCGAGTTTGCCCCGTCGGTGCAAACCGAATCGCCGACGCTGAGGTCGCGGAAGCCGACCACGCCCTTCCAGTAGCTGGTCGAGTTCCAGGCGCCGTCGAAGGCGAACGCGGCACCGCCGGCGCTCATCACCCGGCCCTGGCCGCCGTCCGCCCACGCGGTGGTGGAGCCGTACTTGGCGCTGGTGTTGTCGACCGCCTCGAAGTCGCTCGGCCGGCAGTGCCGGGCGGTGGTGATGTGGTCGGCGCCGGAGTAGTGCACCGCGAAGCCGGACGAGCAGATCTCGCCACCGGACGGGCTGTACATCAGGCCGCCGGCGTAGAACGGCGCGTAGTCGCTGTCCCTCGAACCGTCCGCGGCGCCGCCGGCAGTCCCGGGCAGCACCGTTACCGGGGCGCCGGCAATGCTGGCGGCCTGGCTGGCAACCGCGGCCGGAGCCGGCGCAGCCGCGCCCGGCCGGGCCGTGTACGAACCCTCGAGCTCCAGGCCGGGCGTCGCCGGGTCGAAGCCGACCACCGCCGAGCCGGTGAAGCCGGCGATCGCCCCGGTGCGCGCGGCGTGCAGCAGCTTGCGGCTCATCGCGGCGATCTGGGCCGCGTCGTACGGCCAGGCCGCGACCTTCAGCCCGATGCCGAGCTGGCTGGCCAGCGGACGCAACCGGTCGAGCAGCGCCGGAGCGCCGTGCCAGTACACCGTGGTGGACCGCCCGGCAACGTCGTCGACCGACCCGACGTAGCCGGCCCGGTCGACGCCGGGCAGCGACTTGAGCCGGGTGTTGAAGTCGAGCAGCACGACCTGGTTGTCCTGGTAGCCGGCCGGCAGCGAGGCCAGGTACGCGCTGATCGGGTTGTCCGCCGTACGTCCGCCGGCGCCGGTGCCGGTGCCGGTCGGCGTGCCGGCAACAGCCGTGCCGGCCAGCGAGCTGACGGTGAGAGCGATGGCGGCTGCCGCCGCGGCAGCGACGGCAAGCGTCGGGAACCGGCGCATACGGACCTCACGGGGGTCGAGAAACAACGGGGTTCCCCGATGGTCGGGCATCGCGGGCAGCCCGGTCAAGCAACTCATACCGGACGGGTCACCGGTCAGCGGGGCACGAACCCGTGCCCGGGCACCCGCCGGCCGAGCTTGTGGTACTCGGCGACGACGGCCGACGCGAGCTGCCGCATGCCGACGGGGCTGCCGGTGCTGATGGCGTCGTAGGCGGCCGCCAGCACGATGTTGCGGATGTCGCCGCCGGCCAGTTCCACCGTCTCGGCCAGGAAATCGAGGTTGACCGGGTCAGCCGGATCGAGCTCGGGCAGCTGATCGAGGTGGGTCTGCCAGAGCCGGCGCCGGGTCTCCGCGTCCGGGTCCGGGAAGTGCACGATGAAGCTCATCCGCCGGGTGAACGCCTGGTCGAGGTTGCCCCGCAGGTTGGTGGCCAGGATGGTCACCCCGTCGAACTGCTCCATCCGCTGCAGCAGGTAGGCGACCTCCTGGTTGGCGTACCGGTCGCGGGCGTCGCGCACCTCGGAGCGGCTGCCGAACAGCGCGTCCGCCTCGTCGAAGAACAGCACCACGTCCATCGCCTCGGCCGACCGGAACACCTGCTCGAGGTTCTTCTCGGTCTCGCCGATGTACTTGTCCACCACCGCCGACAGGTCGACCTGGTAGAGGTCCACCGCCAGCTCCTCGGCGATCACGTTCGCCGCCAGCGTCTTGCCGGTGCCCGGGCTGCCGGTGAACAGCGCCGCGATGCCGTTGCCCCGGCCGCGCTGCGGGCCGCGGGCAGTCACCTGGTCGCGCACCCGGGCCCAGCTGACCAGCTGGCGCAGCGAGTGCACCGCGTGCTCGGGCAGCACCAGGTCGGCGAACGTCGGACCGCCGAGCCGGGACGCGCTGGCCACCCGGTTCACCCCGGCGCCGCCGGAACCGCCGACCCGGCGGGCGGCCTCCCGAACCACGGTCGCCGACATCGGCTGCTGCTGCGCCTCGGCCAGCATCCGGGCGTACCGGCCAGTCTCCAGCACCTCCTCCGGGGTCAGCCGCAGTCCGAGCAGTGCCTGGCCCAGCTCCGGATCGGTGTCGGCGACCGGTCCCAGGCTGGTCCGCCAGACCTCGGCGCGGTCGGCCGGCGACAGCGGCTGGGCCTCCACCGCGAGCGGGAACCGGGGCAGCCAGCTCGGGTGCCAGGGCCGGGTGGCGACCGCCACCACCGGCACCGCGGCGTCCTGAAGCAGCTCGAAGCAGGGCAGCTGTGCGGGTTCGCCGAGCCGTTCCGCGCCCAGCACGATCAACCCCTGCCCGGCCAGGCCCGCCGCCCGGGCCGCGGTGCGCAGCACCGGCGCCAGCTCGGTGTCCGGCGGGCAACGCCGGACGTCCACCGCCAGCCAGCGCACTCCCAGCTCGGCGAACGCGCCCGCCGCCAGCGAGCCGCCCGCCGCCGCCGCGCCGGCCCGGATCCAGACCAGCGGGCAGCCGCCCTCGATCGCCCGGGCCAGCAGGCCGGTCTGCGGCAGCGGCAGCGGCACCGGGGCGGCGAGCAGCCCGGTCAGCGCCGGGTCGCGCTGATCCGAACCGGCCAGCTGGGCCAGCACCGGGTCGGGCACCCGCAGCTGGCGGCCCAGCCACGGCTCGTTCCCGATCACCTCGAGCAGCCGGTGCCGGCTCAACGGGCCCGCCGGACCGAGCCGATCGAACCCGTCGGCGGCCAGGGTGGGCAGCCCGGCCAACTCCAACGCCAGCCCGACCGCGCACCGGCCGGGACCGGGCAGTCCGCGCAGCAGCCCGAAGGCGAGCGCCAGGTTGCCGTCCAGGTCGGGCGCCGCGGCCGCGGCCAGCAGGGTCGCGTCCACTTCGTCCAAGCCGAACACCTCGGCCAGGCCGGCGATCGGGTCAGCTTCGGCCGGTGCCTCGTCCGTCAGCTGGTCGCCGGCAAGCTCTGGCTCGGCATAGTCCAGGGTCAGCGCCGAGACCACCGCGTCGAACGCCTCGGCCGAGGTCCAGTCGGCCGCCGCGTGCCGCCGCTTGCCGGCCTCGGCGACCGGCTGCACGAGCTGGCGCAAGCGCTGGTACATGCCTCTCCCCCGGAAATTTCGGCGCCGGTTGAGCCGCCCATGGCCGATCCACAGCGACACTTCTGCTCACATTGACCCGACAGCTGCGAAAGCTGCGTTACGATCCCTGCCGGCATGGGCAAGGGTGCCATGTCAGGTATGGCACTTCAAACGCGATGTGCATGCCGGGTAAGGCACTTCAGACACGAGCGCCCGCAGTCCGCAGCGATGGTGGCTCTCACGCAGGACGGGCGACATGGTGATTCCCCTGGTCGAGCAGGGCCTGGAGAAGCTCGTCCGTACCTCGCTGCCCCTGCCGGAGCAGGTCGGGGGTGTCTCGTTCGACCCTCCGTCGCGCACCTGGGCCGCCCAGCTCAGCCGGATCACCGTCAACCTGTTCCTGTTCGGAATCGGCCGGAGCGCCCAGCCGCCGCGTCCGGTGCCGGACCGGACCGGCCCGGACGGCCAGCTGCAGCGTCGACGGCCGGTGCCGATGATCGAGCTCAGCTACCTGGTCAGCGCCTGGGCCGGCAACGTCCGGGACGAGCACGAACTGCTCGGCGACGTGCTCGGTTGCTTCCTCACCCACCAGGCGCTGCCGGACGAGCTGACCCCGGCCGGACTGCTGACCGGCGTCCAGATCGCGCTGTCCGCCGGTGACTCCGGCCGGCTCAAGGACGTCTTCTCCTCGGTCGACGGCTCGAACCGGGCGGCGTTCGAGATCGTGCTGACCACCGCGCTGGACACCGGCGCCTGGGCCGACGCCGCGCCCCGGGTGCAGCGGGTGGCCGCGCTCACCGCGCCGATCCCGCCCCGCACGCCGGCCACCCCCGGCTGGGGACGCTCCGAGCGGACCGGTTGAGCATGCTGGTCACCGCGGACCGCGAACTGGTCGACATCACCCCCGGCGGCAGCGCCGAGGTGGTGCTCGACATCCGCAACACCACCGACATCATCGACGGCGTCACCACCCGGCTGATCGGCGCGCCGGCGGCCGAGCTGACCAGCCGACCGGCGCTGCTGCCGCTGTTCCCGGACGCCAGCGGCCAGGTCACCCTCTCGGTCGAGGTACCACCAGGGCACCCGGCCGGCCGGCACCCGGTCACCGTCGAGGTGGGCTCGTCCAGCCGCGGGGTCGCCGCCGCTTACCTCGACCTCGACCTGGTGGTGGCCGCCCGTCCCCGGCTGACCATGGCCTGCCGGCCCCGGCTCAAGCGGGCCCGCCGGCAGGCCCGGTTCGCGGTGCAGCTGACCAACACCGGCAACGTGGCGCTCGACGTCAGCTTCGCCGCGGTGGACGCCGACCGCGCCGTCACCACCACCTTCAGCCCGGACCGGCTGCGGATCGAGCCGGGCGCGGTGGTCACCTGCCTGCTCACCGTGCGCGGGCCGCGGATGATCACCGGCACCGAGCTCGACCGGACGGTCACGGTGCAGGCGACGGCCGTGGTCGCCGGGGCGGTGCTGCCGGACGGCCCCGCGGTGCACTACCGCGAGGAGGACGACGGCGCCGACTGGTTCGCCGAGCTGCGGGCCCCCGCCGCCGACGCACCGCTGACGGACCCAGGGCAGCTGCCGGACGACCCCGCGCTGACGCTGCCGCCGATCGTGCTGACCTCGCTGGTCCGGCTCCGCCAGCGACCGGTGCTGAGCAAGGGCCTGATCACCACCGGCGTGCTGGCCGCGATCGTCGCGCTGTGGGCGGCGGTGTTCCTGCTCGGGCTGAACCAGGCGTTCAAGGGCGAGCCGATGACCAAGCAGGCGCCGGCCTCGTTCTTCGCCGGGGTGGCCGGCCGCAACAGCCCGGTCGGCGCCAATGCGGCGGCCGAGACCGGTGGCTCGCCGGCCGGCTCGCTGCCCAAGAGCGGACCGCTGCCGGCCGGGGTGGGCGCCGTGCTGACCGGCACCGTGACCGCGACCAGCAACCACCTGCCGGCCGGCCGGATCCTGGTCGAGGCGTTGCGCCGCACGCACGACGGGTTGCAGGTGGTGAGCTCGGCGGCCACCCAGAGTGACGGCAGCTACTCCCTCGCCGGGCTGTTCCCGACCAGCTACCTGATCCGGTACAGCGCCCCGGGTTACCGCACCGTCTGGTACCCGGCCGCCTCGTCCGACACCCGGGCCCGGCTGGTGGCAACCTCGTCCGAGGCGGTGACCAGCGGCATCGACGCCCGCATCACCGGACTGCCGGCCTCGATCCAGGGCGACATCGACCCGGGCGACACCCTGCAGCAGGTAACCGCCCAGGTGCAGGCGATCGCCCTGGTCGGCAAGCAGACCAAACCGGTCGCCAGCACCATCACGGTCGGCGGCAAGTTCGTGCTGTCGAACCTGCCGGCGCCGGGCACCTACCAGCTCAGCTTCACCGCGCCCGGCTACCAGGCCACCACCGTGGTGACCACGGTCGGCGGCGGCCAGCACCGCTACCAGTCGACGGTGCAGCTGAGCGTCGGGCCGGGCCAGATCGGCGGCCTGGTCACCGACGGGCACGCCCCGCTGGGCGCCGTGGTGGTGAGCACCACGGTGGCCGGCAAGGAGGTCACCGTCGGCACCCCGACCACCGGCTCGGTGGGCAGCTTCGTGCTGGCCAACCTGCCCACCCCCGAGACGTACGTGCTGACGTTCAGCGCGGCCGGGCACGGCTCGCAGACCTCGGTGGTGCAGCTCGGCCCGGGCCAGAGCCGCACCGACCTGCGGGTGGTGCTGGCGCCCGGCGTGGGCAGCGTCAGCGGGATGCTCACCGACTCGGCCAAGCAGCCGCTGGGCGGCGCAGAAGTCTCGGTGGGCGGCGCGCCGACCGCGATGACCACCACCACGCTGACCACCGGCGCGGTCGGCTACTTCAGCTTCGGTTCGCTGCCGGCGCCCGGCCAGTACACGCTGACCTTCTCGCTCGCCGGCTACGCCGACACCACGGTGCCGGTGAACCTCTCCGAGCAGGGCGCCCCACCGATCGTCCGGGTGACCATGAGCACCGCGCTCGGCTCGATCGGCGGCTCGGTGAGCGGCCCGGACGGCGCCCCGCTGCCGGGCGCCACGGTGACCGCCACCGACGGCCAGCACACCTGGCAGGTGAAGTCCACCAGCGCCGGGCCCGGGATCGCCGACGGCGGCTTCCTGCTCACCGGCCTGCCGCCCGGCAGCTACAGCGTCACCGCCAGCCAGACCGGTGCCGGCCAGCAGTCGGCGCTGCTGACGGTCACCCCTGGGCACACCGCCGACCAGCACTTCCAGCTGCCGGGGGCGTCCTGAGATGCGGGTCGACGTCACCCCACGCAACGGCGTGGTCGAGCCTGGCCGGCTGCTGCCGGTCAGCGTCACCATCACCAACACCGGCGAGCTGATCGGCGGCTACACGCTGCGGGTGCTCGGCGCCGACCCGAGCTGGGTGCGGCTGGAGACCGAGCGGGTGTCGCTGTTCCCGGGCACCTCGCAGACGGTGCTGGTGCGGCTGGCGATCCCGGACGGGCTGGCCGCCGGCGAGCGCCGGATCGCGATCCAGGTCCGCGAGCTGACCGAGCCGCACGCGATCGCCGTCGAGGAGATCGAGGTGCTGGTGCCGGCCGCCCCGGCGGTGCACGTGCAGCTCGACCCGGTGACCGTCTACGGCGGCCGGCGCGCCTCGTTCGGCGCGGTGGTGGAGAACCGCGGCAACACCACGCTGACCGGCCAGCTCGGCGGCACCGACGCCGAGGACAAGCTCAAGTTCGCCTTCGCACCGGAGACCATCCGGCTGGCACCCGGCGAGCACCGGATCGTCGAGCTGACCACCCGGGCCAAGCGGCCGCTGACCGGCTCGCCGGCGGTCCGGGTGTTCACCGTGCACCTGCGGGACCCGGAAACCGCTCCGGCCGCTGCAAACCCCGAGGCCGAGGAACCGCCGGCACTGGCCACCGGCACCTTCCTGCAGCGGCCGTGGCTGTCTCGCGGCCCGATCTCGCTGGTCGGGTTGCTGGCGGCGGTGACGGTGTTCGCCATCGTCCTCACGGTGGCCCTGGCCCGGCTGGTCGGGCAGTCCGCGGCCGACCGCGACCTGGCCTTGCAGGTCGCCCAGGCCCGCAACGCCACCGGCAGCGCCGGCACCGCGTCGATCTCCGGCACGGTCCGGTTGCTCACCTCGGGCACCGCGATGCCCGGGGTGGCGGTCGAGGCGTTCCGGGCCTCGGACGTGGCCAACGCGGTGGCGACCACCGCGACCAACAACGCCGGCGCCTTCACGCTGCCCAACCTGGCGGACGGGGCGTACAAGCTGCGGTTCCGCGGCGCCGGGTTCCTGCAGGTGTGGTACCCGGGGGCCGCCACCGACGCCGACGCCAGCACCGTCACGCTGCAACCCGGCCAGCAGTTGACCGGCCTGTCCGTCCGGCTCGGCGGGGTGCCCGGCACCATCTCCGGCACGGTGACCGGCGCCGACCTGGCCGGGGCCACCGTCTACCTCGAACTGCCGGGCTCGGCCACCGCCGCCGAGCCGGCCAACACCGACGTGCCCGGCACCGGCGAGCCGATCGTGCGCACCGTTCCGGTCGGTTCGGACGGGCTGTTCACCATCGCCAACGTCCCGTCGCCGAGCGTCTACGACCTGGTGGTCAGCAAGACCGGTTTCGCCAACGACGTGCAGCGGGTCGACCTGGCCGGCGGGGAGAACCGCAAGGGCATCTCGCTGCGGCTGCGCCAGGGCGACGGGCTGATCAGCGGCCAGGTAGACGGGCCGACCGGCGGCCTCGGCGGCGCGACCATCACCGCCACCTCGGGCGGCACGGTGGCCCGCACGGTGTCGCTCACCCAGGACCAGCCCGGCGCGTTCACCCTGGTCGGGCTGCCCACCCCGGCCAGCTTCACCCTGGTGGTCAGCAAGGACGGCTACGCCTCGCAGACGCTCACCGTGACGTTGGCCGCCGGCGAGAAACTGACCGGGGTCGCGGTCAGCCTGGGTGCCTCGGCCGGCAGCCTGGGCGGCACCGTCCGGCTGGCCGACGGGGCCGGCGCGGCGGGAGTGACCGTCACCGTCAGCAACGGCGTGCTGACGGTGCAGACAGTCACCGACAGCTCCGAGGAGAACGGCGCGGTGGTCGGCGGCTGGACCGTCGGCGGCCTGACCATTCCGAGCACCTACACGGTGACCTTCAGCCGGGCCGACCTGGCGTCGCAGACGGTGTCGGTGTCGTTGGACCAGTCCGGTGACCTCACCCCAGGCTCCGGTGGCGCGCTGATCGGCGCCGGCGGCGGCATCGAGGTGAGCATGCGTTCGGCCACCGCGTCGGTGAGCGGAACGGTGAAGCAGCGCGGCCTCGGCAGCTCGGTGGCGGTGCCGGTCGGCGAGGTGCAGATCAGCCTGGTCTCGGGCACCTCGACGTTCACCGTGACCAGCGCCAGCGTTCCGGCCGCCGAGGTCGGCAGGTTCGAGATCGACGGGGTACCCCCGGGCACCTACACGATGAGCGTGAACCGGCGGGGCACCAGTCCGGTCTCCAGCATCGTCACCCTGACCGCCGGCCGCACCCAGCCGGAGAACCCGGTGCTGGCATCGCCGGCCGGCATCAGCGGGGTGGTCGCCACCTCGGACGGCCAGGTCCGGGCCGGCTGGCAGGTGCGGCTCTACCTGGCCGACCAGTACCCGACGGTGGTGGCCCGGACGACCACCACCAACAGCGCCGGCCGCTACACCTTCGCCGACGTGGACGCGCCGCAGAGCTACGTGCTGGAGGCCCGGCCGAGCCCGTCCAACGCCCCGCTCGGCTCGGTCACCGAGCAGATCGACCCGAGCGAGCAGCTGACCGCCGACATCGCCGTCTCGGACGGTGGCTGATGACCCGACCGCGCAACCCCGCCGAACCGGCGCCCGCGGCCGAACTGGCCGCCGTGCACCGCACCGGTGGCGGCCAGCTCGTGGTGGTGCCGCTGCGGGTCACCAACCGGGCCGGCGCCCCCCGCACCATGGTCGTCACCCCGCTCGGCCTGGACCCGGACTGGCTGCCGGCACCGGTCCGGATCGGCCCGCTGCCGCCCGGCGGCACCGCCACCGCCGAGCTGGAGCTGCGGCCGCCGTCCGGCACCAAGCCGGCCAGCTATCCGTTCGCGGTGGCGGTGCAGCCGATCGAGCCGGCCACCGGACGGCCCACCTCGGCCACCACCCTGGCCGAGGCGGCGCTGCTGGTGGACGGGGCCAGCCGGGTCAGCATGTCGGTGCAGCCGGCCGACTCGGTGGCGGTGTTCGGCCGCCGGATCGAGGTGGAGCTGCGCAACGCCGGCGGTGGAACGGCCGAGGTGGAACTGCGCACCGAGGCCGCCGACGGGCTCGCGCTGCGGCTGAGCCGGCACCGCATCGTGCTGCCGCCGGGCGGCATCGCCCGGGTCCGCGGCCGGGTGGCGGTCAGCCGGCCGCAGCTGGTCGGCGGTCGCAACCGGCACCCCTTCTTGGTCGCGGCCCGCGGCCTCGGCGCGCCGACCAGCGTCACCGGTTCGGTCACCGCCAGGCCGCTGTTCAGCCCGCTGAGCACCCGGCTGGTGGCCCTGGTCGCGGTGCTGTCGATCTGGCTGGCGGCGGCGCTGATCGGCATCCCGAAGCTGGCCGGGGCGATGCGTCCGGGCCAGCCGAAGACGGCAACCGCCACGGCCGCCGGCAACGACCTCGCGAAACCCAGCGCCCAGACGACCAGTGCCAAGGCCACCGGCAAACCCGCCGCGAAGCCCGGCGGCAGTTCGGCCGCGGCGGTCACCGGCGCCCAGGCCGCGGCCGCCGCTGCCGCCGCGAAGGCGGCCGCCGCCGCAGCCGGGGTGCGGCTGAACGGAGTGGTCACCGCGACCGCGCCGGCCGGGGTGACGGTGTCGCTGCAACCCACCTCGCTGGTCGACGAGAAGGCCCAGAACGCCGAGCCGGTCGGCGAGTCCGCGCATGCGATGGCGAACCGGCTGAGCGCGGTCGGCAAGATCTCGGCCCAGCAGCTCGGCAGCCCGGTCGCCACCGCGGTCTCCGGCCGGCGCTCCACGGTCACCCAGGCCAGCGGGGCCTGGTCGTTCGCCGGCATCAGCTCCCCCGGCTACTACCTGCTCACCTTCAGCAAGCCCGGCTACCAGACCCGCAAGTACATCCTGAACGCCGCCGACGCCGACGCCAGCCAGCCGCTGCCGGTCACCATGTCGGCCGGCACCGGCCGGCTGACCGGGCACATCACCGGCCCGTCCGGCCCGGTCGGCGGCGCCACGATCACCATCACCGACGGCCAGAACACCCTGACCACCAGCTCGGACTCCACCGGCAAGGTCGGCGACTGGTCGGTCACCGGGCTCTCCACGCCCGGCACCTACCTGGTCAGCGCCAGCAAGGACGGGCTCGGCCTGGAGTCCGGCGACGTGACCCTGGCCGCCGGCGGCTCGGCCACCGTGAACCTGACGCTGCGGGCCGGGGTGGGCGCGCTGGTCGGCACCGTGGCCGGCCAGGACGGTCCGCTGGGCGGCGCCTCGGTGACCGTCACCGACGGCACCATCACCCGCACCGCGACCACGGTGACCGGCGGCCCGGTCGGCGACTACACGGTGCCGGCGCTGCCGGTGCCCGGTGACTACACCGTGACCGTCGCCGCCGAGGGCTACCTGCCGCAGACCAAGCGGGTGCAGTTCGGTCCCGGCCAGTCGAAGTCGACAGCCGCCTTCGGGCTCGACCCGTCGACGGTCACCGTGCAGGGCACCGTGGCCGGCCCGGACCACGTCGGGCTGCCCGGCGCCGGACTGGTGCTGACCGGCCAAGCCGGCCAGTACAAGACGATGAGCCTGTCCGAGCCGCTCGGCCAGTTCACCTTCAGCGGGGTGAACCCGGGCACCTACGTGCTGAGCGCAGAGATGTACGGCCGGATCACCGGCTACGCGACCGTGGTGGCGGCGTTCGGCTCGTTGAAGCCGGTGTCGCTGGTGCTGGCCAGCACCCCGGGCGGTGCGCTGCCGGCCACCGCGCACGTGCACGGCCGGGTGACCGACGCCCGCAGCGGCGGCCAGCTCACCTGCGACCAGGCCGACGGGTACGACCCGACGCAGCCGGGCAGCCTGGGCAACAAGGCGCTGTGCAAGGTGAACGTCGGCGTGGACCTGTCGGCGGCCGCGGTGGCCGCCGCCTGCGCCACCCCGGCGGTAGCCCATCCGAACGTGGTGTGCGGGGTGGACCCGAGCCAGGAATACACCGTGCCGGCCGAGGAACCGGGCGCCGGCCTGCTGCCCGGCCTGCACCACGTGGTGGTCGCCGCGCCGGGGTATGAGAGCGGCACCCTGGACGTGTCGGTGCCGGTCGGGGTGACCACCGAGGCCGCCCCGGTGGCGGTCTACCCGGCGGCCAGCGTGGTCGGCACCGTCGAGGCGGCGGTGGGCAACCTGAACACCGGCCCCGACCCGGCCTTCCCCGACGACCCGGACGAGCCGGTGCCGGCCGGCCAGGACTACGCCCACCAGACCGACTACCGCACCTGCGTGATCGCGGTCCCCACCGGCACCGGGCCGGCCGCGCCGCCGGGCTGCACGGTGGTGCCGGCAGCCAGTTCCGGCGGGGCTGGCAGCTCAGGCGGGGCCGCGAGTTGCACCACCGACGCGACCGGCGGCAAGTGCACGCTCACCTCGACCGTTGACGGCTCGTACTCGGTGCGCGGGCTCGACCACGGCGCCTACGTGGTCTACGTGGTGCCGAAGAACCCGGAGTACCACGCGCTGCCGGGCGCCCAGCTGATCCTGGACCGTGGCTCCACCGACCGGTACGACGCGAACCTGCACCGGCTCGGCCGGCTGGACCTGTCGGTGCTGGCGCCGGACGGCACCGGCGGCCTGATCACCGCGGCCGGCGCCACCGTCACCGTGACGCCGGCACCGACCGTTGCCCAACACACCTTGATGGCAGGCCTGCGCGGTCGGCTGCAGATCATCGGGCTCGCGCCTGGCGCGCATCAGATCAGCGCCACCGAGGCGCCGTCCCAGGGCTCGGGCACCGGCTCGGCCAGCGTGCTCACCGGCGAGGACCAGGACACCACCAGCCAGCTGGCGCTGACCCAGTCGATCACCCAGGTGGTCGGCCAGGTGACCAGCTCCTACACCGGCACCCCGCAGGTGGTCGGTGGTGCGCAGGTGACGATCAGCGGGGTGGTCGCCTACGCCGGCACGGTGCCGATCCGCGGCCAGGTCACGGTGACCACCGACGGCAACGGCTGCTTCGCGGTGACCTCCGACGGCAACGCGCCGACCATGCCGGCCAGCAACCCGTCCGGCGTCTGCTACCAGCACCTGGCCGACCTGCCGCGGTCGCCGCTGCCGCTGGTGATCGCGCAGGCCGACCTGTCGGTGACCAAGGCCAATTACCAGCAGTTCACCCAGATCGGCGCGGCGATCTCCACCGAGTCGCTGCTGCCGGTGAACCTCACCCCGTCCGGCCAGCAGATCAGCGGCAGCGTGGCCCTGAACCCGTCCGGCGACAACCCGGCCGGAGTGCTGGTCACCGTCGACCGCAAGGCGCCGGGCAGCGGCGTCATCGACGTCTCGGTCGGTTCGGACGGCTCGCTGACCTGGCAGGACTCCGAGTACCAGCAGGCCAACGAGGTGGGGCCGGGCAGCTACCAGCTGACCGCGAGCATGCCGGGGTATGCCAGCAGCACCGTGCAGGTGACCTGCGACCTTGGCACCGGCTGCACCGTGCCGACGATGACCCTTGCGAAATATGGCCAACTCTCGATGAGCACGGTCGATGGTGGAGGCTCACCGGTGCCGAACGCGATCTTCGTGCTGTCGGCCACCGGCCTGGCGTCGGTCACCCAGACCGCGCCACCAGGTGCGAACACCGTCACCTTCGCCGGCCTGGACCCGAGCCTGGCCTACACGGTGCGCATCCAGGCCGCCGGTTACGCCTTCGGCAGCAGTTACGCCGATTCCTGCGGCGGTAGCGGGCCAATCTCGATCCAGCCGGGTCAACTCACCGCCTGCACCGCCACCCTGGCCGCCCGGGCGTCGATCACCGGAGTCACCAGCGGCGTCTACGGCTCGGTGCAGCAGCCGCTCGGCAACGCGCTGGTGACCGCCACCTTCTGCGGCGCCTCGGCCAGCTCGCTGGCCGACTGCCCGGCGCTCGGCAGCGGTTCGGCGTTCACCGCGGTCAGCGGGACGGACGGCAGCTACCGGATCACCGGCACCAGCTCGCGGGACGGGCTGCTGCCCGGCGGCTGGGCCCTCGACCTCTCCGAAGCCGGATATACCGAGGACAGCAGGGTGTTCGTCACCGTGACCGACGCGGCGTACAGCCAGCCGCTGAGCCTGACGGTCAAGCCGGTGACGTTGAAGCTGGGCGTGCAGGGACCTGACTCGTCGCTGATCACCGACGCCACCGTGTCGATGACGGCCGCGTCCGGCGGCGACCCGATCACCCCGACCGCGCCGGGCACCGACAAGCTCTACACCTTCAGCAACCTGATCCCGACGGTGTACTCGGTGCAGATCAGCGGCACCGGCATCGTCGCGCTGAACGTGCAGGTGACGGTGCTGGTCGGGGTCGCCAGCCAGACCGACTACGTCCGGACGGACGTGCGCAGCAACAGCATTGCCGGACTGGTGTCCGGCCAGCAGGGCACCGACCTGGCCGCGTCCGCGCTGAACGGGGTGACCGTCACGGTGGTGGACGCCGGCACTAAGAAGACGGTGACCAGCACCACCACCGGCAGCACCTCGACCGACGGCTACTACAGCTTCAACACGGTGCCGGACGGCAACTACCTGGTGCAGTTCAGCAAGACCGGCTACATCGAGAACGACACCCCGGTGGCGGTCTCCGGCGGCCAGAGCGCCACCGTCTCCCCCACCCTGGCCAGGGTCACCAACAACGTGGTGGTGAACCTGTCGTCGGTCAACGGCTATTCGCTGACCGGCGCGAAGGCCTACCTGACCGCGGTGGACCCCAATCCCCCGCAGACCGAGCAGACGCTGTCGCTGGCCGGCACCCAGTGGAGCACCACCTTCAACGCGGTGCCGTCCGGCAGCTGGACGGTCTGGGTGCAACTGCCGGACAACCACAACGGGGTGGTGCTGAGCACCGGCAAGACGCCGGTCGCGGTCGACTCCGGTTCGCCTTATCCGGTAACGGTATCCACCTCATCGGGCCAGGCCAGCACGGTCGGCCTGAGCATCACCGAGGCCGAGCTGGACCTGTCGGTGACCGCCACTCCGCTGGCGCTGGACGGCAACCCGGCGCCGGACCAGGTGAAGCTGACCGTCAACCAGGGCACCACCGGCGTCTACAGCCAACCGACGTTCACCGTCGGCTCGGCCACGGTGCCGATCTGGGTCACGCCATCGGTGACCTACACCGTGTCGGCCGATCCGGGAACCGGTTTCGGCGCCGGCTGGACGGCCACCACCACACCGGTGACGCCCGCGTCGTCCAAGACCGCCAAGGCGGCCACCGTGCCGCTGGTGGAGAAGGGCGGCACCATCGCCGCCACCGTTCAGTTGGCCGACGGCACCGCGGTGGGCCAGGCACTGGTCAGCGTCACGCCGCTCGACACCAACGTCGGCCCGGTGACCAGCGTCAAGACCGACAGCACCGGCAAGGTCACCTTCACCGACCTGCCGGCCGGCAAGTACACCGTCGAGGCCACGTACGGGTCGAGTCCGACCGCCAAGACCGGGCAGGCCTCGGTGACCGTCAGCGTCGGCAAGACCACCAGCCAGACCATCACGGTCAGTTGACCTCGCCTGCTCGAGGACCTGGACGCCTGCCCCGCGCCGGCCGGTCAGGACCAAGGTCCCGACTTTCCGTCGAAACGGGCGTATTCGCTCGCCAGCACCACCGGTGCGGCGCGCGCGACAGTATGGTGATCAAGACCGAATGAGCACCTGAACGGGTCGGTGCCGCCGGGCCGAAAGCTGGGCATGGGGGCGACGTGTGTACGGGTTTGCAGGTGGCAGCGGAACTGCCCTCCACCGAGCGTGCCGCTGCGCCGTGCCGCCAGTTCGTTCGCAGTCTGCTGGCGGCCTGGGGTCGCCCGGCGGCGCAGGACGATGCTGAGCTGGTGGTGGCGGAACTGTTCAGCAACGCCGTCCGGCACGCCGTGACGGAGCTGCACCGGCTGGAATTGCGGGTGGAGGCCGACTACCTGACCGTCGCGCTGACCGACGCCTCCCCGCACTGGCCGCAGCGGCGGACCGTCTCCCCCGCCGCCACCAGCGGCCGGGGGCTGTCGATCATCGAAGCCCTCGCGCGCAATTGGGGGGTCATCCCGCTGGCCAGCGGCGGCAAGCGAGTCTGGGTGGAGCTACCGCTGGACGAGCCCTGTCACAACTGCCACGGCACAGCCCCGGCATCGCTGGCCGCCAGTAGCTGACGCCGTTGTGGGAGGCGGGGCCGGACCGCCGCGCGTTGCGGTCCGAGGACTACCTACCAGCGCAGTGCGAGTACCGCTGTGTCGTCTCGGGCGCCCCGGTCATGCAGCAGCGAGGTCACCCGGCACACCAGTTCATCGGCGGTCCCGGCCGGCTGGCTGGCCGTCCCGCGTAGCCGCTCCAGGCTCAGCTCGAGGTCCTCGTCCCGCCGCTCGACGAGCCCGTCGGTGAACAGCAGCAAGCCGCCCCGCGGCGGCAGTGACACCGTGCGCTCGAGGTAGGGACGGCTGGGTGGCAGGGCGCCCACCGGCGGCCCGGGGGCCACCTCGACGTAACTCGCCTCGTACCCGGTCAGCAGCAGCGGCGGCAGATGACCGGCACAGGCCAGCCGCAGCTGCCGCCCCGGCAGGTCGAGCACGCCGACGAGCAACGTGGCGAACCGGCTGCCCGGCATCGGGTAGCTGAGCTGCGCCAGCCGGTTGAGCACCTCCGCCGGCGGGTGACCTTCGCTGACGAATGCTCGAACCGCGGACCGCAGCGACGCCATCAGGGCGCCGGCGACGACGCCTCGGCCGGCCACATCGCCAATCGACAGGAACGTGCGGCCGCCGCCGAGGTCGATGACGTCGTACCAGTCGCCACCGATCTCCAGCCCGCTGGACCCCGACAGGTAACGCACCGCGATCTCCAGGTCCGGCACCGGCGGCGGGACCGGCGGCACCATCGCCTGCTGCAGGGTTGCCGAGACCGACCGCTGTTGCTCGAACAGATCGGCCAGCGCCACCGCCGACCGCTCGGCGGCGTGCCGGTCCCGGGACAGCCGCTCGGTGAAGACACCGGCGCTCAGCGACAGCACGACCCCGACGGTCAGCATCAGCCACCACAGCGCCGCGTTCCAAGCACCGACCAGCGGCCCGGCGCTGGCCGCGACCAGGGTCAGCGACTGGTCGCCGAACGGGATGACGGTGGTGGCCCGGCTGCCTTTCACCTGCGGCACGTTCGTTTCCAGCAGCGCGTCCGGCCTGGTCTGCCGGCCGAGGTACAGCGCGAACCGCAGGTCGGAGAAGGGGCCGTTCTCCGGCACGGTCACCCGACCGCCGGCCGGCAGTCGGCTCTCGGCGTAGACGACGTACTCAGGACTCGGGGCGTTCACCGCATAGGCGTAGCCGAGAGATCGGTCAGGCCCGTCCAGCATGCCGTGCACGCTGACCCGATGGGTCTTGACCGCGCCGGCGAAGAAGTCCGCGGCTTGGCCCGCGTCCTGGGCGAGCCTGGGCCGGGCGCCGACCACCCGGAGCAGTTCGGGACGGGTCTGCGGACGCACCCGCCACAGCGACGCCGAACTGAAACCCTGGCTGCCGCCCACGAACGGCTGGACGTACTGCGCGAAGGCCTGATCAGCGATCGTGCTGCCGGAGGTGAACTCGGCAGCAGAGGCCAACTCGGTCTGCACCTGGTGCACCGCCTGCTGCAACACCGCACCGGCTTCGGCCGTCTTCAACCGCAGCAACCGCTGATCACTGCGCTCGGCCGCCGCGCGAGCCGACATCGAGATCGCCAGGCTGACCAGCAGACCCACCAGCGTGACCAGCACGCACGCCCGTCCGATCGGCGGCCGGCCGGGACGGATGCGGCGCCACGTGATCACCCGCGCAGTCTGACACAGCAACATGGACACTTCGGGGCGGACAGGCCGCGGCACTCCCGGGCTCAGTACCAGTGCTTGCTGATCACCAGTGCGACGCCGGCGGCCAGCAGGGTGACCACCAGCAGCACCCACCAGATCCAGGTCCAGCGCGGTTCCTCCACCACCGGCAGGGGTTCCGGCGCGGGCGGCGGCGCCGGAGCCGGCGGCGGGGGTGGCGGCGGCGGCTCGACCACGGTCATCGACAGGCCGCACCGCACGCAGACCGTCGCCGTCGGCAGATTCGGCTCGTTGCAGTGCGGGCACGGCACCGACGCGATCACCTGCCGGCCGAGGGCGCCAGGCAGCCGGCGCAGCGAGTCGTCGCCGGCGTCCGACGGCTCGCCGATCACCACCTGTTCCCGTGCCCAGAACAGCGGAAAGTCGCAGCTCGGGCAGAAGTCCACCGCGTCCCGCCGGGACGGGTCGACCACCCCGGACGCTCCGCACTCCGGGCAGGTCAGCGACACGGTGGACCGGTCGCCGGAGTGGTCAGTCATCGAACAGCCTCCGACCCAGCAACAGAAGCAGCAGCCACCGAGGACCAGGCCAGCCGGTCGCCGATCCACAGCTCGGCGCGGGCGTGCGCCGGGATCTCGTCCCGCAGCAGCGCGATGAAGTCGCCCTCCGGCAGCCAGCCGGTCGTCTGCACCTTGAGCGTCACGTGCGCGGTGTCGGTCGGCGCGTCTCCCTCGCGCCAGACCCCACCGCCGTCGATCACCTCGACCTCACCGCCGCTGATCATCTGCAAGAAGTCGGTCAGCCCGGCCTTGGTCCCCCGCCAGCTGAGGATGCGCGCCGAACTCCGCAGAATCAGCCGCTGCAGATCGCCAGGCAATTGCTGGTCGATCGCGTCGATGCCGATCCAGGTTGCCAGCCAGCGCACCAGCTGCTCCGGTGCCACCGTCGGGTCGAGCACGTGCTCGATGTTGTCGGCGCCCTCCAGCAGCGAGTTGCCGAGCTCCTGAAACAGCGACACGAACCGGACGAAGAACTTGCTGTCCAGCATGCCCACCGGCAACTGGTTGAGCATCCAGTGCGGGCTGCGCACCGAGCGTTGCCGCACCGGGCTGCGGTGCACCGCCCGTCCGGACCGGGCCGGCACCCCTCCGGCCGTAGCGGCCAGCTGCGTATCCGAGGCGTTCGAGGCGACGACCACCTCGCCGCGTGACGACGGCACCGTCATCAGCGCACCACCACCTGGTGCTGCGCGGACAGGAACAACGAGTGCGGCTTCAACCGGATGGTGTCGCGGCCGCTGCCCAGCCGGTGCCCGTTGCGCAGGTCGTACTCGAACAGCAGCAGCTCCTCGACCCGCTCGACGCCCTCCACCGACTCCAGCAGCTGCGCGACCACCGCCGCGTTCAGGTCGGTGTCGAACAGCCAGCCGGTGCCCTCGGCGCCGCCGGTCAGCGGGTTGATGTAGCGGGTCAGCGCGTCGATCGCCCGCTGCCGCACCAGTGCCGCCGGCCGGCCGGGCGGGCTGTGCACCAGCGCGGCCACGCTCACCCCCTGGTAGTACGGGGTGCCGATCTCCACCGCCGAGCCGACCAGCCGGTGCCGGTCGAGGTGGGTGCTGATCTGGGTCAGCAGCGGTTCGGAGATCGCGAAGTCGTCGAGCTGGTGGGTACGTGCCTCCGAGCGGACGTCCGGCACCACCAGCACCCGCACCGGTCCGACGCCGTCCGGCGACGGCAGGCAGCGGGCCCGGGCCACCTCGATCGAGGCCTCCCGGGTGAGCCGCTCGAAGTCGCCCGCGGTCACCGCCCGCTGGCCGGTGCGCAGGGTCAGCGGGCCGCGTTCCTTCGCCTCGGCGACCGTCTCCGGATCGACCCCGCCGGTGGCCGCCAACCGGTTGCTGACGCTGGCGATATAGGGCACCGTCGAGCGCAGCACGGTCAGCGTCTTGGCGCCGACGTTGCCCTGCGCGCCGCCGCCGAACCGGTAGCCGGAGATGCTGATCTCGCTGCCATCCCGCGGGATCGCGCCGTGCTGGCGAACCGAACCGTCCGGGTAGCGGACCCGGGGTCCGAAGGTGATCACGCCGCTGCCACTGGAGAACGTGTAGTGGCGATCCTCCTGCCCCGACTGGGTGAAGTCGTCCACCTCCTGCCAGTCGGTGGCCACGCCGCGGTCGGTGACCACGACATGCTCGCCGGCCGACCGGGGCAGCACCGGCGCCCGGGTCACCGTGAACGACTGGCCCGGGGTGCCGTCGCTGCGGCCCAGCAGCTCACCGGCCGCGTGCTCGGCGTGCTCGGCGGCCACCGTGCCGCCGATCGCCACCACCGACAGCGAGCCGATCTTCGGCGAGGCCTGGTACTGCGGCTGGTTCCGCTTCGGCTCGGTCAGCACCGCCCGCAGCCAGTACGCGCCGGTGTTGGCCATCGTCAGCAACTGGTGCTGCATCGGCACCAGCAGCACGATCTCACCGGCCCGGTTCAGGCCGCCGGTGGTGTCGCTGTGCACCGGCGCCTCGATCCAGGCGTCGCCGGTCCACACCTGCCACTGCAGCGGCGGGTTGCGCGGGTCCACCCCGATGCCGGCCGCGTCCGCGGTCACCGTCAACCGGATCGCCAGTCCGGCCAGCGATTCGGTGAAGCCGAGGTAGAACGCGTCGCCGACCTGAAGCGGGTCGGACGGGAAGCAGGTGGCAGTGACGTTCGGGTAGCGCAGGTCGTCCCAGACGTCGGTCAGCCGGTCGTCGGTGGCGGTGCCGGTCAGCGCCGCCTTCAACACCGGCGGTGCGATCACCAGTTCGGTGCTGGTGGTGAACACGATCGGCTCCCGGCCGGCCGCGGCCGCGCTGGCGCCGAGCGCGGTGGTCACCTGGGTGCCGGCCGGCACCGCCACCGGCTGCTCCAGCGGGGCGGACAGCCAGAACGTCAGGTCGGCCCGGGCCACCGACGGCGGGAACGGCTCGATGCCGACCAGGTTCAAGAAGTGCACGTACAGCCGCTCCGGCACCTGGTTGAGCCGGAACAGCACCATCTCGCTCATCCAGGCGAACAGCTCGATCAGCGCCACGCCCGGATCGGAGAGGTTGTGGTTCGTCCACTCCGGGCAGAAGCGCGGGATCAGCCGCTTCGCCTCGTCGACGATGTCCTGAAAGGACCGGTCATCGAGGTTGGGCGCGGGTAGTGGCATCGCGTTTCGAACTCTCGCTAGAAGGTTACGGGCTGGAGGGATTCAGGCTGCAACTGCTCAGGATTCTTCCTCGTGCGGGATCACGTAGAACGGATACACCAGGTTGCGCCGGTCGTTGGTGGCCCGCACCCGGTAATCGATCATGATCCGGATCAGCGCCGGATCGTCCGGGTCGGGCACCGGCCGCACGTCGTCCACCACCACCCGCGGCTCCCACTGGGCCAGCGCGTCCCGCACCGCCTGCGAGATCAGGCCGATCAGGTTCGGGGTGACCGGCTCGAACAGCAGGTCCCAGATCCGGCAGCCGAACTCCGGCCGCATCAGCCGCTCACCGGGCGCGGTGAGCAGTACCAGCGAGATCGACCGGTCCAGGTCGGACGCGCCCTCGGTGAGCCGGATCGAGCCGGTGTGGTCGACCTCCAGCGGCCAGCTGATGCCGCGGCCGACGAACGAGCCGTCGGAGGCGGCCAGGTCGGCCCGTCGGGTGGGGCTGTAGTCGTTCATCAGTTGATCGCCACCATCGCTCCCTTGAGCGCCAACGGACCGCTGGCCTGCACCGTCGCGTTCGCCTCGCCCTTCAGCTCCGTCGAGGTGCCGGACAGCGACAGCTGGCCCTGGCTGGTCACGCCGACCTTCGAGTTGCCGGACAGCGCCAGCTCGCTCTGCGCCTCGATGGTGATCTTGGTGCCCTTGATGGTGACGTTCTGGCTGGCGTCGATCTCGAACGACGCCCCGCCGGACTTGATCGAGATCGGCTTGCCGGACGCCACCTCGACCTCCAGCTTGTCCGCGCCCAGCCGGATCTTGTGGCTGGTGGTGCTCAGCTGCAGCAGCACGTGCTGGGTGGCCGGGTCGCTGCCGTCGGCCAGCTCGACGATGTGCCCGAGCCGCGAGGTGATCCGCCGGGACTGCACCTGGCCGGACTTCACCCCCCATTCCGGCAGCACGTTCTTGCCGCTGTACAGCCCACCGAGCACCACCGGCTGGCGCGGGTCGCCGCCCTCGAAGGCGACCAGCACCTCGTCATTCACCTCCGGCTGGAACACCATGCCGCGCTTGTTGCCGGCGCCCAGGGTGACGATCCTGGCCCACGGGCCCTCGATGTCCGAGCTCACCCCGGGATACTTGAGCTTCACCCGGCCGGCCTTGTCCGGGTCGTCGATGTTGGTGACCACGCCGACCACCAGCCCCGGCACGTTGAAGCTGCCTGACCGCGGCCGGCCGGCCAGGGTGTCCGCCAGGCCCGTCCGGTTGCGTTCACCCGCCACGAACTGGGTACGGAATCCCCTTCGATCGTAACGGTGTTCGACCTCGGTCAGGTGGTAGGTGCCGGACGCAGGACCGGCGTTGGCGACCGTGATCGAGACCCCCGGCTTGAGCTTGTCGCTGACCTCGGCGGTGCCGCTGGCGGTCACCGTGCCGGCCGCCCACCGGGACCGGAACGCCCCGCCGGCCGCGGCCGCCTCGGTCTGGCTGAGCGGGGTCAGCGCGCCGGTCACGACCGGCGCCTCCCCCAGCTTCTTGCCCAGGAACGGCTGGACGAAGTCCGACGACGGCAGCACCGCGTCCTCGGCGGTGGTGCCCTGGCCGACGATCGACGACTGGGTGGCGTTGTCCCAGCCGACCACCTGCGCCTTGTTCGGCAGCAGCCCGGACGCCTGCACCGAGAACTCGTGCAGGTCCTTGCCCAGTTCCAGGCGCTGCACCGGGCCGGCGCTGCTCGGCGGTGCGAAGTGCAGCGTGCTGCCCTCCACCCACCAGTCGTAGCCGACCCGGCTGGCCAGGTCGTCCAGAAAGCCCAGGTCGGTGTCGGCCTGCAGCACGTACGGATGGGTCTCCTGGGTCGAGGTGGTGCTCGCGGTCAGCCCGGCGCCGCTGGCCAGCTGGCTGACGATGTCGGAGAAACTCATGTTCAGGTACGTCTTGACCTTGCTGCCGCGGGTCAGCTTGTAGGCACCGTCGTCCACCACCACCACCAGGTCGGGATGGTCGCCCTCCTGCTGCTGCAGGCTGAGCCCGGTCACCGAGCCGGTCAGCAACGTGCCGCCCTGGTAGACGCCGACCTCCACCGCGGTGCCGATGCTGAAGTGGTTGCCGGACGACACCGAGTAGCCGACGTCGGCGAACCGCAGGGTGGCCCGGCCGGGCAGCCGCAGGCTGCGCTGCACCCGCACCGAGACCAGGTACTGCAGCACCGTGGCCGACAGCGCCGAGCCGCCGACCTTGACGGTCGGGCTGAGGACGTCGAAGTTGCTCATCGGACCTCGGTGCGCGGTTCGATCCGGGGCACCGACAGCAGCGCGCCGGGCCGGATGCCGATCGGGTCCTCGATGTTGTTGGCGGCGGCCAGCGCCCGCCAGCGGGTCGGGTCGCCGTAGTAGCGGGCGGCGATCCGGTCCAGCGTCTCGCCCGGCTGGATCCGGTGCACCCGGTGCGGCCGCGGGGTGCCCGAGGTCGGGTTCTGCGGGCCGAACGCCTGCGACTCCTCGTACTGCTGCATCACCAGGTTCATCCGGGCCCGCAGCGGGGTGCCGGACGAGGAGAAGTAGGTGAACACCAGCTGCAGGTCGGTCAGCACCGCCTTGAACGAGTGCAGGTCGCCCCAGTGGAAGGTGACGAACGGCGGCCGGACGTTGTGCGTGGTCTCGTCCGAGCCGGGCAGCGAGCTGTCGACGTCCATCAGCTTCAGGATCGCGCCGGTGTGCTTGGTGACCGCGGTGCCGTCGGCGGTGGTGTCGAAGAACAGCTCGACCCGCATCCAGCCGGACTGGGCGCCGGAGTACCGCAACCGGGAAACGCCCTTGCCCGGCATAGGTTCTGACGACCAGTTGTTGCGCCGGCCGACCGTGATCTCGCTCGGGTTGAACAGGCACGGCACCCGCTGGCCGCCCTCGATCTCGAGGAACGCCTTCTCCAACTCCGCCATCAGAACACCTCCGGCATCGATCGGCGGCCGCGCCGCTCCAGATCCTCCAGCACCCGGTGCTCGAGTTTGGCGACGATCCGGTCGATCAGCTCGTCGAAGTCGCGGGCGCGCATCGCCGGGCTGGCCGACTCCGGCGCCTCGACATCGAACCCGTCCGGTGCGTCATCCTGCCGGAACCGGCGGATCACCGCTGGCTCGGCCGGCGAACCCGGGGCGGAGGAGTCGAACATGGCACTGCTTCCTGTCGATAGGGCGCTTGCTTGTTGTACGACATCTGCTTGCCTGAGCACATCGGGCAACGGCGGCGGCGACGGCGCCCCGATCAGGCTGCGGAACAGCGAATGCGCGGCACTCGACAGCGACCGGCGGATCACCGGACCACCCTCGACCGCATAGCCGGCCGGTTGCCGGGGGTGCTGCTCCGGCCCGGACTGCCGGCTCGCCGACGGCTTGGACGGCTTTTCAGCGGTGTGCTTCGGTGCTGCTTGCTTCGGTGCCGGCGGTGCCGGCGGTGCCGGCTCGGTCGGCCGGATGCTCACCCGAGGGGGCGCCATCGTCATGCTCCGCCGGACGGTGGCGCCCAGCTCCCAGCTCGGAGTGGCAGGCGTGGCGAGCCGGCCGGGTAGCGCCGGACGCGAGGACGGGCCGGGCCGGGCGATCCCGCTGCGGTCGGCTGCCGCAGCGGAGTTCGCCTGGCCTCGCGACCCCGCGGAACTCGTCTGGTTTCGCGACCCCGCCGAGCTCGCCAGACCTTGCCATCCGGCAGAACTCGCCTGGTTTCCCCCCGCCGAACGTGCCGGACCTTGCGATCCGGCGGAACTGGCCGGGCGTACCGGCTGCCCCGCGGCGCTGGACCGGACCGCACCGAGATTGCCGCCGGTGTTTCGCCCCGGCCCGACCGATCCGCCGACCAGCTCGGAGGCCACCTGGCGGGCGGCCGCACCGGTCGTCAGCACCGGACGGGCCATCCGCGGCAGGCCGACCGGCCGGTCGACCGACCGCCGGATCGGGCCGCTCGCGGCCTCACCCGCGCCGCTGGCGCTCGAGCTGTGCGTCCCGGTCGTCCTCGCGGTGGCCGCCGCCTGGACGCTGGTCGGCCCCGGTGCCGAAGCGTGCGGGTGCTGCTGCGGATGCGCCGGCCGCGGCTGGGCCAGGCCGGCGATACCGGGCCGGACCTCACCGAGCCGGTGACCGGCCGTCCGGCTGAGCCGGTGCTGGTGCTGCCCGGCGAAACTGCCCCGACCTGCAGCGGTGAAGCCGCCGCGATCTGCCGCGCCGAGCCCTGCCAGACCGGCAGCGGCGGAGCCGCCCAGACCCGCAGCGGCCGAGCCGCCCAGACCCGCAGCGGCAAAGCCACCCGGGCCTGCCACTCGCCGCCGCACCGGCGTTCGGGCGACCACCGGGTCGATCGCGGCCGGCTGACGCTGTTCCGGCTGGCCGATCGATGCCGAACCCTGCACCGCCGAACTCCGCACCGCCGAACTCCGCACCGGCAGCCGCACCCGGTCCTGCCCGATCGACAGCCGGACGCCGGAAGTCGCGGCAACCTTGCCGGCGGACCCGAGCGCGACCGAGTCCGGGTGGCGCGCCGGCGGGGCGGCGGGCGGCACGATCGAGCGCACCACTTGCGGAACGGTGCCCGGCATCCGCCTGCTCGACCCGACGGGCTGCTGACCTGAGCCCGAGGCCGGAACCGACTGGCCGATCGAGATTGTGCTTTCTGGCATTGCAGCTTCGGCACCCGCTCTGGTCCGGACCGGCAGCACCGGACGCAGCGGCTGGCTCGCCCGGCCAGCAGGGGTCAGCTCCACTGCGCGCCTGACGGTGCTGGGCAGCCTCGCACCGCTGGCACCGACCGGGCGACCGAAAGCCGCACGGCCGATCACCCGCGGCAGGCCCGAGACGGAAGCCGGCTCCACCACCGAGCGCCGGATCGCACCCGGCCGGCTGTTCGCCACCGTCCCGGCGCGAAAGTCATCGGCGGCCACACTCGAAGTCCCGGCTCCGGCAGGGATTGCGGAGGCACCGGACGCCGCGGTCGTCCGGGTCAGCCCTGGCGATGACGTCACCGCAACACCCAAGCCAACCCCCCGGCCGAACGTGCGGCTGACCAGGTTCGCCGATCCGCCGACCGAGCCGAGCATCGACCGGGCCGGGGCTTCAGGACTACGGTGCGACCCAGCAGCGACCGGGTCACCGCCAGCCGCAGCACGGCGGACCGGCCCGCCGGCCACCGCACCCGCACGATCCGCGTTCGCGTTCGGCGGAGAAGCGGCGTCACCGCCGGCGACCCGGTGTTGGTCGGCCGAATGGCGGCCTACCGTTTCCCGGGCGGTCGGCGGAGCGGCGATCGCCCGTCGCACCGGAGCCGAAACCTCGCCACCGGCCGGCCCGTCCACGGTCGGTCGATCACCGGCGGCGGGGTGCGGGCGCACTGAACCGGTACGCGCTGCCACCGCTACCTCGGTGGCACCGGCGACGGCCCGGCGCAGCCGGCTCAACTGCCCGAATCGCACCGGCGCCCCGGCCGATTGCCAGGACGGCGAGCCCCGGTCGAACGACGGCTGCCCCGGAGCGGCGGAGTGGCCACCGGCACCCACTACCGGCAGCATCCGCCCGGCCCGGTCGGCGATCGGACGTGCCGCGAGGCCGGCGATATTGCCGACCCGCCGCCGGAGCGCCGGCGCGCTTGCCGTCAGCCGGCTATCGGCTCGGTGGTCACCGACCGGCGATTCGTCCACCGGGTGTCCGACAACAGCCCGGGAAGGCGATGCCTGGTCAACGGACCGGGCCGGCGCGGGAGATCGCCTGACGACAGCCGCCCGACGGGCGGCCACCCGCGGGCTGGCTGACTGCGTGGCATCCGCCGCTGCCGACCGCAGGCCGTCCGCCGACGGGTTCGACCGGCCAGCCGCAGCGGAGATTCCCCTGTGCGCAAAAGCAGAATTAGGCAGACTTGGTGCAGCCGGACGTTCCCCGGCACCGGGCCCAGCTGATCGAGCCGCACCGGCCGACCGGGCGCCGGCAGCCTGCGGTGCGGAGGAGTCCGAAACTCGCGACGCCGAACTCGCCGCCGCACGCCGGGACGATGCGTGCGGCGCCGCATGCCGGGACGACGCGTTCGCCGCGGCCCGCAGTGCCTGCGGGCTCGCCGCGGCTCTGGGGGCCTGCGGGCTCGCCGTGGCTCGCCGTGCCACCGCCGGAGATGCCGCCGCCTGCGCGGCCGAGCGGCGCAGCGTATCGGTGACCCGGCTGCCGCTTGGTGTCCGGGAGGCGGCACCGGCGCTCGCGGCAGGCGCCGGTGTGGGGTTCCCGCTCCCGGGCTCCTTCCCCGGCGGTGAACCGGGCCGGGGAGCCTGCAGCCGGCGTTGCTCGTGCGAGCTGGTCATCGGACCGGCCGCGACCACCTCTTCCATCCGGCGCACCGGAATCGCCGTCGACACCAGGCTGCCCGCGATCGCGCCCGGCGATCGCGGCTGGTTGTCGGTCGGCACCTGCCGGGCCGCCCGGGCCAGTCCGCGCGCCGGCAGCGCCGCCAGGTCGACCCGGCGCCGAACTGGCCCTGTCACGGCAACGACACCCGCGTCAGCGGAGACCGGGACGGCAGGCGTCGAACCAGCTGAAGCCGAACCGCTCGACGCCGAACCGCCAGAAGCTGAACCGGCCGACGCCGAACCGCCAGACGCTGAAGCCAAACCGCTCGACGCCGAACCGTCCGAAGCCGAACCAGCTCCGGCCCGAGCCGGCCGAGCATCGGGAACCGCCGGACCAGCGGGCGGCGACTCCGGTTGCGGCGACCACCAGCGCGGTGGCCGCACCTCGGCTGCGCCCAGCGATCGAACCGGCGCGCCGGCCGAGCCGGCAATCGCCCGGCGGATCGCCACCGGCCGGCCGGTCGAGGCGGCGAACCGCACCGATCCGGCCGCGACCTGACCGAGCAACGCGGCTGGTCCGGCCGCCGGCCGGCCGGGCCGGCGCAACCGGTGCGCCACCGACCGGCCGAGCGCGGTCGGCTCTGCCGAGGAGGATGCGGAAGTCACAGCGTCTTCGACTTGAAGCCGTGGTGGGCGACCTCGAGCTGCTCCTGCAGCGGGTCGTTGCTGCTCGCGCTGAACTCCGGACCGATCCAGCGCACCGGATAGACCGCCTCGAACTCCCAGGCGCGCAGCCGGGTGCCCTCGGCATCCAGCACGGTGACCGCGCCGGTGTTGCGGGTCAGCTTGTTGCCGTTGCCGGCGAAACCCTCGCCGCTGGACTTGCTCATCCAGTCGAAGAGCGCGTCACTAGCGGTGATCCCCCGCTTGAAGAGCAGGTTCGGCCACGACATCCGGCCCGGCATCCGGTGTACGTAGCCGTTCTGGCCGCCCTCGTGCACCTCCTCGACGGCGAGGCTGACCGACAACCCGCTCACCTCGCTGAAGTAGCCGATCTCGATTCCGTCCACCTCGAAGAGGAAGTAGGAGTTGATCGTCGGCTCGGAGAACCCGTTAGGCATATTCCCGCACCGCCTGCCATGCCCGCTCGTTGAACGACGCCACCGCCCGCACCATCCGGACCCGGTCCAGGTGCTCCAGGTCCAACAGGTCGTCCAGCGACCAGTGCAGGTGATAGGCCAGGTACGCGATCTCCTGCCACAGCGCGTCGGCCGGGTACCGCATCATGCCGCTCACTTGCTACGCGGGATCTCCTCGATGGCGCCGCGCCGGGACAGCAGCCGCTCCCCCGGGCCGGCCGGCCCACCGAACGACCCGGCCTCCGGACCCGCACTCGGCGAATCCCCAGCACTGTCGAACGAATCCCCGCCGTCGAAGGCCGGCTGGGCGACCGGCTGCTCGGCAACGGGCGCCGGCCGCCGCTCTCCGAGCAGCGGCGGACCCTCCGCCTGCGCGCGCAGCAGCGCCTCGTACTCCTCCTGGTTGCCGAAGTTGATCACACCGTAGAAATCCTGCAGAAAAGCAAGGTCGATCGCGAACAGGCTCTCGATCTCGTGGGTGGTGATCAGTTCCAGCGTGCCGAGCTGCTCCACCACCCGGGCGAGCACCAGAACCGTGAGCCGCGGGTCATCCGGACCACTGATGGTCGGATCGCGCAGCGGTTCGAGCTCGTCCCGGGCGGTGGCGAGCCGCATCCGGCCTTCCTTGTGGAGCGTGCCGTGCCGGTCGACGTAACCGCGCGGCAGGACGAACGGATAGCTGGTCTGCAAACTCACTTGACCCGCTCGAGCCGCTCGATGACCAGCGTGATGGTTTCCTTCACCGGGTCGTTCGAGTCGGTGCTGACCGCGTCGGTGCTGATCTTGGTGGGCCAGCCGTTGAAGAAGTTGAACCGGCCGACCTCGGCGAGCGTGGTGTCGTAGAAGACGATCGAGCCGTTCTTGCGGTTGCTGGCCCGGTCGGTGCCCTTGAAACCGCCATCGTGGATCTGCTTGAACCACTTCCACACCGGGTCGGCCATGGCGTCCATCGGCGCCATCCGGGTGATCGACAGGTCCGGCACCTTGAGCGAGGTGCCGAGGGTCTTGATCGACTGCTTCTTGCCGTCCTTGCCGTTCTGCTGGATCGTCACCACATCCAGCTCGATGTCGAGGCCCGAGACGCCGGACAGCAGCAGCTTCTCGCCGTCGATCTCGAGGTAGAAGTTCTGCGCGACGATCGGGTCGGTATTGATCAGGTCATTGGGCATGGGTACTGCAACTCCTTGAAAACAAAGACGATTCTTGGGACGGGTCGGCTAGCCTCAGCCGGCAACCTGCTTCTGCTGGCTGATCCGGAACACCACGAACTCGGCCGGCTTGACCGGCGCGATGCCGACCTCGACCACCAGCTTGCCCTCGTCGATCGACTCCGGCGGGTTGGTCTCGGCGTCGCACTTGACGTAGAACGCCTGGTCGGCGGTGGCGCCGAACAGCGCGCCGGCCGACCACAGGCCGCGCAGGAAGCCGTTCAGGGTGCGCTTGACGCCCTCCCACAGGGTCATGTCGTTCGGCTCGAACACCGCCCACTGGGTGCCCTCGAGAATCGTCGTCTCGATCATGTTGAACAGCCGCCGGACGTTGATGTAGCGCCAGTCGCTGTCCGAGGCCAGCGTCCGGGCGCCCCAGATCCGGATGCCGCGGGTGCCGAACGGCCGGATGCAGTTGATGCCGATCGGGTTGAGCAGCGACTGCTCGTTCTGGGTGACCGCCCGCTCCAGGTCGAGCACGCCCCGGATGGTGTCGTTGGCCGGCGCCTTCCAGACCCCGCGGGTCTCGTCGGTGCGGGCCCAGACACCGGCGATGTGGCCGGACGGCGGCACGAACACCTCGGTGTTGCCGTTGGTGCCGATCGGGTTGTCCACCTTGATCCAGGGGTAGTACAGCGCGGCGAACGCCGAGTCGTACATGGCGTCCTTGGACCGCCAGTCCATCACCTGCTGCGGGGTCAGGTTCGGCGGCGCGTCCAGCACCGCCATCCGGTTGCCGTGCTGCTCGCAGTGCGAGATCAGCGCGGTCTGCACCGACTTCCAGAGGTTCATGTCCAGCGAGCCGTCCGCCTTGGTGGCGGCGGTGATCAGGTCGGGGACGATCACCATGGTGACGTCCTCGGCCACCGCGAGGCCGTTGATGCCGTTGCGAGCCGACTCCGAGCCGGCGAACTGCCGGCCGGTGACCGGCACCGGCTTCGGCGCGGCGGCCTTGAGCGGGTAGTTGCCCGGCTTCAGCACGTCCAGCTGACCGGTCAGGTCCGCACCCTTGTCCAGGGCAACGGTCACCTTCACCTTGGTCGAGGTCTTGTTCACCACGGTGGCCACGTTGCTGTCGCCCGAACCGAAGGTCAGGTGCTCGAAGCTCTCGACGACCTGGCCGTTCTCGATCACCGAGAGGGTGAACGGCGACGGGTCGGTGTCCGGGGCGCCGGCCGGCGGCTCCTCCGAGGTGATCGCCACGCTCAGCAGCGCGTCCGGCTGCACGCTCTCGACGGTCAGCGGGTTGCCCAGCGAGCGGTCTGCGGCGGCGAGCTCCAGCTTCGACGGCTCGCCGGCCGGCTCGGCGTTCGGGATCCGGCAGATGTAGGCGATGCTGCCGCCGTTGGCGAAGTAGCCGTACACCGACATCGGCATCACGCAGTTCGGCGCGAAGCTGCCGTACAGCTTCTCGAACTGCGACCAGGACGTGACGAGCCGCGGCGCGAGGCCCAGCGGGTCGTTGACCGGGTCGTCATCGGGCGCCCGCTCGGTGAAACCGACGAAGGCGGCGATGGCAGTGGGCGCGGCAGAAAGGACCTTCTGTGACGAAGGAACCTCTTCTACGTAGACGCCGGGCGCGGTGTACGTGGGCACGCAGCAGCTCCAAAAGAGTGATTCGGTTTTCGACCCCCAGCCGAGATCGTCCGAAGGCTAACCCGATGTGCCCGCTCTTGACTGCATCGGGAAGCAGGAAACTTGTAACAACTCAGTAAAGGCGGGTATGACCTGAGCGATCACGGGAAGACTGCACGACCGCCGAGCGAGGGGCGGTTACTGGCAGTCACCGACATGATCACCCAGCGGTAGTTTGCACCGCCCCGGGCATCGTGATCGAGATGACGCCGCCGTACGAGCAGACGCAGGTGGACCCGGAGACCAGCGCCGGCTTGTTGCCGATCATGGTGGTCGGCGCGTTCGGCGTCCACGGCGCGGCAACCGCCGGCACGCACGGCATCGGGGTGAGCACCCCCATCGCCGCCGCCGTCGCCGCCGCCACCGTCGGATTGGCGGCGCTGCTGCACATGCCGAACGGCGGGATGTTCACCAGCGGGGCGTTGTCGGTGATCGCCGCCGCCGGCCGGCCCTCGATGGTGACCCGGCTGATCGGCAGCACGTTCAGCGTGGTCGGCGCGACGCCGAAGCTGCACTGCAGCATCGCGCCGGTGGTCACTGACAGGCTTCCCATCCCCGCTCCTAGCGTTTGGAACCCTTGACCGACGAGGTCAACAGCTCGCCGGTGGTGGTGACGAAGCACAGCACCGTGCGGTCCTTCTGCTGCTCCCAGCCGCGGGCCGACGGCAGCAGGTAGGTGAAGAAGTAATTGGAGTCCAGGTAGTCGGTGCCGACGTAGCCGGTGTAGCGCTGCGCGCAGACACCGTCAGCGAAGGTTTTCAGGGCGGCGTCACCGGGATAGGCGTCGTTGCCGTCCTTGCCGGCATAGGGCACGGTCGCGTATGCCTCTTCGGTGTGTGGCTGGTCGCAGGCCACCTTGCTGAGCTTGCTCAGTTCCGCCTTCACCGTCCCGGGCGGGTTGAAGCACTGCCCCACCTCGACCTTGAACACCGACTCCGAGGCGTTCTTGGACTTGCCACCGAACGCACCGCAACCGGTCAGGCCGATGGACGCGGCCAGCAACACGACCGCGCAGCCGACCCGCGCCGCCCGAGCAGTCGTGGACATCGAAGAGCACCTTTCGCCTTGCACCGTGCCGGAGGCTACACGGTGCCGGCCGTGGTTCGGGTGCGAACGACACCGGACGCCGAACAGCGCGAGGGGGCGGTACCGGCTCGACCGGTACCGCCCCCTCGCTGGGCGAACTACAGCTCGATGCTGTCGATTGCCGCCCGGCTGCCAGCCGACCAACGAGCCGACGACCAGCGAGCCGACGACCAGCGAGCCGACGACCAACGGGCCGACGACCAGCGAGCCGACGACCAACGGGCCGACGACCAGCGGGCAGATGTGAGACGCATGGTTCCTCCTGTGCTTGGTGAAACGGTTGGGGGTTTTACTGCATGACGGCCCCCGGTCGCCGATCCGCCGATCGACGACCGAGCTTCCCGCCGCGCCGAGCCGAGCCACGCAAAACGTCGACCGCCTCTGCCAGCGTTGTCACCGCCACAACTTCGACCTTGCCGCTCAGCACCCGACGCGCATCGTCCACGTCGGCCGGTGATTCGGCAGGCACAACAAAGCGGCGCACTTCCGGGTGCGCCCGTACTGCTCGGGCCTTGTACTCGATAGCCCCGACGCCGCCCACCCGGCCGGCCAGGTCCACGGTGCCGGTGGCGACCACGGTCCCGGTTCCGGCCAGGGTGCCGCCAGTGCAGGCATCGACGATGCTCAGCGCGCAGGCCAGGCCCAGCGACGGCCCGCGCAGGTCCTCCGGCAGGTCGAACCGGGCGTCGAGCCCGTGCTCCAGCCGGCGCTCGGCGGTGACCACTCGCATCCCCCAGGCGCCGTCCCGGTGCCGCCGCAGCGACACCTGCCGGGGGGCGTCCGGCCGGCCGTCCGGCAGGGTTCGGAGCACCTGGAGCCGGACCGTGTTACGGCCGGCGAGCGCTGCGCGCAGGGCGGTGGCGGTATCCACCGGCCGGCCGTCCACCGCGATGACGATGTCCCGTTCACAGAGCCCCACCGTGTCGGTACGCACCGAGTCGACCAGCGCGCCGCCGCCGACCTCCCGTACCTGCCGGCCCAGCAGTGCGGCGGCGGCTGCGACGGCCGAGTCCATCGACCATTCCGCCTCTTCCAGACCGGCCGCCTCGAAGTCCTCCACCGACCGGCCACCGGTGATCCGGGACCGGGACACCACCGCGGCGTGCCGGGTGAACAGGTGGCCCAGCACCTCACGAGCGGACGGCCGCAGCTCTGCTCGGTACGACACCGCGCTGATCTCTCCGGACGGCGCGGGAACCGGGGACCCGGCCACCGAGAGCCGGGCCGAGTTGACCTGGATCAGCTCGTAGTCCGGACGCACCGCCGCGAGTGGCAGCCAGCCGCTGCGGGACGCGACGGGCGGCGCGGCCGGCATCGGCTCCACGACGCTCTGAGGCCACCCAGTGCGGTCACCGTCGAACCTCATGATCCGGACTCCTTCGCGCCATTGATCCTCACCGACCGAGCGCGAGATGAGACGACCTGGTGCCGACGCCCGCGGCGTCGTACTAGGGCCAGCTCACCCAACGGGAGGCTGGCCCGGTATGCCGTTTCGAGGCTGTGTGCTCGCAGGGGTTCCGGCCATCCGCCTTAACGTTCGGCATACGAAAGCTACATCAAGTTCACCTGATCGGGAACCCCCTTAAGTTATAAGGGTGTTAAGCGTCACCTGCCTCACTGGCAGTAGCTTAACAATCACCAAATGTCACAGGTAAACAACCTCTTCACTCGATGCTCGCTGGTAGTGATCACCCCAGCACGACCGGTGATGACCCGCCGATGGTTGACCAGTCAGGACCACCTCGACCGACGCAGGAATGCCTTACGGCACATGGCAAATCCTCACTGCCCAGGCCCGGTCCAACCCGGCCGCGTTGATCCGCGGCGAGCGTGGCGGCGGGAGCCGCACCACGCATTGGCACCGCTGGCGCGTACCGGCGGTCAGCGCGGTTAGCACTGGGGGTAACTCGCTAAATGCAAGTAGTCACCAGCGGCTCAGAAATCGTGTCGCGAGCGCCGCGGATAAAGTCCTCCCCGGCGCGTCCGACTTCTATCTCAGCGGCCGTCCGGAGCGGCGCTCCAGCCGGTCAGCAGGCCGGGTCTGCCAGCTCGACAGTCATCCGGCGAGCGACGCCCGGCGGGCCCAGTCACCCGCGCCCGACCCGCGGGAGGCAGCTCGCGCGGACACCGTCGACGATGGCCAGACCCTGTCCGGCTGACAGCCGATCCGGGGACCCGAAGGCAGAGACGCCGGAGACGCCGGAGACGCCGGAGACGCCGGAGACGCCGAAGGCCGGCCCCAACCGGGGCCGGCCTTCGGCGTCGTGCGTATATAGGTGCTCGATCAGTCGGCGAACCCTGCCGAAGCAGCCGGCGTCGGCTGGCTCTCGTCAAGCCGTTCCGACTGGTCGGAGATGTGAGCGTCGATCTCCCGAAGCTTGGGCGCGTACTGGCGGCCGTGGTGGGCGCAGAAAAGCAACTCACTGCCGGCCGACAAGGTGACGCGCACGTAGGCCTGGGCGCCGCAGCGGTCGCAGCGGTCCGCTGCGGTCAAAGGCTCCACGGTCAGGGTGCTTGTCACTGATCCCTCGTTTCCTGCGAATAACTTCTCGCTGCTCGATGTCGCGGGTTCCGGGCATCCGTGGTTCGGATGCTCCATCGTGTCCGCTCGATACATACAACCAGGCGAGGCGCGCCGAAGTTCCGATCTCGGTCTCTTCGAGACCTTCGTTTCGCCCCCAGCGAAATCGCGAAACCCCCTGGTAACACGCCTGTTTCGAGCATCCACGCTGACGTCTCGATACTACCCAGCAGCGCCCCACGATAACCGTCCGACGAGGTACCTCGAACCGCGGGGGGAAGCCGATGTGGCAAAGGCCCGGGCCGGCTACAACAACGCCATCAGGTGGTCCCGTCTGGCCTCCAGCAGCTCAACCGGCGCAGCCGATGACGGCGGTCCGGGCACCGCCGCTCGCAGCTTGGCGTGCAGCTGCCCGTGCGGCTGGCCGGTGCGGGCGGCCAGCACCGAGACCAGCCGGTTGACCTCGCGGCGCAGGTCGGCAGCCGCTCGCCAGCTGGTTCGGGAGACCGCCGCCGGCTCCGACGAGGCAGCCGCGACGGTCGGCTCGTCGGCAGGGGAAGCTCCGAACAGCGCGTCCTGGTCGGGCTGCCGCGACCGGCTGGCCCGCTTGCGCAACTCGCCGTCTCGCTGGAACAGCAACGCGGCGGTCTGCTCGGCGGTGAGCAGTCCGGGCAGGCCGAGGTACTCCTCCTCTTCCTCGTCCGGCACCCGCGCGTCACTGGCAGTGACCGCCCGGCCGCCGTGCAGGACGTGCGCGAACTGCGCCTCGGCCTCCAGCGCCTCCCATTCGGCGACCAGGCTGTCCGAGGCCTGTTCCGGCTTCTCGTCCGGCAGTTCGTCCACCAGGTCGAGGGCCGCCTCGGAGGAGGCCGGCGGCGCCAGCACGTGGTTGCGCTCGGTCTCCAGCTCGGCGGCCAGGCTGAGCAGCGGCCGGACCGCCGGCAGGAACACGGTGGCCGACTCGTGCCGGCCCCGCGACCGGACCACCCGGCCGACCGCCTGGGCGAAGAACAGCGGGGTGCGATAGCTGGTCAACCAGGCCAGGCAGGCCGCCCGCGGCACGTCCACCCCCTCGGACACCATCCGGACGCAGACCGCGATCCGCGACCCGCCGGCGGCGAACTGGGCGATCCGGTCGCTGGCCTTCGGATCGTCGGAGAGGATCAGGTACGGCTTCTCGCCGGTCACCCGCCGGACGATCTCGGCGTAGGCCCGGGCGTCCTCCTGGTCGGACGCCAGCACCAGCCCGGCCGCGTCCGGCATGCCCGCCTCGGCAAGCTGGTCGAGGCGCTCGTCCATCGCCGCGATCACGTGCGGCACCCAGTCGCCCTTCGGGTCGAGCGCGGTCCGCCAGGCCGCCTGCTCGGTCGACTTGGTGCCCGCCTCGGTGAGCGAGGCCGCGATCACCTCCCCCGCCGAGTTCCGCCACCTCGACACTCCGGTGTAGGCGGCGAACACCACCGGTCGCACCACGTGGTCGGCCAGCGCGGCCGCGTAGCCATACCCGTAGTCCGCGGTCGAGACCAGACCGCCCTGGCCGTCCGGTTGGTAGTGCACGAACGGGATCCGCTCCCCCGGCGCGGTCCGGAACGGGGTCCCGGTCAGGCACAGCCGGCGCTGCGCCCGGTCGAAGGCCAGCGCCACCGCGTCACCCCAGGACAGGCCGTCCCCGGCGTGGTGGATCTCGTCCAGGACGACCAGGCTGCGGCGGGTCTCGGTACGCGCGGCGTGCAGCGTCGGCTTTCCCGCGACCTGGGCGTAGGTGGTGACGTAGCCGTGCCGGTCGGCCGGCACCGGTCCCACTCCGTTGGAGAGATTCGGGTCGAGCGAGATGCCGAACCGCTCCGCCGCCTCGGCCCACTGGGTGCGCAGGTGGTCGGTGGGCGCCACCACGATGACCCGGTCGATCACCCGGCGGGCCAGCAGGTCGGTGGCCAGGGTCAACGCGAAGGTGGTCTTGCCGGCGCCGGGGGTAGCGGTGACCAGGAAGTCCTTGCGCGGCTCGTCCTGGTACTTGGCCAGCGCCTCTCGCTGCCAGCGGCGCAGCCGAATGCCGGTCGGGCGGCGGTCAGACACCGGGACGCCGCCTCCTTGCCGTGGTGCTCGCTTGCCGTGGTGCTCGCTTGCCGTGGTGCTCGCTTGCCGGTGGTCGGAACGAACCGGCCGGCGCAACGCTGATCCAGGTTAGCCGTAGCGGCGGCGCCGACCGGGTACCGACCCGCGCCAGGTGTGAGGAATTGCTCGGCCGCCCCGATGCCGCGGCGTGTCCGCCGCCGTCGACAGGGCGGTGGCTTGCAAGACTGGTGACCCATGACCCCCCACCGGCAGGTACGGCGCCTCGCCCTGCGCACGGTTCGCCGTGCCTGGGACGACCGGGTGCTCGGTCTGTCGGCCGAGGCGGCGTTCTGGCAACTGCTGTCGATGCCGTCGCTGTTCCTGGCGCTGCTGGCCGCCCTGGGTTACTTCTCCGAGCTCGCCGGCCCGCGCACCATCGACCAGGTCCAGCAGAACCTGCTGACCGGGTTCACCAAGGCGTTCAGCCCCCAGGTCGTCGACCAGCTGATCGCGCCGCTGGTGAACCAGGTGCTCCGGCAGGGCCGGGCGGACGTGCTCTCGGTGAGCTTCGTGCTGGCGCTCTGGGCCGGGTCCTCGGCGACCGCCACCTTCGTCAACACCATCACCATCGCGTACGGGATGCGGGAACTGCGCGGCGCGGTGCACAGCCGATTGCTGGCACTGGCCATCTACCTCGGCTCGATCGTGCTGGGGGTGATCATCCTGCCGGCACTGGTGCTCGGCCCGACCGTGTTGCCCAAGCTGTTCCCGGAGCGGGCTCGCGACACCGCCGACCAGGTGATCGCCCAGGCGTACTGGCCGGTGGTGGTGCTCCTGCTGCTGCTCGGGTTGACCAGCCTCTACCACCTGGCACCGCCCCGCCGGCTGCCGTGGCGGCGGGGCGTACCGGGCGCGGTGCTGGCGATGGTCATCTTCCTCGCCGGCTCGACCGCGCTGCGGTTCTACATCGCCTTCATCGTGGCGCACAACCACGCCTACGGAACGCTGGCCGCGCCGATCGCCGCACTGCTCTTCTTCTACCTGTTGGCGCTCGGCGTGCTGCTCGGCGCCGAACTCAATGCCGAGATCGAACGGACCCGGCCGAGCCGGCCGGCGAGCACCCGCGACCGGAAGTGGCAACAGCTGGGCGAGGAACCTGAGCCGGACTCAGCCGGCGCCGGTCACTCCGAGCCGCCGCCACCCGGCAGCGACTCGTAGATCTCCTTGCACTCAGGGCACACCGGCGAGCCTGGCTTGGCCGCCCGGGTGACCGGGAAGACCGCGCCGCACAGCGCCTGCACCATGGTGCCGAGCACCGCGCTCTCCGCGACCTTGTTCTTGCGGACGTAGTGGAAGACCTTCTCGTCCTGGTCGGCGTCCGCGGTCTTCGGAGCGTCGAGGGTCTGGGTAGTCACGCCTCGATTGTGCCACCGGGCACCCGGGGAATCCGGTCCGCGTCAGAGGTCGATGATCCGCGGCGGCGGCTCGTCGGACGGCGCCGCGGAGCCTCCGGCCTCCTGCCCGACCGGCTGCTGGGAACCGGCCGGCAACTCGCGATCGCCGTGCGGGTCGGGCAGGAACCGGCGGAACCGCAGCTCCTGCTTCGGCGGCCGGTCGTTCGCGATCAGCACCGCCGACCAGGGCAGCACCGCGGCCGCGGCCACGAAGGCGGCTGCAAGCCAGCCGGAGATGCTGAACGTGCAGGCCGCGCCGATGATGCACAGCGCGCGGATCGTCATCATGATCAGGTAGCGCTTGCGCCGGCGGTCGTACTCGTCGTCGGCGTTGACCGGCGCCTCGGTGATGAGGATCGGCCGGTCGGAGCGTCGGGACGAAGTCCGCACTCCTCCATCCTGCCACCGCAGCCCCGCCGCGGGGGGTGGCATATCCGACTGGGCCGGCCGCAATCCGGCACCTCGGCGACTCCGAAACCAGCCCCGTTGGGCAGCCCTTGACCGGGCTGGGCAGGATGGAGCGGTGCCGACCCCGACGATCGTGCTGCTGCACGGCCAGCCGGACACCTCGGCCAGCCTGCTGCAACTGCGCCGGGCGCTGAACCGGCTGCTGCCGGAGGCGCGGGTGTACGCGCCGGACCGGCCCGGCTACGGCGCCAACCCGCTGCCGGCCACCGACTTCGCCGGCAACGCGCGCTGGCTGCTCGACCAGCTCCCGGCGACCAGCGGTCCGGTGGTGCTGCTCGGTCACAGCTGGGCCGGCGGGATCGCCGCGCTGGCCGCCGCCCAGGCCTCCGACCGGATCGACGGCGTCGTGCTGCTGGCCTCGATCGGACCGTCCTGCCTGCTGCCGATCGACCTCGTGCTGGCCGCGCCGGTGGCCGGCACCGCGCTCAGCTGGCTGGTCCTGCAGCTGGGCAAGCCGCTGGTCGGCCGCCGGGCCGGCCGAATGATCCTGCGCTCCCAGGCCGCCGCCGACCTGCCGTACGCCCGGCTCGGCGGGCTGGCGATGCGCAACCGGCCGGTCTGGCGGAGTTTCCTGGTCGAGCAGCGGGCATTGATCGGCCAACTACCGGCCCTTGACCAGGTCTGGGAACGGATCCCGCAGCCGACCCTGGTGATCAGCGGTGACCGGGACCCGCTGATACCGGCCGCGACGCCGGACGAGCTGGCAAGGCGGATCCCGGACGTCCGGGCGCACCGGATCCGCGGCGGCCACGACCTGCAGCTTCGCCAGCCCGAGGTGGTCGCCGACCTGGTCGCCGGCTTCGCGGCACCCCTGCTCGAGCTGGCCCGGGTAGGAGCCCGATGATTGCGCCGGTGCTGCCGCCGCCATTGCTCGACCGGCTCGGCGAGTGCGTCCGGGCCTCGTTCACTTCCGGCCAGGTGGCGGAGGCGCTCGGGTTGCCCGGGCAGGCCGCGATGGACCGCGGTGACCTGGCCGGCGCGGAGCGCCTCACCCGCGGCGGCTCGCCGACCGAGACCCTGATCAGGTTGTTCCTGCTCGGGCTGCCGGTGCCCGCCGGTGCCGGCACGACCGCACTGGCCCCGGTACCGGTCGATCGGGCGGTGCAGGCCGGCCTGCTCACGGTCGGGTCGGACGGCCAGCTGCTGGCCGCGCTCGACCTGCGCCCGTACTCCGAGCAGGGGGGTCCGGACTGGTGGCTGCTGTCCGACCTCGGCTCGGACGTCCGGCCCGGCCAGCTGCACCCCGAGCACGTGCTCGGCGTCGGGCGGGCCGCGACCACGCTGGCCCAGGCGACCGTCCGGCGACCGGCCGGCCGGGCCCTCGATATCGGCACCGGCTCGGGTGTGCAGGCGCTGCACCTGTCCCGGCACTGCGAGTCGATCGTCGCCACTGACGTCTCCGAGCGTGCCCTGTCGTTCGCCGCCGCGAACGCCGCGCTGAACGGTCAGCGGTGGGAGCTGCGCCAGGGCTCGCTGCTGGCACCGGTCGCCGGCGAGCAGTTCGACCTGATCGTCTGCAACCCGCCGTTCATCGTCGGCCCCGGCTTCACCTCCGGATCCGGCGGCTTCACCTACCGGGACAGCGGCATGTCGTCGGACTCGGTATCCCGGCGGCTGATCGAAGGGCTGCCGGCCCTGCTCGGATCCGGTGGGACGGCCCAACTGCTGGCCAACTGGGTGATCGGCGCGGACGGTGACTGGCAGGACCGGGTCGGCGGTTGGCTGCCGGCCCACGGCGTGGACGCCTGGATCTGGCAGCGCGAGGTTGCCGAGCCGGCGGAGTACGTCGCGCTCTGGCTGCGGGACGGCGGCGAGCAGCCCGGCACCGACGGCTGGAGCCGGCGCTATCACCGCTGGCTGGACTGGTTCGCCGACGCCGGCGTCGCCGCGGTCGGCATGGGCCTGGTGAACCTGCGCCGGACCGACGAGCCGTCCCGGATCTACTGCGAGGACGTGCCGCAGGCGTATCAGCCGCCGATCGGCCCGGCCATCGAGGGCTGGTTCGAGCGCACCGGCTGGCTGGCCGGGGCTGACCTGCTCTCCGCCCGGCTGCAGGCTGCCCCGGGCCTGGTGCTCACCACCCGCTCGTTGCTGGGTGAGTCCGGCTGGGATCCGGCGCTGCGCCTGCTCACCCAATCCGGCGGAATGCGCTGGGAACTCGAGGTCGACCAGGCGGTGGAGATGCTGGTCGCCGCCTGCACCGGCGAGGTGTCGATCCGGCTGGTGCTGGAACTCCTTGCCGGTGCGGTCGGCCTGGCCGTCGACGACGTGGCCCGGACGCTGACGCCCGTGCTCACCGACCTGGTCCGACGCGGGCTGCTGCTCCCGGTCGAGCTGGCGAACGGCGGGGTGGCCTGATGCGGGCGGTCGTGCAGCGGGTGACCAGTGCCTCGGTGACCGTCGGGGCCGAACTGGTGGCTGAGATCGGGCCCGGTCTGCTCGCGCTGGTCGGCGTCACCCACTCCGACACCCCGGCCACCGCCGCGAAGCTCGCCCGCAAGATCGCCGGCCTGCGCATCCTGCGCGACGGCGGCCGGGACGAGACGGCAGCCGACGCGATCTCCGCGCCGGTGCTGGTTGTGAGCCAGTTCACCCTCTACGGGGATGCGAACGCCGGACGCCGGCCGAGTTGGCTGGCCGCCGCTCCGAGTCCCCTCGCGGAGCCGCTGGTCGACGCGGTGGTGGCGGAGCTGCGCCGGCTCGAACTGCCCGTGCAAACCGGCAGATTCGGCGCCATGATGGCCGTCGCTAGCGTCAACGACGGTCCGTTCACGGTGCTTGTCGAGGTCTGAGCCCGAACTCCGTTCCGGCGCACCCGCCTCGGCCTGGTGCGCGGTGAACCGGGGCGGCTGCCGGAACGTACTTCGATTCAGAGGTTAGCCACAGCCCAACTGGGAACAACCCAGATATCCAATCGTTGTATTGGGCGGGAGAAAAAGACCCCAGGAGAGGGACAGGACTTCCAACGTGACGCAGCCAGCAACCACCACCAAGCGACGCAAGCCAGCCTCCCGCACGCTTCCCGGACACCGCGCTGGGCGGGCCGCCGCTACCACTACCTCGCCCGACACCACCTCTGCTAACGCAACCGCCGCCGCCGACGCCGAGATCGAAGCCGCGCTGGCCCTGGCAAACACCGAGGACGAGCTCACCGCGACCGCCGACCTCGACGAGGTGGTGCAGGCGGCCGACCTGGTCCGGTCGTACTTGAACGAGATCGGCAAGGTTTCCCTGCTGACCGCGGTCGAGGAGGTCGAGCTCTCCAAGCGGATCGAAGCCGGCCTGTACGCATCGCACCTGTTGACCACCAGCAAGCGCATGTCGGTGCCGCGGCGCCGCGAACTGCAGGCGCTGGCCGCCGACGGAGAGACCGCGAAGGACCTGCTGCTGCGGGCCAACCTCCGGCTCGTGGTGTCCCTGGCCAAGCGCTACACCGGCCGCGGAATGCCGTTCCTGGACCTGATCCAGGAGGGCAACCTGGGCCTGATCCGGGCGGTCGAGAAGTTCGACTACACCAAGGGCTTCAAGTTCTCCACCTATGCGACCTGGTGGATCCGGCAGGCGATCAGCCGCGCGATGGCCGACCAGTCCCGCACGATCCGGCTTCCCGTGCACCTGGTCGAGCAGATCAACAAGATGCAGCGGATGCGCCGCGAACTCGGCCAGAGCCTGAGCCGGGACGCCACCGACGAGGAACTCGCCAAGGAACTCGACATCACGGTGGACCGGTTGCACGAACTGGTCGACCACGCGCGGGACCTGGTGAGCCTGGACCAGACGGTGGGCACCGAGGAGGACTCCTCGCTCGGTGACTTCATCGCCGATGGCGAAGCCACCAAGCCGACCGAGGCCGTGGAGTTCGAGCTGATGCGGCGCCAACTGGGCAGCATCCTCGACTCGTTGGAGCCGCGGGAGGCCGCCGTGGTGCGGCTGCGGTACGGGCTTGCCGACGGCAACCCGCACACCCTGGACGACATCGCTCGCAAGTTCAACCTGTCCCGCGAGCGGATTCGTCAGATCGAGCGCGAGACCATGGCGAAGCTGCGGCACCCGTCCCGGGCCCAGTCGCTGCGGGATTACCTCGAAGCCTGAACCGTTTCACCAAGCTCTTGATCGTCGGCCTGCTGCCTCACCCTCCCGGCAGCGCTGAGCGCGGCTGATCACCGCGTCCCGATCATCACGCGCCGACGGGCGCCGGTCCGCTGGGACCGGCGCCCGTCGGCGCTTTACGGTGATAAGCGTGCATCCGTTGACAGCACTGCGCCAGATCGCGTTCCTGCTCGAGCGGGAGCTCGCACCCACCTACCGGGTGCGGGCCTTCCGCAACGCTGCGGACGTAGTGGCCCGGCAGGGCGACGGCGAGATCGCCGCCCGAGCGGCGGCGGGCACCCTTGAGGAACTGCCGGGAGTCGGCAAGGTCACCGCCGCGGTGATCAGCGAGGCACTGGCCGGCGACACTCCGGACTACCTCGCCCGGTTGCGGCAGCAGGCCGGCCCGCTGGTCGACCTGACTACCGCGGCCGACGAGATTTGCCAGGCATTGCAGGGCGATCTCCACACCCATTCGGACTGGAGCGACGGCGGCAGCCCGATCGAGGAGATGGCGGTGACCGGCATCGAGCTGGGCAACGCCTACCAGGTGCTCACCGATCACTCTCCCCGGTTGACCGTTGCGAACGGACTGACCGCCGAGCGGCTGGAGCGCCAACTGGCGGTGCTGGCCGATCTGGCACCCCGGCTGGGTGAGTTCCGGCTGCTCAGCGGCATCGAGGTGGACATCCTGGACGACGGCGCCCTGGACCAGCGTCCCGACCTGCTGCGCCGGCTCGACGTGGTCGTGGCGTCCGTCCACTCCAAGCTGGCGATGGAGTCGGGCGCGATGACCCGCCGGATGCTGACGGCGATCGCCGACCCGAACACCAACGTGCTGGGGCACTGCACCGGACGGATGCGCGGCGGCCGGCGGGACCGGCCGCCGAGCAGCTTCGATGCCGAGGCGGTGTTCGCCGCATGTGCCGAGCACGGCGTGGCGGTGGAGATCAACAGCCGACCGGAGCGGATGGATCCGCCGCCGGAGCTGCTCACCCTCGCGGTGCAAGCCGGCTGCCTGTTCAGCATCGACAGCGACGCGCACGCGCCGGGGCAGCTGGACTGGAAACCGTACGGCGCGGCGAAGGCCGCCGAATGCGGGGTGCCGCTCGACCGGATCGTCAACACCTGGCCGGTCGACCGGCTGCTGGAGTGGGCCCGCAAACCGTCCTGACCGGCAACTATCGGGCTGCTCAGCCGTCGCCGGCAGCGACCGGACGGCTCGGATCGGTGACCCATTCGCTCCAGGATCCCGGGTAGAGCGCGGCAGCGATGCCCGCCTGGTGCATCGCCAGCACCGTGTGCGCGGCGGTGACCCCGGATCCGCAGTACACGCCGATCGGACCGTCGCCGTCGGCCACTGCCGCGAACCGCTTCCGTAGGGCGTCGGCGGTCAGCAGCCGACCGGCACCGTCGACGTTGCCTGCGACGGGCAGGTTCACCGCTCCGGGAATGTGTCCGGCGACCGGGTCCACCGGCTCGTGCTCGCCGCGATACCGCTCCGGCGCCCGGACGTCCACCAGCCGGCCAGCCGACGCCAGCCGGCCGGCCTCGGCCGCCGAGAGCGCCGCCATGTTGCCCGGCCGCACGACTGCGGTACCGGCGGCCACCTCGGGCACCGCCTGCTGGAGAGCCTCGCCGGCTGCCAGCCAGCCAGCGAGGCCGCCATCCAGCACCTGGACCCGGCTCAGGCCGGCCCACCGCAGCACCCACCAGGCCCGGGCCGCCGCCACGCCCAGGTCGCCGTCGTAGGCGACAACCCGGGACTCCGGGCCAATCCCCCACCGGCACACCGCCTCCTGCAGCCGGTGCGGGTCAGGCAACGGATGCCGCCCCCGGGGACCGGGTGGATCGGCCAGGTCCCGGTCGAGGTCGCACCACCGCGCCCCGGGCAGGTGCCCGGCCAGGTAGTCGGCGTGCAGCGGGGGCTCGCCGAACCGCCAGCGCACGTCCAGCAACACCAGATCGTCGCCGGCTCGAAGCGCATCCGCCAGCTCGGTCACCGAGATCAGCGCGCGGTCGGATTCAGCACCCATGCAGTCGGTTCTAACATGGTTATGGCAGCTCCGCCGCCAGCGGCGCGGCCATCGTGCGTGCCTGCTCGGCGGCGGAGCCGAAGCTGCCAACGAGGACACGGGAGAGGTCGGCCGGTGAGTCACCATCACAGCGACTTGATCGACACCACCGAGATGTTCCTGCGCACCATCTGGGAGCTCGAGGAGGAAGGCGTGACCCCGCTGCGGGCCCGGATCGCCGAGCGGCTGAACCAGTCCGGCCCCACCGTCAGCCAGACCGTCGCCCGGATGGAGCGGGACGGTCTGCTGACCGTCGAGAGCGACCGTCACCTGGCCCTCACGGAGTCCGGCCGTCGGCTGGCCACCGCGGTGATGCGCAAGCACCGTCTCGCCGAGCGGCTGCTGGCCGATGTGATCGGTCTGGAGTGGGAGCAGCTGCACATCGAGGCCTGCCGGTGGGAACACGTGATGAGCGATGCGGTCGAGCGGCGCATCGTCCGGCTGCTCGACGAGCCGCTGGTCTGTCCGCACGGCAATCCGATCCCCGGCTTGGACCAGCTCGGCATCGAGAACCTGCCGACAGCCGGTGGCCAGTCGGACAACGGCCGACTGCCCAGCCTGGCCGAAGCAGTCTCCGGTGAGCTGACGGCGGTCCGGATCGAACGGATCAGCGAGCTCCTGCAACCCGACGCGGCGGTGATGCGTCAGCTCAGCGACCGGGGGCTGACTCCCGGCGTGTCGGTCATGGTCAGCCGCGGTCCCGACGGGCTGCACGTCACCGGCGTGCCGGACGGTGAACCCGTACCCGACCAGATAGCCGAGCACATCTTCGTCTCGGTACCCGCCTGACGATCCCGGCTCGCTCCGGCTGGCGGTCATGCCGGCAGCCGGTGGCCCCGACCAGCGGTCAGCGGGGGCGTACGCCGAGGATCCATCCCCAACTCGACCGCCTCGTTCAGCAGCCGCGCCGCCGAGTAGCCTGGGTCCGCCCGCAACGCCGCCGCCGCGGCCATCCCGGCGAGCGTCGCATTGCCCGCGCGCCACTGCTGCCAGCCCAGCAGGAACAGCGGCGCTGCCCGGTGGCGGCCGGGCAGCCGGGAATGCAGCTGCCCGAGCAACTGCGAGGCGTCCAGGCTGCGGTCGTCGATCGCCAGCCAGACGGCGTCCCGTACCTCGAGCATGCCCAGCGCGGCGCCGATCCGCACCAGCCTGCGGTCGCTCAGCCGGGTGCCGCCCTGACAGTCGGCGGCGGCCTTCATCACCGCGGCTCGTTCCAGCCGCACGGTGTGCTGCCGGCCGTTACGTCCGATCAGCTCGGTGAGCCGGCTGCCCGCCCGACCCAGGGCAGGCGTGAGGACGGCCCGCAACTCATCCGGTTCGCCTGCCAAGCTGGCCTGCAACGCCAGCCGGTCCGGCAGTGCGACCAGGCCGGCGAAGGTTGCCTCAGCCGCGACGAGCGAACTCTGCGGGCGGCGACTGGTGCCGGTGGTCGGGCAGCACCCGTTGCCGCTGCAGGACAACGACCACCAGTTGGCGCTGTTCACCATCAGCGCGTCCACCAGCGCGATGTCGAGCGCAGCCAACCTCACCGTCAGCCGCTCGACCAGGTCGGTCAGCCAGTGCACCGCGTGCGGATCACCGGCAATCGTGTCGGTGTGCACCAGCACCGCCGCGGCCTCGGCCGCCCCGCTCAGGACCCGCAGCAGCGAGTCGAGCGCTGGCTCGTCGACACCCGACGGCGCCAGATCAAGCCGCGCGGTGACCTCGACCTGGCGAACCGACGATCCGGACTCGGCCAGGCCGATGACCACCAGGCTCTCGGTCGGATGGAAACCGAGCAGGTACGGCACGGCCTCGACCAGGTCGGCCGGGCTGCTGACACGGATAGCGGAGCGGTCACGGGTTGCCATGAGCCAAGCCTGGCGGGTTTCGATGGCCGGAGCCGGCCGGCCGCGAAAGCTGTGGACAACTCCGTCGTCATCCCCAGGTGCCAGGTGCTGGCCGGCAGAGCGGGCGTGCTTCGTGCTACAGCGGGTGCTCGCGCCACAGCTGGGCCGCCATCGTCAACCCGTCCGCCACCTCGTCGTTGCGGTCGGCCAGCAGCCGCTCCCGCGCCCCAGCGGCATCATCGGGCGCCAACTCGCGCCGGCCACTGGCCACCACCCGGAAGAAGGCCGCCGCCCGCTCCAGCGCGACGTCGAAATCGCCGTGGTAGGCCCCGTGCAGCACCGCGTCTGCCAGATCCGCCATCGCCGCCGGGTCGGCCGCCTCCGACACCCCGGCCACCACCTCGTCCGCCGGGGCGTAGGGCCGTCCGGCCCGCCACAGCCGGGTCACCTCGTCGCCGTGCCCGCGGCACCAGCGGCGGAGCAGGTAGAGCGCCCACAGCGCGCCGGGCAGGCTGGACGGCTGCTGGGTGCGCCAGAGCTCGGCCAGCGTGTCCAGTCCGACCCGGTCCGCCAGGTCGACGAGGGACGTGCCGGACGAGCGGCCGTGGGTGATCACCGCCGCCGCGGTGGCCGCCGCCAACTCCTCGCGCGCGAACGGTTCGAGGTCCTCGACAGCACCCGCCAGGGCGGACAGATCGGCCCGGGGAACCGGCCGATGTGGTCGCTCGTCGGAGGTCATCGATTCAGGGTAGGCGACCGGCGTCCGAGAGCGGGCCGGTTCCACCTGACCGTCGGGAACCGGTCGGCTCGGTAGAATGGACACCGGCGTCGGCCCGATCCATGGCCCCCGGTCCCACATTTGCCGCCACGAGCGGCCGTTTGCCGAGAGGCGACCTGGCGGGTCGGCGTCACCAACACGTCATTCACCATTCCCGGTGCCCTGCCCACCGGAGTTCGAGAACGATGGGTGCGCTGGGCGATGAGATCGGGCGACGGCTGGGTCTGGTGCGCGGCCGGCCACCGGCACTGGGGCCGGTTCGGCGCGGCCGGCCTGCTGCTGCACGACGCCGGTCGGGTGGTGCTGCAGCACCGGGCGCCGTGGACGCATGAAGGTGACCGGTGGGGGGTGCCCGGCGGCGCCCGGCACGAACTGGAGGATCCGGTCACCGCGGCCGTGCGGGAGGCCGGCGAAGAGGCCGGGCTGAGCCTGGCCGACCTCGACCCGATCGGCCTCTACCTGGACGACCACGGCGGTTGGTCCTACACCACGGTGGTGGCCCGGGCGGTCCGTCCGGTGCTGCCGGTGGTGACCGACCGGGAGAGCGTCACGGTCCGCTGGCAGCCGGCCGCCGAGGTGCCCTCGCTGCCGTTGCACAGCGGCTTCGCCGCCGCCTGGCACCAGCTCGCCGACCCACCCCCGGTGCTGTACCTGGCGATCGGCCGGCAACTGGCCGACAGTCCGGTGCTGGCAGCCCTGGTGCGCGACGGCATCGCGGTGGAGCAACTGCCGTCCTCGATCGCCCGCGCCGGTCTGCACCGGCTCATCCCGCACCCGGTGCCGGCCGATTCGGAGCGGGCACTGGCCGTCGCCGAACGGCGCCTCGCCGGGCAATTGCTGCAGGTTGCCGACGCTGTGGCGCTGAGCCGGCTCGCCGATCGGCCGGCGGTCGGCTGACATGCGCATCCTGCTGCCACCGAGCGAGGCCAAGCGTCCGGGCGGTCGTGGCCGCCCGCTCGCCGGACGGACCGACCCGGTCAGCCAGCGACTCGGCGCCGACCGCGCGGAGCTGTTCGGGGCTCTGGTGAAGTTGCTGGATCAGCCCGAGGCAGCCGCCGCGCTGCTGTTGCCCGCCTCGACGGCCGAGGCCGCGCTTGCTGCCAACGCCCGCGCGCTGTCGTCGCCGACGCTGCCCGCGATGCGGCGCTACGCCGGTGTGGTGTACGAGGGGCTTCGTGCCGACCAGCTCAGCCCCGCCGCTCAGCACAGCGCCCGAACCAGCCTGCTCGTCTTCTCCGGCCTGCTCGGGGTGAGCCGGGGTGGCGATCCGGTGCCCGACTACCGGGTGCCGGCCAAGGCCAGCCTGCCCGGCCTGGGCATCGCCGGAACCTACTGGCGGCGTCGGCTCGGGGCGGTGCTGCCGGCGTTGCTCGACCGGGGGCCGATCATCGACCTGCGGTCGGCCGACTACGCCGCCATGTGGCAGCCGGCCGCCGGCTCTGCCGAAGCCGCCCGGCTGATCGGGGTGCGGATCCTGTCCCGGACGCCCGCCGGCCGCCTCGCAGTGGTGTCCTACCCCTCCAAACTGGCCAAGGGCCGGCTCGCCGCCGCTCTGCTGGAACGCTCGGCCGGCGGCCGTCCGGTTCAGGACGCGGCCGACGTGCTGGCTGCCTGGACGGAACTCGGCGGCCGGGACGGCACCGCCACCGACGGTGCTCGGGGAGCCGTGCTGGACCTCATCGAGTAACGTCCACTCCCCGCTACACCGTCCGGCACGCGCGCCGGTGACCACCCCGGGTGCCGGCCCGTTCCGGCGTTGAGCAAGTATCGACGCATGCGACTGGATCACCTCTCCTACGCAGCCGGGCCGGAGGGCGTGGCCTCCTGCGTGCAACGGCTTGGCGCCAAGCTCGGGGCCGGCTTCGCCGACGGCGGCCTGCACCCGCGATTCGGCACCCGCAACTTCGTGCTGCCGCTGGCTGGCGGCGTCTACCTCGAAGTGGTCGAGGCGCTCGATCACCCCGCTGTCGAGGCCGCGCCGTTCGGGCGCGCGGTGAAGGCGCGCAGCGAGGCCGGTGGCGGCTGGATGAGCTGGGTGGTCGGGGTGACCGACCTCGCCGCGATCGAGACCCGGCTCGGCCGGCCGGCCGCGGTGGGCCACCGCCGCCGTCCCGACGGCTACGACCTGCGCTGGCGGCAGATCGGCATCAACGACATGGCCACCGACCCGCAGCTGCCCTGGTTCATCCACTGGGAGTCCGAGAAGGCTGAGCACCCGGCCACGCCGGGCGGCGCGGTGCGGTTGGAGCGGTTGGACATCGCCGGCGACCGCGACGTGGTGGTCGGCTACCTCGGCGAGCAGGCGACCCGCGACCTGGATGACCTGCACGTGAAGTGGCTGCCGGTGTCTGAGAACGACGGCGAAAGTGGCGTGGTGGCCGCGCACTTCTCTACGCCCCACGGCGTCGAGATCATCGACTGACGCTGGTCGGCCTCCCTCAGGCTGCCGCTACGGTCTTGGTCTCACGCTGCCGCTAGGGTCTCGGTCTCGGTCTCACGCTGCCGCTACGGTGGCCGGCTCCTGATCCGCCGGCTGCCGCGCGGCCCGGGCCGCCAGCACCGAGCCGACCAGGATGAGCGGAAAACCGACCAGCATGCCCAGCGTCAACTGCTCGTGCAGCAGCCAGACGCCCAGCAGCACGGCGACGGCTGGGTTGACGTAGGTGATGATGGTGCACCTGGTCGGGCCGATCTCCGCGACCAGCTTGAAGAACAGGGTGAAGGCCAGGGCGGTGCAGACGACCGCCAGCACCGCGATGCTGCCGACCGCTCGACCCGTCACATGCTGCGGGGGCCGCAGGATGATGAACGGCAGTAGCAGCACCGCGCTGACCGACATCGCGCCGGCGATCACGCCCAGCCCGGGCAGTTGACTGAGCCAGCGGGCCAGGATCACCGGGCCGGCGGCGTAGCCGATGCTCACCACGACCATCTCAGCGATGGCCAGCAGGTTCAGCTGGCCGAAGTCCAGCCCTACCAGGCAGACCACCCCGGCCAGCCCGACCATCAGGCCTGCCAGCTGGGCGCCGTCCAACCGCTCGCCGTGCCGGCTCAGCAATGCCAGGCCGACACCGATCAACGGCACCGCGGCGACCAGCAGCCCGGCCAGTGAGCTGCTCAACTTGCGCTCGGCGTCGGTGAGCAGCAACCACGGGATGGCGACCTCGACCAGGGCGAAGGCGACGAGTGGCCGCCAGTGTGGCAGCACCGGGCGGAGCATCCGCCGCCCTGCCGCCAGCGGCAGCAACAGCAACGCCGCCACTGAGGTCCGCAGGAACACCACCGTCCCCGGATTGAGGTGTTCGACCGCCACCCGGATGAACAGGTACGGCAAACCCCAGATCACGCACATGGCAGCGAACAGCAGCCAGCCGCGTCGCGACACCCGCTCCCCCAACTTTCGAAATCGTTCCGCCACAGGTTACGAGCCACCACCGACGACCGGTGCCATCCCCCGCGCCGGGGAGTTGCGGATCACCGGCACCTGCCCGGCATCGATAGGCGATAGTGGTGCGGTGCAGACGCTGCAGCTCGGTTGGCAACCAGCGATGGGGTTGGCCGCCGCGCTGGCCGCCGGCGCGGCCGGCTGCCGGGTCGGCGCTCAGCTCGGCAGGCTGGGACGGCGGGCCACGGCGGTGGGTCCGTACCTGCGCGAGAGCGCCATCGTCGCTGGCCTCTACGGGCTCTGGCAGCTGGCCGCGTCCGCCTCGGTCGCCGGCGGTCGCGGAGCCTTCGCCCGGAGCCGTTGGATCGTCCGGGTCGAGCGTGGCTGGCTGCCCAGCGAGCGCGACCTGCAACAGCTGCTGCTGCATTCGACGCTGCTCGCCCGCACCGCGAACTGGTACTACGCGGCGCTGCACTTCACAGCCCTGGGCGCGCTGCTGCTCTGGCTGTTCGCCCGGCACCGGCACCGGTACCCGCGGGTGCGCAACGTCCTGGTGCTGCTCACCGCGTCGTCGCTGCTCATCCAGCTGGTGCCGGTGGCGCCGCCCCGGCTGCTGCCCGGTCTCGGGTACGTCGACGTGGCGGAGCGGTACGGCGACTCGGTGTATTCGATCTCCGCGGTGACGGTCGACCAGCTCTCGGCGATGCCGTCGGTGCACGTCGGCTGGGCGGCGCTGGTCGGCTGGGCGGTGATCACCACCAGCTCCAGCCGGTACCGGTGGTGGGTGCTGGCCCATCCGGCGCTGACCGTGTTCGTGGTGGTCGCGACCGGCAATCACTTCTGGCTGGACGGCATCGTCGCCGGCGGCCTGCTGGCAATCTCGATCGGCGCCGTCCGGGCGCTGGAACAGCTATTCGCGCCGCGGGTCGATCATGGTGATGCCGGCGGTCGTCGAGGTGGCCATCTCGGCAAGGGCGGCGGCGACCTCGGTGAGCGCGATCCGGTTGGTGATGAGCTGGTCGGGCCGCAGCGCGCCTGACTCGACCAGCTCCAGCAGTTGCGGGAACGCGTGCGCGGCCATTCCGTGGCTGCCCAGCCAGTTGAGCTCGCGGTAGGCGAAGAACGACAGGTCCAGCCGCAGCGGCTCCGGCAGGATGCCGATCTGGACGTGCCGGCCGCGCGGTCGCAGCGAGCGCAGCGCCGCCTGGATGACGCTCTCCGCGCCGAGTGCGTCGAAGGTGACATCCGCCCCGCCGCCGGTCAGCTCCCGGATCTGGTCGGCGATCCGGTCCGAGGACAGCAGCTGGTGCCCGGCGCCGTGTCGCGCGGCGAGGTCGAGCGCCGCCTGCTGGGTGTCCACCGCGATCACCCGGGCGCCGGCCGCGGCGGCGATCATCACCGCGGACAGCCCGATGCCGCCGCAGCCGAAGACCACCGCCCACTCTCCCGGACGCACCGAGCCGACTGCGGTCACCGCCCGGTACGAGGTGGCGAACCGGCAGCCCAGCGCCGCCGCCGTCTCGAACGACACCGCCTCGGGCAGCCGGACCAGGTTGACCTCGGCGAACGGGATGGTCACGTACTCGGCGAACGAGCCCCAGTAGTTGAAGCCGGGCTGCAACTGCTCGGTGCAGACCTGCTGGTTGCCGGTGCGGCACTGCGCGCACCGGCCGCACGCGCAGACGAAGGGCACCGCGACCCGGTCGCCCGGCCGCCAGCCCGCCACCTCGGCGCCGACCTCGGCGATGGTGCCGGCCAGCTCGTGGCCGGGGACGTGCGGCAGCACGATGTCGGGGTCGTGCCCCTGCCAGCCGTGCCAGTCGCTGCGGCACAGCCCGGTCGCCTCGACCTTGATCACCACGCCGTCCGGGCGGGGCTTCGGGTCGGGGACGCTGCTGACGGTGGGCGGGGTACCGAAGGCTTCGATGACGACTGCGCGCATGGCGCCCTTTGTACCGCATGGCCCGGGCCGCGCCGGCAGCCCGTGCGGTGTCAGGCCGCCGCGACCCGCCTGATCGCCCGCGTCGCCGCGCAGAGCACCGCGGCGACCACGCACAACCCGGACGCGGCATAGAAGGCCGGGTCGTACGTTCCCGCCACGTCGCGCAGGTAGCCGGCACCGGAGGCTGCCAGCGCCGCCCCGAGCTGGTGCGCGGCGAACACCCAGCCGAAGACGACCGGAGCGGTACCTCCGAAGTACTGCCGGCACAGCGCGACCGTCGGCGGCACGGTGGCCACCCAGTCCAGGCCGTAGAACAGGATGAACACCCAGGTGCCGGGCGACGCGTGTGCCCCGAGCAGGGACGGCAGCGCGAACAGCGAGAGGCTGCGGCCGAGGTAGTAGACAAGCAGCAGCAGCCGCGGATCGTAGCGATCGGTGAGCCAGCCGGAGGCGATCGTCCCGCCGACGTCGAACAGGCCGACGAGCGCCAGCAGGCTGGCCGCGGTTGTCGGCGGCATGCCGTGGTCGGAGGCGGCCGGGATGAAGTGGGTGCCGATCAACCCGTTGGTCGTCGCGCCACACACCGCGAAACTGCCGGCGAGCAACCAGAACACCGATGTCCGAGACGCCGACACCAGCGCTCCCAAAGCGATGCCGGCACTATTGCCGGTGCGCTCGGCGCGCGGCGGTCCTGGCTCGTCCTCGGTCGCCCCGAAGGCGAGCAGGCCGAGGTCGTGCGGATGGTCGCGCATCAGCAGCAGTACCGGCGGTATCACCGCCAGCGCCGCCACCGCCACGGTCACCGAGGCTGGACGCCAGCCGTGCTGTGCGGTGAGCGAGGCGAGCAGCGGCAGGAACACCAGCTGCCCGGTCGCGTTCGCGGCGGTCAGCACGCCACTGACCAGGCCCCGGCGAGCGACGAACCACCGTGAGGTCACCGTCGCCACGAAGGCCATCTACATCGAGCCGGTTCCGAGCCCGACCAGTAGCCCCCACAGCAGCAGCAGCTGCCAGCTCGAGGTCATGAAGACGGTGAGTCCGCTGCCGGCGGCCACCAGCAGCAGGGCGACGGTGACCACCGGCCGGATGCCGAATTTGTCCATGAGGGCCGCGGCGAACGGCGACATCAGTCCGAACAGGGTCATGTTGATCGACATCGCCGAGCCGATCGTGGCGTGCGACCAGCCGAAATCCATGTGCAGCGGATCCATCAGCACGCTTGGGACCGCCCGAAAACCGGCGGCCCCCAGAATCGTCACGAACGTGACGACGGCGATCAGCCAGGCCCGGTGCGGCCGGCGCCGTGGCGGGATCGGCAAGGCCATGGGCGGCGCGATGACAGGCGGCGTAATGCGGAAAGGGGACGGGGTCTGGGTCACGCCAAGGAGTATCAGGGCAGCGCCGGCCAGGCTACGAGTGGCAGGACCGCCGATATATGAAACAATCCTGCCATGACTGCCGGACTGTCCCCGCATCGCGTCGCGGTCCTCATCCTTCCGCCCGTCATCGGCTTCGATGCGACGATCCCGCCGCTGGTCTTCGGCCAGGCGACCGACCCGGACGGTCACCCGCTCTACGAGGTCACGATGTGCAGCCTGGACGGTGGCCCGGTCGACACCGGCGCCGGTTACGCCCTGATCCCCGCCGCAGGCAGCGAGGCGCTGGAACGGGCCGGCACCGTGGTTGTTCCGGGCACCCGGATGCCCGGTCCGCGAAAGCACGGCTCGATCAGCGAGGAGGTACGCGAAGCACTCGCGCGGATCCGGCCGGGCACCCGGATCGTCTCGATCTGCACCGGCGCCTTCGTCCTCGCGGCGGCAGGCCTGCTCGACGGGCGTCCGGCGACGACGCACTGGGCCTACACCGAGGACTTCCGTCGGAACTTTCCCGCTGTGCGATTGGACGAACACGTCCTGTACGTGGACGACGGCGATGTCCTCAGCTCGGCCGGCCTGGCCGCCGGCATCGACCTGTGCCTGCACCTGATCCGCCGCGACCACGGCGCGGAGGTCGCGAACGCGGTGGCCCGGCACTGCGTGGTGCCCCCGTGGCGCGACGGCGGCCAGGCCCAGTACATCGATCGGCCGGTACCGCGCGACGGTGGCCAGTCGACCGCACCGGCTCGCCAGTGGGCGCTCTCTCGACTGGAGTGCGCCATCGACGTCCGCGAGCTGGCCAGGGTAGCCAGCATGAGCGAGCGGACGTTCAACCGGCGCTTCCGCGAAGAGACCGGTCAATCGCCGGGGGCCTGGCTGCTAGGACAGCGGGTGGAGCGTGCCCGGCGCCTGCTGGAGAGCACCGACCTCACCATTGACGAGGTTGCGCACCGGTCCGGCTTGGGAACCGGGGCGAACCTGCGCATCCGGCTGCGGGAGAGCATCGGGGTGTCGCCGCTCGCCTACCGGCGCACCTTTCGGGGCCGGGCCTCCTGAGCTGCCCCGGCCATTGTCGGGGCGATTGCGAGCCCGTCAGGCGAGGAAGGCGGCCAGCCCGTCGAGCAGCCGATCGATCTCGTGCTCGGTGGTGTAGGCGGCCAATCCGACCCGCAGGCCGCCGGCGTCGCCGAGTCCCAGGTGCCGCGAGGCTTCCAGAGCGTAGAAGTTGCCGGCCGGCGCGTTGATCCCGCGCTGGGCCAGGAACCGGTAGGCGTCGACCGGCTGGTGCCGGGCGAAGGTCAGCAGCAGGGTGGGCGTCCGCCGGCTCGCCCGGGAGTGCTGGACGACGTCCGGCAGCTGGGCGAGCCCGTCCTCCAGCCGCCGCAGCAACGCCGCCTCGTGCGCCTCGACCGCGGTCAGCGCGGCGACCAACCGCTGCCGGCGGCTGCCGGGTTCGCCGGTGAGCCCGGCCAGAAAGTCGATCGCGGCGGTGGTGCCGGCCATCAGCTCGTACGGCAGCGTGCCGAACTCGAACCGCTCCGGGATCTGGTTGGTGGACGGCGCCAGCTTCTCCGGCGTCCACTGCTCCAACAGCTCCGGACGCACCGCGACCAGCCCGCAGTGCGGTCCGAGAACCTTGTACGGCGAGCAGGCGATCAGGTCGGCGCCGAACGCCGCCGCGTCGACCGGAGCGTGCGGCGCCAGGTGCACCGCGTCCACGTACAGCAACGCGCCGCTCTGCCGGACCAGGTGGCTGATCGCCGGCAGGTCAGGCCGGGTGCCGATCAGGTTCGAGGCGGCGGTGACCGCGACCAGCCTGGTGCGTTCGGTGAGGACGTTCGCAACCTGCTCCGGCGCGAGCTCTCCGGTGTCCGGGTCGAAGTCGATCCACCGGACGCTGGCACCGGTCGCATCAGCAGCCTGGATCCACGGCCGGATGTTGGCGTCGTGGTCGAGCCGGCTGACCACGATCTCGTCGCCGGGCACCCAATCCTTGGCCAGGGTGCGGGCGAAGTCGTAGGTCAGCTGGGTCATCGAGCGGCCGAACACCACGCCGCGCGGGTCGGCGTTCAGCAGGTCGGCCGCGGCCAGCCGGCAGTCCAGAACCCGCTGTTCCGAACACTGCTCGGCCTCGGTGACCGCGCCGCGGACGGACATCGGCGACAGCATCGCGTCCTGGACCGCTCGGGCCACCGCGGCCGGCACCTGGCTGCCGCCCGGGCCGTCGAAGTGAGCCACCCCGCTGGCCAGTGATGGGAATTCGGCCCTGAGCGCCTCGACGTCGTAGCTCATGACGGTCCTCTCGTCGTTCCTGGAAGACGACGTTAGCGACCGGTGATCATGGCTTCGCGGTTGGTCAGCTACGCCGGCTGGACCGGCGATAGGCATGAGCGCCGGCGACCGCGATGGCGGCGGTCCAGGCCGCGAGCACCAGGCCGCCCTGGGCGGTCATCGACCGTCCGGTGAGCGCTGACTGGCCGGCGTGGGTGATCCAGTACGACGGCAGCGAATGGCAGAACGACTGCAGCCAGCCGGGGTACGACTCGACCGGCGTCCACACACCGCCGAGCAGCCCGACCACCACCATCACGCCGACCAGCGCCGGCCCCATCGACTCGGCGTTCAGCAGCAACCCGAGCAGGATGCCCAGGCTGGCGAACGGCAACAAGCCGAGCAACACCCAGCCGATCATGGTCGCCCAGTGTCCGACGTCCATCGTCACACCGTCGGCCGCGCCCGCCGCATAGAGGGCCACCAGGGTTGGCAGCGCGACCAGATAGGCCGTCACGGTCTTGGTGGTGAAGTAGCCGAACGGGCGCAGTGCGGTGAGCCGCAGGTGCCGGTTCCAACCGGCGTCACGTTCGGCCGAGATCCGGGAGCCGGCCGCGACCACGCCGGTGACCGCGCCCCAGACCGCCAGCGAGACCATGTAGTACTCGGCCAGCTTCAGCTGACCGATCCGTTCATCGGCGTGCCCGGCCGTCATGACGTAGTAGAGGACGAGCGGGATCGCCAGCGAGAACAGGAAGAACTTGCGGTTGCGAAACGTCCGGCGGATCTCGTGGCGCAGGTACCGGCGGTACGCCATGCCTGAGGGTGCGAGGCTCATGAGGCGACCTCTTCCTCCGTTGCGTTATCGGTCAGGTGCAGGAAGGCCTCTTCCAGCGAGACGCCGGTGATGTCGAGGTCCCGGACGGACGGATAGCGCGCGAACAGCGCCCGGGCAGCGGCGTCGGAGTCGCTGCAGGTCAGGCTTACCGCGTCCCCGCGAACTGTGGCTTCTTGCACGCCGGGCAGCGCATGGAGTTCGGCAGGGTTCGCGGCCGGCAAGGTGGCCCGAACCTGACGGGTGCCGGTGATTGCCTTGATCTCGGTGGTGGCGCCGTCGGCGACGATCCGGCCGTCGGCCATCAGCACGATCCGGTCGGCGTGCGCGTCCGCCTCGTCCAGATAGTGGGTGGCGAACACCACCGTGCTGCCTGCCTCGGCCAGCGCCCGGACGGACTGCCAGAACGCCCGGCGCACCTCGACGTCCATGGCCACCGTCGGCTCGTCCAACACCAGCAAGGCCGGGTTCGACACGATCGCGGTGGCGAACCGGACGCCCTGCACCTGGCCGCCGGACAGCTTGTGGGTCTTGCGATTCGCGAGGTGACCGATCCCGGCCAGCTCCAGCGCCTGACTGGTCGGTCGCGGTGACGGGTACAGCGAGCCGGCCAGGTCCACCAGCTCGTACACGGTCAACTGCCTCAGTAAGTCACCGGTCTGCAGCATCACCCCGACCAGGCCTGCCCTTGTGGCCCGCTCCGGAGTGGTGCCGCAGAGGGTGACCGTGCCGGCGTCGGGCTTGGCCAGACCGAGCAGCAGGTCGATGGTCGTCGACTTGCCAGCGCCGTTCGGCCCGAGCAACGCGACGGTCTGACCGGCCGGGATCTCGAGCGAGACATCGCGCACCGCGACCAGGTCGCCATAGCTCTTGCGGAGCCCGGCGAGTCGGACACCGGGCTGGTGACGGTGCTTCTTGCTGATCCCACGTCTCGTCGAGGTGATGGCGGCCTCGCCAATCGGGATCGGGTTGGACTGAATGGGGGTTTCGGTGTGGATGACGGCCGTCCGTGGTTCGGTTGCGGGAGGTACCCGCAAAGGTTTACCCCGTCTTTCTAGGGATAAACGCCAGCGCACGCGAGTGCCGGGGGTCCGTCCGATACGTGCCGGAATCTCGCGAACGACCCTCGCCCCGCCTTCACAGCACCCGTTCCCGGCACATCGGACCGGTGTCATCCGGCTGCGTTCTGGTGTACGACCACGGACTGCAGTTGCCTACCGGCAGAAGCCGCCGCTGACCTGCGGGGTCGACCGGGTCTGGGAGATGCCGAAGGGCGAGACTCCCCAGCGGGAGTCTCGCCCTTCGGTTGCCCATCAGACCTGATCGACCGTAGGGCCGGTTAGGAACCCCGACCTATCCGGGCAGAGCGACCTCTGCCTTATTTTCAGCTGTCAACGGCCATCCAATGTCCATCCAACGGCCACACGGACATTGACCACCTCATCGCCTCGGGCAGCCGCACGGTCCTAACAACAATGGGGATCGGAGTCGATGGGGTCGCGAGCGAACTACCCAAGATCCATCAACAGTTGGGTGAGCACGCCCTCTTCATGCACCGCGAGCCCGACGCGTCTCATGTGCGTGGCCAGGACCGGGTCCCACGCGGTCGTGACCTGTCGGCCGGTGAGCGGCAGCGCGCGGTGCGGCGGCAGTGTGTCGACGGCATCGAGGTAGTCGCCCGCGCTCATCCGCCACGGCGTTGCGCCCGCCGCGAAGATCCGGGCAGCGACCGCGGTGCCGGGCCAGTCGAAGTCGCCGTGGTACCGGACGGTCGCGTCTGCGCGCCGCAGCAGCGCCAGCAGCCGCATGCCGGCGGTCGACGGGTTCCCGGACAGGCATACGAGCGTGCCGGGGACGCGCTGCTGCGCGGCGGCCTGCATCACCTGCGGGTTCTCGCACACGGACACAACCGTCCCGGCGGCGGCCATCGTCACGTCGCCGGCGGTGTCGAGTTCGGCGAGCGTGAGCGCGGTGACCAGCGCGAGGTCGGCGCGCGAGCGCATCATCGCCGACCAGGCGTCGGCGCCGGGCGGGCGGAGGTTCCACACGAGGACGGTCGCGGACAGGGTGTCGGCCTCGACACCGAGCACGGCCCACATCGCTCGCCGCTGCGCCGTCGAGCGCGCCGGTGCGTTCGCGGTAGCGAGCGTCGCCGCGCGCAGCGCGAGGACGCCCGCGAGCCGGTCGCTGTCGAGCGCGTGCGCGTTGCCGGCGACCGCGGTGGCCAGCTCCGCGAGCAGCCAGCCGGCGCCGGCCGGGCCCGTCTCCGTCTCGGTCGGGTCGTCTGCGGCGCGCAGCCATGGTGCGCTGGTGTCAGCGAGGCGCCCGAGCGCGGCGACCGCGTACGACACCTGGTCGGGCGCGGCGTCGCCGGCGCGCGTGAGCACGCCCGAACGCAGCCAGCGCACCCAGTCGGGGACCCACGCCGCGGTCGTCAGCTGCGCGCCGGCAAGTGCCGCGTCGACGTGCTCGTACAGCTCGCTGCGGGCCGCGTCCGCGTCCTGGCGGGCCTGCTGGCGGTCGCGCAGCGGGCCGGTCAGTTCGGTCAGGACCGACACCAGCCCGCGGCCGGCGGCGCTCTCGCGCAGCGCGGCGTCGAGCTCGGCGAGCGTGAGCCGGCGGCGCCCGGGCATGACGGGCCGGCCGAGCACGCCGGCGAGCCGGCTGGCGGCGGCCTCGTTGAGGTCGGCCATCACGGCCCCGGTGACCTCGATGCCGTTGCCCTCGAGCTTGGTGCGGATCTGCGCCCACAGCGGCGTCAGCGCGGGCGCGGTGAGGTACGCGCGGACGGTGCTCGGCAACGGGCCGCGCTGCGGTGCGGCGGCACTCATGCGGGTCGCAGGTGTCGGGTGCGCCCGTCCCAGTGGATGTGGGCGGTCGCGGCGGGGCTGCCGTCCTCGCGGCAGATCTCGTATACGTCCAGCGACGGCACCTGCGGATAGCAGCCGTAGAGGGCGTGCCCGGTCATGACGAAGTCCAGGTCGAGGCGCACAAGCAGCCCGAGCAGTTCGGCGATGGTCGGGTCGTCGACCTTCGCGAACGCGTCGTCGAGCAGGACGAGCCGCAGCGAGGTGCTGTCGTCGAGCCCGGACAGGTAGGCGTCGGCGGCAGCGAACAGCGTCACGTATGACACGAACCGGGTCTCGCCCTGCGACAGCTTCGCGCGCCGTGACAGCCGCCGCGTGCGGCCCTCTTCCGGTCCGATGATCGTGACCTCGATCTGGTGCCAGGAGCGGTAGTCAAGGGCGGCGCGCAGGTGCGCGGCGTAGCCGTCGGTCGGGTTCACGGTTGCTTCGGCCTGGACGCGGGCGGTGAGCAGCGTCGTGAGTTCGCGGTCTTGCTGTTCGGTGCGCAACGGCGCGGCTCGCGCGATGAGCGCCTTGATCTGCGCGATGTCGCCGGACGCGTCCTCGGAGAGCTGCCAGGCGAGCCTGACGCCGATGTTGTGGCTGGTGCGGATCTCGCGCAGGCTGTCGTTCATCGCGCGGACGAGCTCGCCGGCCTGGTTGATCCGAGCGCGCAGCTCTTCGCCAACCTCGCCGAGGACGAACCGCGTGAACACCTCCTGCTCGCGCTGGCTGAGCGCCGCCTTGCCCTGGTCGACCTTCGCGGCGAGCTCGGCGGCGGCGTCGGCGAGCGGACGGCGGCCGTCGTTGTCGGCGAGGTGGAACAGCCACACGCCGGAGGTGCTGTATTCGGCGTTGACGTCGTACGCGGTCACGTCCCGCTCGAAGTCCTGCCGGGCCCGCATGAGCGCTGTCTGGTCGATGCGGGTGCGCCGTAGCGTGCCGGTCAGCTCGCTGACGTCGGCGCGGACCGTTGCCGGGGTCAGGTCGGCGAACTTGCCGGTGATGGGGTCTGCGTCGGCGAACGCGGCGGCCGAGACGCCCGGTTCGGCGAGCTGGTCGAGCAGACGTTGGACCTGCGCGGCCAGCTCGGTGCGGGTGCCGTCGACGGCGTCAGCGGCGCTTCGCGCGAGCGCGGCGGCTTCGCCCGCCTGCCGCCCGACGTCGCCCAGCTGCTCTTGCAATTCGCGGGCGGAGCGTTCGGCCTCGACGCGTTCGCGGCCGGCTTCGGCGATCCGCGCCTGGACGGCCTGGGCCTCGGCACCGACGGTCTTCTCCAGCGTCGCGAGCTCGAGCGCGGGCCCGTGCCAGTCCTCCCACGCCTGCTCGGCGAGCGCTTCGGCGTCCGTCCGTGCCGCGGTCAGCTCCGTGAGCGTCACCAAGTGGGTGTCGTGCCGTGCGAGCGCGGACTGCAGGACGCGCAGCACCCCGGTCGCGGCGGTGCAGCGTCGCTCGGCCTCGCGGGCGGTCTCCTCTACTGCGCGCAGGTCCGCTGAGGAGGTCGGCAGTTGGAACTGCTCGCACCGGGCGCGGTGCTCGCGCTCCTGCGTGTTGTGCCGGACGGCGAGCTCGTCGGCGGCGCGGCGAGCCTGCTCGGCGACGTCGTTCGCCTTGACCGCGGCCTCGTCGGCGGTCTCGGCGCGCCCCCGCGCCTGGACGAGCGGGCGGGAGCTGGGGGTGGCGCGGACCAGGGCGGTGATCGCGTCGCGTCGGCTGTGGAGCGCGGCCCGGTCAGCGGCGCGTGCTGTGGCGGCGGTGCCGAGCAGGGCCAGTTCGGCGTCGATCTCGCAGATCCGCTGGGCGCGGGCCGCGGCCCGCGCGGCGGCGCCGATGTGGCGGGCAATGTCGGCGTGGTGACGTCCGCGCAGCTGCCCGCTGGTCCACGACCCGTCGCGGCCGACGCGCACCTGTCCCGGTCGGGCGTCGGCGGCGGTGTCGCCGAGCGCGACGGCGGCGAGCACGGCGCGGACCGCGGCGGCGAGGGCGGGCTCGCCTGCGCCGGCGTCGTCGACGGTGAGGGCCGTTGCCAGGGCTTCCCAGGCGGGCAGGGCGCCGTCGGCGGCGGTGAGCAGCACCTGCCCGTCGACGGCGACGACCGTGCCGGTGGGCTCGACGGTGGCCGTGAGCAGCCCGGTCGCGGCCAGGGCGGCTTCGATGCCGGCCCGGTCTGCGGGTGGGACACCGGGAGCGAAGTCCAGGCACCGCCACAGCGGCACGCCGCCGGTGTCGCTCTGCCACGGTGGCAGCGACGGGCTCTTGTCGCGAGCAGCGGCGAGTTCGGCACGTTCGCCCTCGAGCGTGCGACGCTGGCCGGCGTCGAGGTCGTCGGCGGCCTTGAGGCCGGTGAGCCGCTCGGTGATGACCTCGGTGGCGCGGGCGGTGACGTCACGGCCGGCGCCGGTGAGGCCGTCGAGCAGGGCGGCGCTGTCGTCGTCGGCCGGGCCGCACAGCATGTCACTGCGTTCGAGTACCTGCCCGAGGGCGGGGTGTGCGGCCGGGTCGAAACCCGGGTCGAGTTCGGTCAGGTTGTGCCCGGTCGCCTGCTCGGCCCAGCTGGACCACGCGACGGCGAGCGCGATCGCCTGCTCGTCGCGGCCGTCGACGAGCCGGTCCGCGGTCGCCCGGGACTCGTCGGCGGTCTGCGCGAGTCGTTCGGCGTCGTCGCGAGCTCGGGCGACCTGACCGGCGAGGTTCTCGACGTCGGCGGCGTCGCGGCGTCGTTCGCCGGCTTGGCTGCGGCGGCTGGCCGCGGCCCGGCCGGAGGTTGCGAGCGATTCAGCGACCGTGGGCAGGGCGGTCCCGAAGGTGATGCGGTCGGCGGTCGGGCGCTGCAGGACGCTCGGGTCGCTGTCGCGGCGGGTCCGGACCGCGGCGGTGTCGGCGCGCGGGGTGTCGCGGCGGCAGGCGACGGTGGTGGGGAGCGCTGTGCCGAGCCTCAGTTCGGTGAGGCTCTCGCGTGCGTGCTGCAGGGCGCGGTCGAGCGTGCCGGCGTCGGTCTGGAGGTCGCCGGCGGCCCGGTCCGCTTCTCCGGCGCGTGCGGTCTCGGCGCCGCGGGCGGTCTCGGCGCTGGCCAGCACCGAGTCGGCGTTGGCTGCGAGCGACTTCACAGTGTCCGCTTTCTCGAGCAGCTCGCGCGCGTTGCGGTAGGCGCTCGATTGGTGCAGCGCCTCGAGTTCCGAGCGCAGCCCGGACGCGCGGGTGGCGGCGTCGCTCTGCTGACGGTCGAGTTCGGCGCGTTGCGCGTCCAGCGTCCGCGCCCGCTTGTCGGCGCGCTGCTGCGTCCCGGCTGCTTCGTCGGCCGCATCGGCGGCGCTGCGCACGGCCTGTGCGGAGCCCGCGAGCATGCTGGCGATGTAGCTGCGGTAGGTGCCGTAGAACGCGCGGACGAGTTCGAGGTTCGCCTGGAGGCGTTCCTGGTCGTGTCGGGTGCTGGTGAGCCCGTCCAGTTGGGCGCCGGCTTCGGTGAGCGCGACGTCGGACAAAGGCGGCAGTGCATCGGCAAGAATGACCGGGAGCTTGCCTTCTTCGATTCGGTTGCCGACGTCGGGCGAGCGCAGGGTGTGCAGCAGTTTGAGCAGCCCGTCGAAGCGGTCTTTGCCGAGGTCGCCGGTGAGCCCGAAGACCTCTTGGCGGACGCGTTCGCGGTGCTTCTCGGGGGTGCTGGTGATCCGATCGTCGCCGATGAGTTCGGCCAGCTCGCGCCGTCCGAGCGGCTCGCGGTCGGGGCCGATGAGCTGGAGTTGGTGGTGGACGCGCAGCGGCGTGGTGAAGTACTGGACGGTCGCTTCCTTGGTGGACGCGGCGAACTTGACCAGTGCCCCGAGTGTCAGCCATTCCGGTGCGCCGGTGCCGCTGTCGTCGCGGCGTAGCTCGAGCCACATGTATCCAACGCGGTTGCCCTGGTCGAGCGCGCCGGCGCTCATCAGGTCTTCCATCTTGACTGCGGTGCCGGTGCCCATGTTGCGTCGGTCGGCGTCGAGCAGGAACGGCAGCAGCATCTCCAGGGCGCGGGATTTGCCGGAGCCGTTGGTGCCGCGCAGGATGAACCGGCCGCCGGAGGCGTCGAATGTCGTGTCGTAGTAGTGCCACACGTTGACGAATCCGGCGCGTGCCAGGCGCCAGCGGTGCGGGTGGTGCTTGACCGGGGTGTGCTCGAACCCGCCGGATCCGGTGGCCGCGGACGTCGCGGTGGGCGGGTGGGTGATCGCCGTCATCGTCTCTCCTGGGAGCGTGCGGTCGCGGTGGTCGGTGGTGCGGGTCAGAACAGGCGGGACTCGAGCCGGCGCTGGGCGCGGGTCGGTTCGCTCGTGGTCGGCAGCGGCCGGTAGCGCCCGGCGGCGGGGTGGACGAGCAGGCCGTCGTTGCAGCGCAGTGCGAGACCGACGTCGGCGAGCAGCGCGACCGCGTGCTCGCGCAGCTTGTCCAGCGCGCTGGTCCACGTGGTGCCCCAGGCCTTGCCGTAGGTGTCGGCGAGCGCGGCGAGCGCGGCGTCGACCTGCTCCCAGGTCGCTTTCGCGCCGGGCAGCAGACGGCCGGTGTCGTCCATCGCGAGGTCGCCGGCTTCGGGTTCGAGCGTGTCGCAGAGCTGGGCGAGCAGCAGCAGCGCGGCCCACGCGACGGTCCCTTTGCCGGGGAAGGTGATATCGGTAAGGCCGGTGTCGGTGTCGTAGGCGAGCGCGCCTTCCAGGCGGACTTCGAGCGTCAGCCCAAAGTTGTCCTCGAGCGCGCGGGTCAGCTCGGTGCGTTCGCGGGACAGGACGTCGCGTTCGGCGTCGGTGAGGTCCTCGCGGCGCACGAGGGGGTTCTCCACGAGCTTGCGGCGGAGCGACCGTCGGGGCTGGTCGGCGATGGCGGGGTCGGGCGCGAGCAGCTGGTCGGGGTGGTCGATGTCGGCGAGCCTGCGTGCGAGCAGGTGCGGGAGGACGGCGCGTTGGACGGTCAGCAGCACCTCTTCGTGGCGTTCGCCCCAGCCGGCGGCGCTGCCGTCGGTTTCGGTGACGACGCCCCAGTCGATCAGCAGGTTCAGCGCGGTGACCAGTGCGCGCCGTTCGGGGAGGGTGTCGCCGAGGTCGATGCCGATGGTCGCGGCGTCGGCGCGGACCTGGTCGATCAGCGCGGAGATGAGGATCTGCTCGCCGGTGTGCGGTGACAGCAGCGCGGCGCACAGCAGCGCCAGGTGCGTGTAGGTCGTCGGCGTGAATGCGGTCCCGTCGGCGCGCCGCGCCGGCCGCGGCGACGTGTCGGCCGACAGGGGGCCTTTGATCAGCTTGGCGAAGGCCGCTTCGATGACGACGTCGTAGCCGAGCAGCGTCTTGAAGGTGTTCGCGACGGCGGCCTGGTGCAGCCGGACGAGCGCGAGCTCGTCGGGGTGCGCGGCTGCGGTGAGCATCGGGTGTGCGAGCAGCGCGCGGTTGGCGTCGATGCGTTCGCGGTCGGCGCGGGCCGCGGTCGCGGTGCTGGCGCGGGTGCCGGCGGGCGCGGTCATGCCCGCTCCCCCGCCGCGGCCCGGTTGTCTTCCCGGCTGCCGTCGCTGGCGACGGGTTCGGCGGTCGAGCGGGCGGTGACGACGAAGTCCTCGACGGTGAGGTTGCCGTCGTCGCTGCGGATGCGGGTGTGCTGGCCGGGGCGCCGTTCGACGGTGATGGCGATCTCGAGGTCGCTGTCGTGGCGCGCGACGGGCTCGCCCGGGGTGAGCGCGGCGCCGGTGATCGCGCCGGCGAGCTGGTCCAGCAGCAGGTCACGTGCGGCCGGCGACAGTTGAGCACCGTCGAGGGCGCGGCCGGCTGCGGCAAGTTCCTGCGCGGCGGCGCGGCGCGCGGCCAGGCGTGCCTGGGCGGCCGCGATGAGCCGGCGGCCGTCCGCGGCAGTGTCAGGCACGCGGGAGTTCCGCCCTCGGGCGTTGCGGTCGCCGTGTTCGCGCATCGCCATGGGGACGTCGACCGGATCGCTGTCCCACCAGGAGTGGTCGGGCCGGATCCGAGGGTCGGGCTCGTCGGGCCCGAGCAGCAGGTGCCGGGCCGGGTAGGTGCCGTAGGCAGCGTCGAACAGCCGGGCAGCGGTGTCGCTGTCTGCGGTGTGGAACCAGGTGGCGAGCTTGAGGAAGTCGGCGCGGCGGGTGACGCCGGTGCCGGACGCGGCGAGCATACGACGCGCATTGGTGATGAGCTGGTTGAGCGCCTGGCGGGCGGCGGCGCGGAGCTGGTCGGGCCCGGACCGGCCGCTGTCAGCGCCGTACCAGGCGGCGAGCTGATCCCAGTCGGTGCGGGCCCGCCCGGGTTGGCGTTCTACGCCGGCCGGTCCGGCGAGCGCGGGCACGTCCGGCAGCGCGGCGAGGACGTCGTCCAGCAGGGGTGTCAGCTTGCCGAGACGGTCGAGGATGCGCGGAGAGTTGCGGTTGACGTCGGCGCCGATGAGGTCGACGTAATCGACCAGCAGGTCCTTGAACTGGCGGTACTCCTCGCCGGCTAGGTCGTAGCGGGTCAGGACGCCGGCGAGGTAGGCGTAGAACTCGGTGACCGAGTCGGTGAACGTGCGGTGGTTGACGAACACGCTGGTGACGTTGCCGGCGAGGCGTTCGCTGTCGACGGTGCCGGGGCTGGCAATGTCGAAGGCAATCTGCTCGAGCGTGTCGACGATCTTGGCGAGCAGTTCGCGGGCGACCTCGCGAGCGTTCTCCGACGCCGAGAGCACCTCTTCGGCGGCGCGGTGGACGCGGCCGCCGAGTTTGGATACCTGGTAGCGGGCACGGGATCGGTGGTAGGCGGCGATGGTCGGGACGCGGGTGTCGCGGACCGAGCGGACGAGGTTGCCCCAGTCGACCAGCTGCTGGCAGCGCCCTTCGGCCGCGTCGCCGTCGAGATCGACGCCGGCCGCCGCGAGATGCTCGGCGACCTCGGCAGCGGACAGGTCGGCGAGCAGCGTCGAGGTGAACAGCCGCATGATCGCGATGTAACTGTCGGCATGTTCGGCGTTGAGGTACGCGAACAGTTGCCGGTGCGTGACGCTGTCGCCGGCGGCCGTGTCAGGCTGGGCGGCGGCGTCGCGCGCCACGTCGGGCGCCGTGCCGCCGCGTTGTCCGCTGTCGTTCATGCGTGTTATGCCTGCTCTCGGATGCCGGTCGTTGAGAGGTTACGGCGTGGCTCCGACATTCCGATCTGCGACGGAGCTCACAGTTGCTACTGGTCGGTGGACGCGACGGAGTGCCGCGCCAGCTCAGGTGGTCGCCGAACTCGCGTTGGGCGCCGGCGAGCCCGTGCACGAGCATCACCTGCGCGTGGGTGATGACGACCGCGTCGAAGTTCCCGGAGACGCCTGATCGAGCAGCGGCGCGCCGAGCCGCGACAGCCGCTGCTTGGAACGGGTCCCGCGGGCTATCAACAGCCGTACGCCGCCAACCTCGACGAGAATGGACGATCCGCCGATGTCGGGGCCGGCCAGCGGCATCACGGTGATGCGCGGCTGCAGGTCAACAGCGCAGGGCCGGCTCTTCGACGACCCGGGCGGTGATCGCGTCGGGGACGCTGAGGAACGTGCCGGAGTCGAGGACGGCACGGGCCAGAGCGACCGTGACGAGCGGATCTGCGGCCTGCGCGGCCTGCTCGGCGGCGGGAGTGGTGTTGTCCTGCCGGTCGAGCTTGTTGATCTCCGATCAGGATGCCGAGATGCTCGCAAAGGTGCTTCTTCGTCTGAGCTGCGTGCGAGAATCCCGTGTGTTTGAGCAGGACCGGGAGGGTGATGATTCGATCATGACGGACGCAGCCGAGGAGGCTCCCGCAAGGGGCGCGGCGGCAACTGTTGCCGCGCGCCCCGCTATCGAGGTGACCAGCGTTGATCTGGTCAACTACGCGCTCGCGCACAACCGGGTGCCGATGGTGCAGCATGTCATGATCACGAATCCGACCGATGTCGACCTCGAATGCGTGCTGACGGTCGAGCTCTCCGATTCGGAGGGCGATCTCGCAGTTCCCTGGGAGCGCCCACTGACGTTGCGCGCCGGCGAGCAGCGCACGATCGACGACATCGACCTCCGCGCGGATCCCGCAGCGCTGCTCCAGGTCGAAGAGGAGCGGCCAGGCACCTTGCGTGCCACGGTGCGGCATGGGAGCGATCCGTTCGCCGATGCGGCCAAGCCCGTGCGGGTGCTCGCCGCGAACCACTGGCTCGCCACCGGGACATCCCTGGGCTACGAGATCCTCCCGGCATTCGTTATGCCGAACCACCCAGTCGTGTCGCAGCATCTGGTTACCGTCGCAGACATCTTGGGCCGGCAGACCGGTACGTCGGCCGTCAACGGGTATCAGTCCGGGCCAGAACGGGTCGATGCAATCGTCGCGGCTGTATTCGAAGCGGTCCGGGGTCTGCACGTGCGCTACGCAGAGCCACCCGCGAGCTGGGGCGATGGCCAGAAGGTGCGCAACCCGTCGCAGGTACTGGACGAGTGCCTCGGCACCTGCCTCGACACCGTCGTCGTGATGGCTGCGATGCTTGAGCAGGCCGGGATCCATCCGCTGCTCTGGGTCGCCGAGGGCCATGCGTTTCTCGGATGGTGGCGGGAAGAGGAGACATCGCTGGCGCAGATTGTCGCCGCCGATACACGCCGGCTGCTCAACCTCGTCGCGACGGGTGAGATCGGGCTCGTCGAAACGACGCTGGTCACCGACAGCGATCAACCGGTCGGATTCGCGGAGGCGCGATCAGCAGCAGAACGCCGATGGACGGAGGAGGACAGCGGCGCCCTGCTCGCCGTGGTCGACGTCAATCGCGCCAGACGCAGCGGGATCACGCCGCTACCGGCCCGGGTCCGCGATGCCGCCGGGCAGGTCCAGATCACGAGCTACGTCCCCGCCGAGCACAGCGCCCCCACCCTGGTCGTCAACGGCCGCGCGCCTGAAACTCCGAACGCCACCGAGATCGCCCCGAGCCGCGTCCAGAACTGGAAGAACGCGCTGCTAGACCTCAGCCTGCGCAATCGGCTGATCAACCTGCCGGCGGACAAGGCGTCGTTCAACGTGCTGCTGCCCAGCTCCTCGCTGGGAACGCTGGAGGACCTGATCAGCGCCGACGTGTCGCTGCACTTGTTTCCTGCCGACGACGTGGACGACATCCACAGAGCGCGGGGCGGGCTGTCCGCGCGCGATCTGCCACCGGACCAGCTGCACGAGTCGCTCGTGGAACGGAAACGGGTCTTCACATCCCTCACCCAGCAGACGTACCAGAGCCGACTCCGCGCGCTTGCCCATAAGGCACGCACAATCGAGGAAGACACTGGCGCGAACAACCTTTATCTCACCTACGGCTCGCTGGTGTGGGACGTCGACGGTCGCGAACTGCGCTCCCCGCTCATCCTCGTACCGATCACGCTCCGCGCACCGGCCCGTGGCTACGCGTATCGCCTGCAGATGGACCCTGCCGGCGGCAGCACCCCGAACTTCTGCCTGCTGGAGAAGCTACGGCAGGTACACGGGCTGAGCATTGCCGCGCTCGCCGAACCAGAGCTCGACCAGTCGGGTATCGATCTCGACGGGATATTGCAGGCCGTCCGGGTTGCGGTCGCGCAGGCGGGCATCAGCGCACGCGTGGAGGTCAGCGCGGACGTCGCGATCCTGCAGTTCGCCAAGTTCCGGCTTTGGCAAGACCTCGACCAGAACTGGCAGGTCTTCGCGCGCAACCCGCTCGTCAAACACCTGCTCGAAACCCCGACGCAGCCGTTCACTGCTGCGGTCGCGGATGAGCCGGCCACCGACCTCGACTCTCTTGCCGCGAACCTTCCGATCTCGGCGGACGCTTCGCAGCTTCGGGCGGTCGCGCGCGCGACCATCGGCGCGACCTTCGTCCTGGAAGGGCCTCCGGGAACCGGCAAGTCCCAGACGATCACCAATTTGCTCGCGCACGCCATGGCTGAGGGACGCAAGGTGTTGTTCGTGGCGGAGAAGCGGGCGGCCCTCGACGTTGTGCGTCGACGCCTCGATGCCGTGGGCATGGGCACGTTCGCGCTGGATTTGCATGACAAGTCGAGCAAGCCGCTCGCCGTCCGGGCCCAAATACGCAAGGCACTCGACAGCACGTTCGCCGTCGACCGGCACGGTTTGGCCGCCGCGACCGAGGATATGAGCGCGGCAGCGCGGGTCCTCGGGCGATACGCGGGCCGGCTTCACGAGGAGAACGGCGCGGGTCTCTCGCTGTACTCCGCTCATGAGCGTCTCCTCGCTTACGGCGACGGGCCGACGCTCGCTGTTCCGACTGCGTTGGTAGGCGGCGATCCCGACTCCGTAGAGCGGGTGCGGTCGGCGCTACGACGTCTGCCCGAAGTTGCCGACGCAGTCCGGCCGCGCCCACTTCACCCATGGGGGTTCGTCGACCAGGCGCTGGACGACTCGACGCTGAACATAACGTGTGCGGCCGTCGAGCGAGCCGACCACGCCGTGGCTTCCTTACCGGCTCGCGCAGATCTAGCGCCACTCGTCGCCGCGGCGCGGAACCCGAAGGACCTACGAACCCTAGCCGAGGTGTTCGCTCATCGGACCATCCCGTTGGATGCTCTCGATGCCACGCGTCAGCAGTGGTGGAAGGACCAGGCCCGGCAGACCGCAGACGAAATCAGGATGTTCGTGGCCGCAGCCCACCCGGGCCTCGATGTCGTCACGCCGAACGCCCTCGACATGCCGTTGCCTGACATCCTCGCCAGGGCTCGCGCGGCTGCGAGCAGTGGCTTCTTCGGCCGCAAGAAGCGCATCACCACGGTTGCTGCGGAATTGAACCTGGTGCTCCGCCCTGGCGCCTCCATCGCACCGAAGCAGCTCGTCGCGTTGCTGGAGGCGCTCGTCCAGGTCCAGGGGGCCGCCCGCCACGTAGCGTCGCGAGTGATGTCGGTGAACGGCGTCGTCGTCCCGCCCGACTGGAACCCGCTGACCCAGGGTGGCAGTCAGATCGTCGAGGCCCAGCTCTCGTGGTTGGAGTGGGCCGGCGGAGCGCTCGACGCTGCCGCCCCCGGCGAGTCCTTCGTCGGGCTGGTCCGTGCGGCACTGCGGTCGGGCATGACGGTCACAGCCGAAGAGGTCGGCCGGCTGCGTGAGGCGGCCGATGCGAGCGAGCACCTCGAGCGTTCCCCCGGTGTCGGCATAGGGGCGCTCGAGCGTTGGGCCGGCGACAATGGTCTGGTCGTTGCGATCGCCAGTACCGCCGCGTCGCGTGGAAGCGCGACGGCAGCAGCGCGTGCGCTGAAAGCCTGGTCGACGTTCGTCGACCAGCTTGAGCCGCTCCGGAACGCCGGCATGCACGACGCACGCGAACGCCTCTCGCGGGGTGGACTGGACGCGGACCTGGCAGCTGAGGCGTTTGCCCGTGGAATTGCGACCGCGTCGATCGCGGAACGACGCGAGGCCACCGGACTGGTCGACTTCGACCCGGCGACACACACCAGGTCCATCGAACGCTTCCTACATTCCTCAGCCGCGCTGCGTGACCTGATGCGGGCCGAACTTCCGAATCGGGTGGTCACGGCTCGACCGTTCAGCCCGTCCTCCGGTCTGGGCCAAGTCGGGGCACTCCAGCGCGAGCTCGGTAGGCAGCGCGGTGGGATGGGCGTGCGGAGGCTGCTCGCGACCTTTGGCGACCTAATCATCTCCACCATGCCGTGCGTGTTGGTGAGCCCCGAATCCGTCGCACGCTTCCTGCCGGCGGCGAGCAACCTTTTCGACCTCGTCGTCTTCGACGAGGCATCCCAGATCCGCGTCGCTGACGCCGTGGGGTCGATGGGACGCGGGCGTTCCGTCATCGTCGTCGGCGACAGCAAGCAGATGCCGCCGACCTCGTTCGCCGAGTCGTCGACCGCCGGCGACGACGATTTCAAAGACGAGGACATCATCACCGTCGAGGACGAGGAGAGCATCCTCTCCGAGTGCGTCCAGGCTCGGGTGCCTCGCGACTGGCTGTCGTGGCACTACCGTAGCCAGGACGAGACGTTGATCGCGTTCAGCAATCAGCACTACTACGAGAGCCGGCTCTCGTCGTTCCCGTCGCCTGCCCTGGGTCGCACCGACCCGGGGCCAGCCGGCCGGGGCGTCAATTTCGTCAGAGTCGACGGCACCTTCCAACGGTCCGGACGCGGGAAACTGTTGCGCACGAACCAGGTCGAGGCCAATGCCGTCGTCGACGACATCCGCGCGCGCTTCGCGGCATCGCCGGACCGCACCCCGTCGGTTGGGGTCGTCACATTCAACGTCCAGCAACGTGCCCTTATCGAGACGATGTTGCGCGAACTCGGTGACGAACGGATCACTACCGCGCTCGACGACCGCACCGGCGAGGGTGTCTTCGTCAAGAACCTCGAGAACGTCCAGGGAGACGAGCGCGACGTCATCCTCTTCTCGTTGGCATTCAGCCGAAACGAGCGAGGCGTGCTGCCACTGAACTTTGGTCCGCTCAACCGCGGCGGGGGTGAACGTCGGCTTAACGTGGCTGTGACCCGTGCACGACGGCAGGTCGTCGTGTACTGCTCATTCGATCCGACCGAACTGCGGTCGGAGGGCACGACATCAGTGGGCATCAAGCACCTGCGGTCGTACCTGGACTTCGCAGCCGCCTCGTCCGCGATGGCCGCCGGCGCGCCCGCGCTCGTCGGAACGCCGAGTGTCGATCGACACCGGGACGACATCGCTGACGCGCTGCGAGAGTGCGAGTTCGACGTCCACACCGATGTCGGCATGTCCGACTTCCGGGTGGACCTGGTGCTGTCCGGCCCAGACGGCCCGGCTGTCGCGGTGTTGCTGGACGGACCAGGTTGGGCCCAGCGCGGGTGTGTCGGCGACCGGGACGGACTCCCGACTCAGGTGCTCACGAACCTCCTTCTCTGGCCGGCCGTCGAACGGGTCTGGCTCCCCGAATGGTTGGCCGACCCGAAGGCGGTCGTCAGCCGGCTCTCGACCGCGGTACTCGAGGCAGCGGCGCGCGCGAAAGATATGGCCGCTGTCCCGCCGCCGACCCCAACAGCCGTGCCCGAGCCCGAACCCGAACCCGAACCCGAATCCAGACTTCGAGCCTCACAGCCGATCGCCTACGACGCGCCCACATGGAAGCTCGCCGGTGAGCTCCCATACGTCGCGGCCGCCCCGGCTGGAGGGACACGCGCCATCCTCGACGGTCTTCCCGGTGCTCGCGAGGCCGCAGCAGTCCAGCATGTGACCTCCCAGGTGATCGAACACGAGGGCCCGATCTCGCGCGAGCGACTGGCCCGGACCGTTGCCGCCGCGTTCGGCCTGACGCGAGTCAGCGCCACTCGCGCCGAGGCCATCCTTGCGACGATTCCGCGGGGCACGGTGACGAGCGAAGACAGTGCCTTCCTGTGGCCGTCGCACATCTCCGCAGACTCATGGAAGGAGTTCCGCCGGTCCGATGACTACGCAACTCGTCCGCTCGAAGACATCAGTCTCCGCGAGATCAGCAACGCCATGGCCGCGTTGTGCACAGCCGCGCTCGGTATGAATGAGGAAGAACTGCTGCGCGAAACCCTGCGCGTCTTCGGCGGACGTCGGATCACCACTGCGATCGGCACCCGACTGCGCGACGCACTTGCATTCGGCCTGTCGACCGGACGCTTTCGCCGAGACGGCGACATCATTCGGTGACGTCGTCCGCCCTGAATGCCTGAGATAGAAAGTTGCTGCTAGTCGTGCCGTCGGATCGCCGTCCTTCCGCCCTATCCTGGCCGAGCCGGTGAAGATCGAGCTCTCGCAGCGAAGAGACGCGCGGTAGGAGGAGGGACGAAACAGATGACCGACGAACGCGAGCCCGCGATTCGAGCCGGCGAGCCCGACGTCGTCACCGTGGTCGGCCGGGTGCAGGGGCTGCAGGACTCCACGCCGTTGCTCTGGCACGTCGCGATCACTCCGGACGCCTATCTGCAGCTCGACGATGTCGTCGTCACCACCCGGACGGTGCCCGGCGAGGCGCCGGTGACGACCGCCGGGATTGTCACCGAGGTTCGTGCCCGGCACGAGGGGGTCAGCTTCGGCAGCGACGTGTTCCTCGTCGCCAGCGGTGTCCTTCCCGGGGCGGTGCAGGAGGTCGCCGAGATCGTCACCACCCGCGTCGACCCCGAACGGTTCGTCCCGCCCCGGCCCGGCGAGCTCGTCCGCCGCGCCACCGGGGCCGAGCGCGACCAGGCGCTGTGCTTCGACCGCATGGACCGCAAGGTCGCCGTCGGTACCGGCCGAGACGGCGAGACGGTGTACGTCAACCTCGACTTCATCGACGGCACCCGCGGTGGGCATGTTTCGATCAGCGGCATCTCCGGCGTGGCGACCAAGACGTCCTTCGCATTGTTCCTGCTGCACTCGCTGTTCCGCGGCGGTGCGTTGCCTAACCCGCACAACGCGAAGGCGCTCGTGTTCTCCGTGAAGGGTGAGGACCTGCTACACCTCGACCAGGGCAACCGGCGCCTGGGCGGACCTGATGGGGACGCCCTGCGGGCTGAATACGCCCGGCTGAACCTGCCGGCGCAGGCGTTCACCTCCGTCGCGTTCTACGCCCCACCGGTTCCCGGCGACGGAGGCGGACGGCCGAACGTGACCAGCCGCGCGCACGGCGTCACCGGGTTCTGGTGGACTCTGCACGAGTTCTGCGCCCGGCAGCTGCTGCCCTACGTGTTCGCCGACGCCGAGGACGACCGACAGCAGTACACGATGGTCGTGCACAACGTGACCAGCCAGCTCGCCCGCGAAGCTACCGCCTCCGGCACCGACGGGGCCGTCGTCGTTGACGGCACTCCCTGTCGGACCTACGGCGAACTGATCGACAAGATCGCCAACCTCGTCCTCGACGACTCCACCGCACCAGATTGGGCTGGCCGCGCGGTCGGGGTGGGCACGGTCAACGCGTTCCTGCGGCGCCTGCGCTCCAGCCAGCGGGCCTTGTCCGGAATCGTCCGCGGCGACCTGAGCGACCCGGCCGCAGGCGGCGCCGGCGGGGTTCGGCCGCGCGAGATCACCACCGATGGGCAGCAGGTCACCGTCGTCGACCTGCACAACCTGCCCGAGCGCGCGCAGCGGTTCGTGGTCGGTGTCGTCCTGGCCGCCGAGACCGCTCGCAAGGAAGCGGCCGGTCCGGGCAGCCTGCTGTTCACGATGATCGATGAGCTCAACAAGTACGCCCCACGCGAGGGCGCCAGCCCGATCAAGGACGTCCTGCTCGACATCGCCGAACGCGGCCGCTCCCTCGGCATCATCCTGATCGGCGCGCAGCAGACGGCCAGCGAGGTGGAGCGGCGGATCATCGCCAACTCCGCCATCCGGGTCGTCGGCCGCCTCGACGCCGCGGAAGCTTCCCGCGGCGAGTACGGGTTCCTGCCGCCCAGCCAACGGCAGCGCGCCACGATCGCCCAGCCGGGCACGATGTTCGTGTACCAGCCCGAACTGCCGGTCCCGCTCGCGGTCACCTTTCCATTCCCCGCCTGGGCGACCCGTGCCGGCGAGGCCGACCCCGCGGCACCCGCACCAAAGGGGGGCGGGCCCGGTGGGCCGCCCGGTCCCGGCCAGATGCTCGCGCGGGTGCCGCTCGCCGAACCTGACGATCCGCCGTTCTGAGCAGCAGCCGCCACCGGCCGACGCCCCGCCGTTCGACGTCCGCTCCGCCTCCTTTTCCACCCCGGGAGTAGCACGATGAAGTTCCTGCACACCTCCGACTGGCATGTCGGCAAGACCCTCAAGGGCCACAGCCGCCTTGACGAGCAGCGCGACGTCCTGGCCGAGATCGTCGACATCGTTCGCGACCAGGCCGTCGACGCCGTCCTCATCGCCGGTGACCTCTACGACTCCTCCGCGCCCAGTGCCGAAGCGCAGAAGATCCTCACCGGCGCCCTGCTCGCCCTCGCCGACAACGGGACCCAGGTCCTCGCGATGGCCGGCAACCACGACCACCCCGGGCTGCTGGATGCCTACCGGCCACTGGCCGGGCACGCCGGGATCACCCTCGTCGGGCAGCCCCGCGCCGTCGACGACGGCGGCGTCGTCACCTTCACCGCCCGCTCCACCGGTGAGCAGGTCAACGTCGCCGTCCTGCCGTTCCTGTCGCAGCGCTACGCAGTCAAGGCTGCCGACCTGCTGACCCACACCCCGGCCGAACAGGCCAGCAACTACGAGACCCAGATCCGGGAACTGCTCCACTACCTCACCGCAGGCTTCACCCCGGACGCGGTCAACCTCGTCATGGCGCACCTGACCGTGACCGGCGGCCTGCTGGGCGGCGGCGAACGGACCGCGCAGACGATCTTCGACTACTACGTGCCGGCCGCCGCGTTCGGCAGCACCCCCCACTACGTGGCCCTCGGGCACCTGCACCGCCGCCAGACGCTGCCGGCGAACTGCCCCGTCGCCTACAGCGGCTCCCCGATCTGCGTCGACTTCGGCGAGCAGGACAACACCCCGACCGTCGTGCTCGTCGAGGCCGGCCCGACCACCCCGGCGACCACGACCGACATCACGATCTCCGCTGGGCGGCGGATGCGGACCGTGCGCGGCACCGTCGCCGACCTCACCGCCCGCGCCGCCGAGTTCGGCGACGACTGGCTGCGGGTGTACGTGACCGAACCCGCCCGCGCCGGGCTGCGCGACGACGTCCTCACCGCGCTGCCGAACGCCCTCGACATCCGCATCGACCCCGACTACGCGCAGAACGTGTCCCGGCGGGTCACCGCGCGACCCGACCGGTCCCCGAGCGAACTGTTCGCCGACTACTGCGCCGAACGCGGCCTCGACGACCCACGGGTGCAGTCCCTATTCGACGAACTGCACGACACGCTCACGAGCCCCGACACGCACACCGGGAACCTCGCCGTCCCCACCGCACCCACCACCGCTACGACCGGGACCGGTGACTGATGCGCCCGGTCCGCCTCGACCTCGACGGGTTCGCCTCCTACCGCAACGCCACCAGCGTCGACTTCACCGACGCCGACTACTTCGCCCTCATCGGCCCTACCGGGTCCGGGAAGTCGACCATCATCGACGCGATCACCTTCGCCCTGTACGGCACCGTGCCCCGCTGGGCCGACCAGCGGATGGTCACCCCCGCCCTCGCGCCGACCGCGACCCGCGGCGTCGTCCGGCTGATCTTCGACGCCGACGGCCGCCGCTACAGCGTCGCGCGCGAAGTCCGCCGCAGCGGCGGACGCAACCCGAAGGTGTCGATGGCCGCCGCCCGCCTGGAACGGCTGCTCGACCCCGAAGACCTCGACGGCGACACCGAGACCCTCGCCTCCGAAGGACAGGTCAACGGCGAGGTCGAACGGCTACTCGGCCTGGGCTACGACCACTTCACCAAGTGCGTCGCCCTGCCACAGAACCAGTTCATGCAGTTCCTGCACGCCAAGCCCAGCGACCGGCAGGACATCCTGTCCAGCCTGCTCGGCCACCAGCTCTACGACGACCTGCGGTCCGCCGCCGGCGCCCGGTCCCGCGACCTCAAGGCGCAGGCCGACGCCCTCGAGCAGGTGCTGGGCAACTTTGCCGACGCCACCGCCGATCAGGTCACCGCCCTGGCTTCGTCCGCTCAGCGGGTTGAGACCCTGCGCGACTGGCTCACCGGCACCGGCCTGACCGATCTGCAGCAGGCCGCTGATACTGTCGCTGACGCCCGGCAGAAGGCCGCCGACCTCGACGTCGAGCAGTCCGCCCTCACCGCCGCGACCGCTCCCGCCGATGCCGCCGAGCTGGACACCGCACTCACCGCCGCGGCCGCCGAGCTGGACACCACCACCGAGACGCTCACCGCGGCCGAAACCGCCGAGCAGGACGCGGCCGACGCCGTCGGCGCGTTCCGGTCCCGGCACGAACTCGAACGCCTGCGGGAGTCCTGGTCCCAGCGATCCCAGATCGACACTCACCTGCCGGGACTGCTCACCGATCTCGCCGAAGCCGAGCAGGCAGACGGCGCCGCGACCCAGGCCCGCGACGCCGCCGAACAGCGCACCGACCAGCTGCGCCAGGCCGCCGACATCGCGGACCAGGCGGCGGCCGACGCTGCCGACGCCGCCACCCAGGCCGAAGCCGCGCTCGCCGCGATCGCCGCCATCGCCGCCCCCACCGACGTCGCTGACCTGGCCGCCACGCTCGCCGACCTCGACACCCGCCGCGGCGCTGTCGAGGCCGAGCTCAACGACGCCGAAACCGGCTGCACCGCTGCCCGAAACGCCCTCACCGCTGCCGCCAGCGAGACGCTTCTGGCCACCGCCGACCGGGCCGCGCACGCGCTGCACGACACACTGACCGCCGACCTCGCCGGCTGGGACTCCCGCGCCGGCGAGACCGACGCGCTCGCCGCCGCGGCCCGCGCTCTCACCGACGCCGACCAGGTTCTGGCCCAGGCCCAGGAGGCGCTCGAGCAGGCCCGCCGCGACGACCAGGCCGGGGAACTGCGGGCCTACCTGGTCGCCGGCGACCCGTGCCCGGTCTGCGCGCAGACCGTTGCCGTCGTGCCCACCGACGCTGACCGCAGCCACGTCATCACCGCCGAGCGCGCCGTGAAGAAGGCCACGACCGCCCGCGATGACGCCGACCAGCTGCACCGCCAGCTCGACCGCGCGGCCGGCGACACCCGCGCCGCCCGCGGCCACGGGCTGCACAGCGCCGACCGGGCCCGCGGCGACCTGCACGACGCGCTCGCTGCCCTGCCGGCCCCAGCCAACCCCGACACCCCGGTCTCGGCGAAGAGCCGCCGCAAGGCGGCCCCCGCCACGAAGACCGAGGACCGGCTCGCCGCGCTGACCGTGGCGCTGACCGCTGACAGCGACCGTGACACTGTGGCCGCGGCCCTCGCCGCCGCCGACACGGCGCTCGAGCTGCTCCGCACCGCCTCGGCAGACCGGGCCCGGCTGGTCACCGCGCTCGAGGACGCCGAGAACCGCCGCCGCACCGCCGCCGAGTCCCGCGCCGCGCTCGACACCGACCTTCGCGCCGCTGAGGACCGGCGGCAGGAAGCCCGGGCCGCGCTCACCGCAGCCCGGGATACCGTCGCCCGCCTCGACCCGCCCAGCGTCGACCTGACCGATCCCGCCGCCGGCTGGACCACCCTCACCGCCTGGGCCGCCGCCGAGCACGCCGCCCGCACCACCCGGGTCCCCACCACGCAGGCCGACGCAGCTGAGAAGGCCGCCGCCGCCCGCGACGCGATCAACGCCCGGGAGGCAGCCGCGGCCGAGCTCATCGAGCTGCGCTCCGCCGAGTCGACAGCGCGCAGCACGCTCGCGACCCTGACCGAACGCCGCGACCAGCTGCTGCGTCAGCGCGACGACCTCGAGCGGCTCCTGACCGACGAACCCGGCGCGGAGAAGGTCGACCTGCTGCTCACCGAGCTCGCCGGTCTCGAGGACGCCGCGCGGCAGCGGCGCGCCGACCTCCAGACCGCCCGGGACGGGCTCAGCTCCGCTCAGCGGCGCCATGCCGAGCTGCGTGCGCAGGCCGACCGCGCGTGGGAGCAGCTGCGGGCCGCCCGCGACCCGCTCACTCGCTACGGCGCGCCCGTCCTCACCACCGACGCCGGGCTGGCGGCCGCCTGCGCCGTGTTCACCGATTGGGTCGCTACGCAGCGCGCGCGGGTCGGCAAAGCTGTCACCGCCGCCGGTAGAAACCTCGACCGGGCCGAACGCGGCTACCGCGCCGTCACCGGCGCCCTCGCCACGCAGCTCACCGAGCACGGCCTGACTCCGCCGGACGCGACCTTGGCGCCCGCGCAGCTGGCTACCGCCCTCACCGGCGTGGTTACCCAGGCCGCCGCCGTGGCCCGCTCCGCCGCCGGCCGGGCTGCCGCGCGGGTCGCCGAACGCGCCACGCTCGAGGCGCAGCGTGCTGCCGCCACCGAGCACGCCCAGGTCGCGGCCACCCTGGCGAACCTGCTGCGGTCGGACGCGTTCCAGGCGTGGCTGCTCGACAGCGCGCTGCAGTCCCTGGTCGCCGATGCCTCCGACATCCTGCTGGAGATGTCCTCCGGCCAGTTCGAACTGCGCGCCGCCGGCCGCGACCTCGAAGTTGTCGACCACAACGATGCCGACGCGACCCGCCCGGTCCGGACCCTGTCCGGCGGGGAAACATTCCAGGCCTCCCTCGCCCTGGCCCTCGCGTTGTCGCGGCAGGTGTCGTCGCTGGCCGCCGCCGGCGCGGCCAACCTCGAGTCGATCTTCCTCGATGAAGGGTTCGGGACCCTCGACGACAGCTGCCTCGACGTCGTCGCCACCACCCTGGAGACCCTCGCCTCCTCTGGCGAACGGGTCGTCGGCGTCATCACCCACGTCCAAGCCCTCGCCGACCGCGTGCCGGTCCGGTTCCAGGTCACCCGCACCGGCGCCTCCTCCTCGATCGAACGAGTCACCACATGACTATCCCCCGCCTCACCCCGACGCCGGCCGGACCGGCCCAGCCGGGGATGCGGTTCTCCGTCGACGCGTGGGACGTCTCCTACGGCAGTGCCCTCAACCTGACCGAGGAGGACCTACCGGCCTCGGTCATTCGCGTCGACACGGACGTCGAGGTCCCCGCCGACCAGTGGGCCCCGATCGCCGCGCCCGGCGACGTAGCGCACCCGTCTGCGGTCCTGTTCGTCGACGGAGTCCGGCGCGTCGATGCCCGCGTCTGGATTGACGACCCGACCGACTCCACCGACAGCTCGCACGGAGCAGCAGGTGCGGCGTCGGCGTCGATGGCCGTGTGCGCGTCCTACGGCGCCGGGGTCGTGTGCTGTTGCGGCGACGAACGCACCGGCCGACAGGCGCACCTGCTGGCCGCCGAGATCCGCCGCGGCCTCTTCACCACCGCCAGCCACGCCCTCGACATCCCCACCAGCTGCGGCACCTACCGGGTCCGGCACACCCCGGCCAGCGACACGACCCCTCTCATGCTGACCCTGTCAAACGCGCTGCAGGTCGCCCTCGCTGAGATCGAGGTCATCACTGCCGTCGCCGCCCGCCACGCCCTAGCCGACGACCCCGTCCACGGCGGCGCCGTCCCGTGCGGGCCCGACGGCGCCGAGGATGACCTGCTCGTAATCGACGGCCCGCTCAAGGGCCGCGCCCACCTGCCCCGCGCGCTCGGATTCATCAAGACCCACCGCGCCGGGTACCTGCCCGCCGCGCTGAACGCTGTAGTCGCCGCACTCATCCAGGGGCAGCGGACGCCGGTGTTCCTCATGGGGAATAGCTGGGACCGGTACGCCTGGTATCTGCGGCTGCCGTCCAGCCCGGACCTCCCGGGAGCGCCGTGGGCCGGCGTGGTCCGCTGCGAGGCCGCGCCTGATCTGTCCCCCGCCCAGGTGACCGCCCTGGCAAACCTCAGCCAGAACGTGCTCGTCCGCTACGCCTCGATCGCCTATAAGGACTCCCGCGCGCCGCAGAACCTCGTCCCGATCGCTGGCTTGGAAGACACGCTTCGGCACCGGCTCGGCGACCCCCGTGTGCTGTACCGGGCGCTGTCCTCAGCCGCCCGGTAACTGGGTGATCCTCGGCAGCGAGCCCGCAGAGTCGAACTGCCAGTGCGGGAGCAACGTCACACCGTGGAGGTCGCCGCGGGACGGCATCGCCTCGACTGCCCAACGGTCTACGTTGAGCAGCTCCGCTGCCGCTACGCCCGTGTCAGTCCAGACCGCCGTGGTGAAGCCTCGTGGTTCTAACACCTACCAGGCCTCCCACACCTCGACGCGTCCCGCCGCGAGCGGCCACTCCAACGTCGGTCCCCAGGGCCATATGCGTCCACGGCACCTCCGCTGACGCGAAGTCCTTCGGCCGTGCACCACCGCTGAACACTCGGCGTCCTTCGGCCTCGACGCCAACCATCGGCCGTCGACTCGGCGCCACTTCACACGCCGACCTTCTGATGTCCCAGCCATGGCTGAGACATCGGGCCGGAGTTGCTTGCGCGGTCCGTCCCGAGTTGGTCCGCTGACGGTCGTGGGCGCGCAGACTGCGCCGACGAATGCGTCATCTACCGAACCCAGCACGTTCCGCCCATGCGCATCCCGGGAGCGAACCACCTCGACCGTCGCCGAACGCTTCGCCCGTGCGACTATCTCGAGGATCCCGATCACTTCGGACGCGATGGCGTCGCGGTCTTCCGAGTTCCACCCGGGGGCGACGCGGTGTCCGCCCGAATCGCCACGCTGCAGCACGAGTTGGTTCGGGACTGGCGATGGGAGCGTCGACCGACCAGCGGCGAGATTCGTAGGCTCTTCGGAATCTCCCGACAAACCTGGAGCCGCATCACGCTCGGCCAGCGATGGGCCGGGGAGACCGGCCTCGCAGCACTGCACGCCAGCTGGCGGCGGCGCCACGCTGGCTGACGCGGGCAGCCGCCGCTGCTTGACGGATTCGACGCGCCCCCGGTGGACCGCAGTGCACCTGAGCACGCGGTGGCCGGGATTGCGCGGCGAAGCCGACGCCGAACCGTGCCATGGCGTGATGAGAGACGAAGAGCTTGCCCGGTCGCGCGAAGTCGGCGGCCTGACCCATCGAGTGCTCGCAACACTGGCCCAGCACACGCAGCGCCCAAGCCCGGACGAGATCAAGCGCGCGATCTCGGCGGCAATGCCGGGCTATGCCCCGATCGAGGCACGCGCCCACCGGCAGAACATTGCCAGTGGCGTATTCGCGTACTTCCGATTCCTCCTCCCGCCGACCCCGTGGTCCTTCCTCGGCGCCGAGGTAGCACTCGGTCCCGGCCGGGTCGACCTGATGTGGCAAGAGGCCGGAGGCCAGGTCCTCCTGGACGAAATCAAGACCGGAAGCAGCCGCCAGTTGGCGCTGACGCGCACGCTCGACCAGATCACCAGCTACCTCGACTGCGCGAGATCGGAGTTCGGCGACAGTCTGGTCGGCCTGCGGTTGCTGAGCACGACGGACCCCCGCCGGTCGCTGTTCATCCACCCCGGCGGCGAGCACCAACCGCTGTTCGCCACGCCCTACGGAAAGGCCGCGTGATGGCTAACAAGCCCAAATACCAGAGTCAACTTGCCAAGGACGCCATTGAGCGTCTGCTGCCCCACCTCGACGCGGGCGACTTCCCGGTCCGGTTGCGCGCGGAAGCGAACAGGATCGGGTATTCGACGCGTCACCTGCGGCGGCTGACAGCTGCGCAGCGGGATCGGGACACACACGGCAAGGCCGCAGACGACGAGTGGCTGCTCGACGCGATCACCGCGGTCTTCCTCACCTGCGGCAACATCGCGGCGGCGCACCGGCGGCTACAGGCAGAGGGCGTTCCCGTGCCGTCTCTACGGACGTTCCGTCGTCGCATGGTTCGCGAGATGGGTACCTTGCTGCTCGCCTACGCCAAGCACGGATCGGCCGGCGCCCGAGACAAGCAGGTCTACCTGAAGGGTCAGCATCAGCACCGGATGCACACTGTTCAGCTCGACCACACCGAAATGCCGATCTACGTAGTGCCCCGCGGCCACAAGATCGCGGTCAAACCGTGGATCACGGCTGTCATGGACGCCTCCACGCGCTACATCCTGTCCTGGTGGTGACGTTCGGCCGGCCGACGGCCGAGCAGGTCCGGGCGGCACTGATCCAGGCGCTGCTGCTGCGCCCCGCCCCCGATGACGAGAGCCTTGTCGGCGGTCTGCCGGTCCGTGCCGTCTGGGACCGCGGCCTGGAGTTTCTGGCCGATATCGTCACCGAGTCCAGCATGCGCCTCGGCTTCATCCCCGTTGCGCTACCGGCATACTCTCCGCACCTCAAGGGCGGACTTGAGCGGTTCTGGGGCTTCCTCAAACCCGACTTCCTTGCCCCGCTGCCCGGCTATTGCGAAGGTCCGACCGACCTCCGCGGCAACCACGCCATCGCCACCGCCGCACTCGGGGAGGACGACTTCTTGGTCAAGCTCGCCGACTGGATGGACCGGTACCTGACCCAGCACGTCAACAGCACTACCGGCATGACCCCCTTGCAGGCGTGGCGGGCCGACGGGACCCCGCTCGACGACATCCCGGCCGAACGGCTGTGGGAGGACTTCCTGCTCGCCAAACCGACCAAGGTCTCCAAGAACGGCATCCGCTTCGACGGCATCGACTTCGTCGGCCCCGAACTCACCGGCGCCGTCGGCCGCACCGTCGAGCTTCGTCACCTACCGCATGACCGTACGTTTATCGAAGTGTTCGTCGACCACGAGCACCTGTGCACCGCGTACCCCAGCCACAAGCTCACCGCTGACCAAAGCGATGCAGTTATCGCACGTCGAACCGAGGAACGCGACAGGGCGAGACACCGCTTCAGCGTCGCGAACCGCCTGCGTCGCACCCAACACGAGACCACCCCGTTGGTGGTCGGCCGTGACGGAAAGCGCCATGTCGTCGAGCCGGCGGCCGAGGACCTGCTATCGGGCGGCAACGAGGCCTACGCGCGGCTGATCACCAAGAGCGACGACCCGGATCGGCTGTTCTGATGTTCGACGCAGTCACCAGGATCCCGGATGTCCCCATCGTCAGAACGCCGGCGTTCGACCGCGTGGCCGGCGCCGCCAGACTCGTGATCGCAACCGGCCAAACCGCGTCATTCACGGTCAGCCCGGCACCGGCAAACGCACCGCCACCCTCGCGGTGCTCGAGGGCTACGGGATGCCGGTGCACGAGATCGACCTGGAACCCAGCATGTCCTCGAAGGACATGGTTCGCCGCCTGCACCGCGCCGTTGTCGGTCACGAGGACGTGTCCGAGCGTGATCTCCAGGACGACCTCATCGAAGCGCTCGGCGTAGCCCGATGCATCATGCTGATCCGCCACGCCGATCGCCTCACCCGTGAGGCATCGGCACAACTCCATTGGCTCCACGAGCGTCCCGGCACCTGCTGGCCGCTGTTCCTGCTCGGCGGCCCCGGTACGGGCGCCGCACTCGACCGCGAAGCACACCTGCGCGGCAGTGTGTTGCAGACCGTCGAGGTCGAACCGCTCCGCGAGCGCGCCTTGATGGACGTACTACAGGCGTTGCATCCGCTACTACTCGGCGCGGGTGTGCAACTCCTCGGCCAGATCGACAAGGCCGTGTGTCACGGCATCCTCGCGCACTGGATCACGTTCCTGCGCGTCGCCCTACATATTCAGGCCCTCGCCGTCGAGGCCGGGCACCCCGCTCCCGTGCTCGACCGTGACCTGACCCGCGCCACCATCGCCCACCTGCCGACCACCATCACCCACCGGAAGTCGCGATGACCGTCACCGCCGTGGACATCACCGCGCGTGTAATCGAGCTACCAACCCGACGGCTCGCAGACGGCAGCCCAGTCTGGGTGGAAGCTCGACCGAACCTCCGCCGCTCCTACGCTCTTGCTGGCGACATCCTCGCTGCGCTGGGCAAGCGGCGTGATCTCGCCGGCAAGGGCCGCAACCAGCACGAGGACATCACCCTCGCCACCATCTGGCTGCGCGCACACCGCACCCGCGACCTGGTCATCACCGACGCCCAACGGCTACACCCGAAGATCCTCGGCACGCTGTGCCGCCTCGCTGCCGACGCCGGAGTAGATCTGTGGCTGCTCCACCGGCCGCCCACCAGCGACGCGTTCCTCCGCGCGCTCGCCAGGCGCAACGACGCCACCAAAGACTTCATCGCCGTGCCGTACTTCCTGCTCGCTGTACCCGCCCCTGCCGCTTCCGCCCCGTTCCCTGTAGTACCGCGACACGACGTCCACCTGTTCCGCGCGATGTGCGAAGCCAGCCTCGATGGCGTCGAACGCACTCGCGTCCTCGATTGGTTCAGCAGCGTGGCTGCCCGCGCCCACCAGCATCTCGTCGAGCACGGCACCGACACCGCGACGGTTGTCGAGCTTGTCGATGACATCCTTGCCGGTGGTCCCGATGACAATCGGTTGATCGTCGAGATGCGCGCTCTGCAACTGGCCGCCTGGCACCTGGACGTGTTCGTGAAGGTCCATCTCGACGTGCTGCTGAATTCCGAGGAACGCCCGACGCTCCCTTTCACACACGTCGACGACGCGCTGGCCGTGTACCGGCAACCACATCGCATCCTGACGTGTGCGCTGACGCGCCGCGGCCACCCCATCGGCGACATCACCGGCCTCCGCCTCGGCGACGTCCACGATGAGGGACACCTGTGCACGGTCGGGGGCCGCCACGTCAAACTGTCCGGCAGCATCGCCCGCGCCGCTCGAGCTGCACTGCTGCTGCGCCAACATGACGGCGCCGTCGACGCCGACGCGCTCCTCCCCTACGCCGCGCAGACCCTCGCAGCCACGCTCACCGATGCAACTAACGACATCGGCATGCATGTCAAGGGCCGGCGCGCCGAGCGAACCCGTCCCAACCACTCCGCCTACCTCCGCCGCCTCGGCATCACCATCGCGAGGCTGCCGTGATCAACAGTGGCAAGCTGCGCGAGCTCCGCATTCTCGCCGGCCTGTCCCAACGTGGGCTGTGCAAGCTTGCCGGCATCGGACCGCTCGGCATCAAGCGCATCGAGGACGGCGCCGACGCCTCCCGCCTTCCCCTGCAGGTCGTAGCCCGGATCGCCACGGCCCTCGGAGTTGAGATCACCGACCTACTCTCTGACCTGAGTTGTGACCCCGTGCCCGCTGCCAACAACGCGATCCCTGCGGCAGACGGCCTCGACCTGAACCAGGCACGCCTCCTCCGCCGCATTCACCGACGCGAGGACGTCGGCCGGCGCTTGACCAAGGTCGACCAGGAGATGACGTTGCCCAGCCTCATGCGGGCCGGCCTCGTTCATCATGAGGGTGGCGAATTGGCTGTCGGGGCCGCGGTTCGACGGGCGCTCGACCTGCCACATTGAAAGTGCCGTCCGCCGGCTACAAAACCGCGGGAGACCTACGCCCGTCGAGCACCGATTGTCGAGGTATATCAGTAGGCGCGAACGAATACGAGTCGCCAGCAGCCGGTTGTCAACGAGCTTCGACGGCACCGGGCACCGTGCTTGCCTAGGCGTCATGCCCTGCGAAACGACTCGTGGCAGTCGAGCGGTGCGTCGGGCGACCACTGCCGGCGTCCGTCGCGCACACTGCCTTCGTGGACACGAAGATGACCAAGAGCGCTGGTGAGTACTGGGTGTGCTCAGTCCTGGCCAGCGCAGGATGGGGCGCCGCGCTCACCCGAGACGGGCTGGAGAGAACTGACATCCTCGCCGTGCGGGCCGATGACAGCAGAACCATGGTTGAGGTGCAGGTCAAGACCGCGAGCCCGACGCCCCGGCCGCACTGGCGCTGCGGGACCAAGACACAGCTGCCGGCGTTGAGCGACCGGGAGTGGTTCGTCTTCGTCGCGCTAGATTCAACGCCGGGCCGCGCTCCCTCCTCCTACGTGGTGCCCCGCGACCATGTGTGGGCTGCGGCGTGGATGGAGCACCAGCGCTGGCTTACCGAGCCGGGGGTTCCACCGGGGCGACGCAACACCGGCTTCGACCAGGCCCGCGTGTACGCGCCGACCTGGGAGGGCTACCGCGACGCTTGGGGCCTCTTGGAGCAGCCAACTTCGCGCTGCCCGGTTCGGCTCCCGCAAGCATGGAGATCATGGGTGGACGACCCGCGTATCGGCCTCCCGCCGGGGCACCCGTGGCGGAGTGCCGGTCTGCCCATCTGGGAGCCGGTCGACGAGTAGTCCCCGAGTCGGACTCCCGATCGCGGGCGGCTTCCGAGGGCCGAGTGTCATCGTGGGCCGCTAGCGTGCCAGCCATGGAGCTTGATCGAGATGAAGTCCCGAGCGGATGGCGCACTCCGCGTCCAGCGCAGCTCGCCGACGCAAAGGCGTTCGCATTGACTGCATTGGCCGACACGGGCGACCTGCCTGTGTCCGGGCGGTTGGCGAGCTACTACGAGCTGCGGGGAAACTACGCCGGCTCGAGCTTCACTCATCTCCAAGACCTTCACCCGTCCTCGACCGACCCGACGCGGATGACCGTCGCGGACCTCCACGCGGTTTCGCTGCTCTCTGTCCGGGTGCCGCCGGCGGCAACCCGCGCGCTCATCGACAACATCGACGGGCATGCGAACAACGTCAACAAGGCTCTGCTGGCCCTTCACGAGCGCGGCGTACGGAATCTCCGCGACGCCGACGCCGACGTGCTGGAGGCCATGGAGGCGATAGCAAACGCAATCATGGACGCCTGCCGCCATCGGGGAACCAAACGCACGAGCACCCCCTGGGTCCTCGCGGCCAAGCTCGTCGCCCGCAAGGCGCCGAACCTGTTTCCCGTCCGCGACAACATCGTGTGCACTGCGCTCGGGCTGCTGGGTCCGGGTAAGGGGCGCGGCAGCTGGCAGATCGACTGGCAGGTCTATCGGGCGCTGGTGCGTGACGACGAGGTCCGCGTCGCCATCGAGGCTGCGCAGGACCGGCTGAACGCCTTGGGCCAGGCCACGCACGGGCACGAGCAGGACGAGCTGCGCGTCCTAGACGCGGCGATGTGGACTTACGAGATCTGGCGTATCGCCGCAGGCGGGCGCAACTGAAGGCCGCCGGCAGACGACCGATCAGCCGCCCGTGACTGCAGAAGCTCGCTTCGAGCGGGTGAGTTGATCACGGACAGCGTCAGTTGACAACCCTCCGCTGGTCGGCCTTCCTAGGTCGGCAGCGTTTAGGGGTTCCAGCCGCGGAATGACGCCTGGCGACCAGTCACGAAAGTCGCCTGACCACGAACCGCGCCGGCGCCAGCCGACGAACACCGAACCGCCAGCGCACCGCACGTTGGAGCCGGTCAAGGCTGTCGGTCACGTCCGGGCCGTATAGCTGCCCGACGTTCATCTCCACCGCTGAACTTACCGGCGAGGCCTGCCAGGCGGCGCCCGTGGCGGTGCCAACGTTCCCGCGCACCTCGCCGATCACAGCATCAAACTCGCCACCGACCGCAGAGCTTTCGGCCGCGACCCAGCTGCGGTAACGAGCCAGCTTCTCCTGAAGATCGTGCCCGAGATCGGCCAGGCGGCGCAGCGTTTCGGGGTCGTCGTCGGTGCGACGGCGCACGCGGTACGGGAATTCGGCCCATGCCACCAGCGCCTCAATGGCTGCCGCGTAACCGTCGCGGCGTGCAGTGGCCGCGCCGCGAAGCCCGGTGAGCAACGCCGTGACAAGACCGGCAACCAGGCTCGAGCCAAGCACCGCCGTCACGATCGACAACGTCAGGGCACCGCCTGACGTGCCGGTCGCGTTGGCGCCGTTCGCCAACGACAGCGCGGCGCCGTGGATGTTCGGGAGCTGGCCGATCACGCCGACCGTGCCCATTGCTGCCGTAGCGCCCGCATCTGCGACGTCATCAGCGGCAAGCCGTCCTGCCCTGGCGGTCCGTGTGGGGTGTCTTCACAGGGCCAGCGGCCATCGCGGCGCCACACCTCCTCGAAGATTAGGTGTCGGCGGACGGCGGTGACGTACTCGTCGAAGCCGTCCTCGGGCAGCCAGCGCAGCGCCGGGTCGTCGTTGTCCCAGAACAGGCACAGGCTCCGGCTCGGCGACGGGTTGCGATGGAGGAAGGCCCGCTCGCGACCGCTCCGCACGTAGGTCAACACACGCTCGTCGCGCAGCACGACGACACGAACATCCTCGGCCGGGAACCCGTCACCAACAAGCGCCGGCAGGGGCAGCAGCGTCATCTCCACGATCGCCGCGCCATAGCGGGTCAGACGTCCGGTTGCGTCGCGGACACCGTAGACAGTGACGCCGCTGGCCAGCTGTCGGGCCGCCGCGGCCGGGTCGGCGAGCACCTCGCTTAGCGAGTGCGCCATGCGCGGTACGGGCGTGCGGACACCGCGCCAGGTCCCGCGCTGGTGACGCGTCCGGTCGCGGTGACACCACCACCGACCAGACCGGCGATCGTGTCCGCTGTCGAGCGTGCCGGCACCGGCGGGAACGCCGGACCCAACAGCGAGCCCCACAGCTCGATGGCCGTCGTTTGGTCGCCGATGCGTTCACGCTCGAGCGCGTTTGCGGCCGTGGCAGAGGCGCGGCGGAACGCCTCGGAGTAGGCAAGCCGCTGCGCAGACGTCCACTTGGCTGCGAGGTCGTCGACGCCGGTGGGATCGAGCACCTGGCCGCGCACGAGCGCGGAGGCTCGCTCGAGCGTCGGGTGCACCGCCTGCGCGTGGGGCATCTTCTGGTCGATAGCGGCATACGCAAGCGCCTCGACGGCCAGCCCACACAAGTCGGTGAGGTCGCGGTCCTGAGCGGTCAGCTCCTTGACCATGCGCACCTGGTGAATGAACCGGCGCCCGGTCTCGCTGTTGCGTTCGGCGACGACGCGCAGCAGAGTGCGCGTGTTCGACTGCTCCCAGGAGCCTTCGTCGCGGTCGGCGATGCAGACCAGCTCGGACAACGGGTCATCGTCGGCGAACGCGGCGACTAGGTCGATGGTGAACTCCACGTCGGTGAAGCACAGCTGCAGCGCCTTGCCAGCGTGGTTAGTGTCGTCGAAGGTGATATTCGACCCGTACCGAGCCTTTAGCGGTCCGCGGAAGAGCTCGTGGACCCGCCGGGCACCGTCCGGGGTGAAGTACTCGCCGCGCAGCGACTCCGGCAGCAACACTACGATGTCGATGTCCTTGAGCGGCTTGCGCATCGTCTTGCGCGCGAAACTGCCCTGCATGAACGTGCCGTCGGAAACGCCGGCCCGCTTCAGGACGACTTCTACGTCGCGATGGCGCAGCTCGGCACGGACCCGCTCGCGAGAGTCAAGGGCAAGGTTGGCATCGAGGAGGTCGAAGGCCTCCACGACGCTGTTCGGTCTGGGCATTGGTTAGCCGTTTCTCTGAGGCAAGTGGACGTAGTTCTGCCCGCGGAACGCACCGCGGAGGATGCCGGCCGGCGCGGCCGCTAACTTTCGCGGACAAGCTGGGTCTGCCAACGCCACGCCGACCCAGGCCGCCGCCTGGTGGGCCCTGCGCGCTGTCCAGGACGCCCGATCGCGCGAGCTGACCGTTACCGGCTGCGTTTGAGCGTCTGCGACAGCGCGCTCGCCGCGGCGCGTGCGGCGGTCAGACGGGTGTTGTTCGCCATGTTCACCTCCCCCGGTCGTTGCCTCGGCGACCGGGTCGTGGTGTCATTACGGCACACCGCGCAGGCGACACCACGTCCCTGCCGCAACGAGCGCCCGGACCTGCCAGGGTCCGGGCGCTCGTCATTTCTCAGCCGTAGCGGCATTGCCACGGCATTCGCGAGCAGTACCGAGCCCCGGCCCACTTCACGTGGGCCGGGGCGGCGGCAGACTTCGACCTTCAACGCAGCGATCTCACCCCTGCGATGCGCGACTCAATGTCCCGCTGGCCGAATCAGGGACATCGGTGACCGCGGTTGGGACATTGCTGGCCGGAACCCGGTGACATTCCCTGACCGTTGACATCAGCTGCAGCCGCTGGTCGAACCGCAACCGTCGCAGACGAAGCAGGAACCGGCTCGCTGCATCTTGGTGCCGCAGTTCATGCACAGAGGTGCGTCCGCCGCGGCGCCGAACAGCGACTCGGCGAGCTCGGCCGAGCTGTGCACGCCGGGTGTCGCCGGCTTGGTAGCCGCCACCGGCTCCACCTTGGCCGGGTTCACGGGGGCCGACTGGGCCAGCGAGTCGAAGTCCTCGGTCTCGTCGTCGACCGGCGCGTAGCTGCCGGTCTCGAGTTGCCGGGCCCGCTCCTCGGCGGTGTGGATGCCGAGCGCCGACCGGGTCTCGAACGGCAGGTAGTCCAGCGCCAGCCGCCGGAAGATGTAGTCGACGATCGACTGCGCCATCCGGATGTCCGGGTCGTCGGTCATGCCGGCCGGCTCGAAGCGCATGTTGGTGAACTTCGAGACGTAGGTCTCCAGGGGCACCCCGTGCTGGAGGGCCACCGACACCGCGATCGAGAACGCGTCCATCACGCCAGCCAGGGTCGAACCCTGCTTGCCGAGCTTGAGGAACAGCTCACCCAGGCCGTCGTCCGGGTACGAGCCGGCGGTCAGGTAGCCCTCGGCACCGCCGACCGAGAACGACACGGTGCGGGACGGCCGCGACTTCGGCAACCGCTTGCGGATCGGCCGGTACTCGACGACCTTCTCCGCGGCTGCGGACTCGACCTGCTGATCCTTCTTCGCTTCCTTGCCCGCCGACAGCGGCTGGCCCACCTTGCAGTTGTCGCGGTACACCGCCAGCGCCTTGAGACCGAGCTTCCAGCCCTGGAAGTACACGTCGGCGATCTCGTCGATGGTGGCCGACTCCGGCAAGTTCACCGTCTTCGAGATGGCGCCCGAGATGAACGGCTGGGTGGCCGCCATCATCCGGACGTGCCCCATCGGCTTGATCGCCCGGGCACCCATCGCGCAGTCGAACACCTCGTAGTGCTCCTGCCGCAGCCCCGGGGCGTCCTGCACGTGGCCGTGTTCGGCGATGTACTCGACGATGGCCTCGATCTGCTCCTGCTGGTAGCCGAGCACCTTCAGCGCCCGCGGCACCGTCTGATTGACGATCTGCATCGAGCCGCCGCCGACCAGCTTCTTGAACTTGACCAGTGCCAGGTCAGGCTCGATGCCGGTGGTGTCACAGTCCATCATCAGGCCGATGGTGCCGGTCGGGGCGAGCACCGAGGCCTGCGCATTGCGCCAGCCGTTGAGCGCGCCGATCCGCAGGCACTCCACCCACTGCCGGGTCGCCTCGCCCAGCACGGCCTTGTCGGTCGCGTGCAGCGAGCGCACCAGGTCGTTCGCCGCGGCGTGCTTGCGCATCACCCGGGCGTGCGCCTCGGCGTTGCGGGCGAACCCGTCGTACGGGCCGACCACCCCCGCCAGCTCCGCCGAGCGGCGGTAGGCGGTGCCGGTCATCAGCGAGGTGATCGCCGCCGCCATCGCCCGGCCACCGTCGGAGTCGTAGGCCAGGCCGGATGCCATCAGCAGCGCGCCCAGGTTGGCGTAGCCGATGCCGAGCTGCCGGTAGGCGCGGGTGTTGACCCCGATCGGGTCGGTCGGGAAGTCGGCGAAGCAGATCGAGATATCCATCGCGGTGATGATCAACTCGACTGCCTTGACGAAGCGCTCGGAGTCGAAGGTGTTGTCCTCGCGCAGGAACTTCAGCAGGTTCAGCGACGCCAGGTTGCAGGACGTGTTGTCCAGGCTCATGTACTCCGAGCACGGGTTAGACGCGGTGATCCGGCCGGACTCGGGATTGGTGTGCCAGTCGTTGATGGTGTCGTCGTACTGGATGCCCGGGTCGGCGCACTCCCACGCCGCCTTGGCGATGCGGTGGAACAGGTCCTTGGCGTCGAGACTCTCGATGACCTCGTGAGTGCTGCGGGCGCGCAGCCCGAAGCTGTCACCCCGCTCGACGGCGCGCATGAACTCGTCCGAGACCCGAACCGAGTTGTTCGCGTTCTGGTACTGCACCGAGGTGATGTCGGCACCGCCCAGGTCCATGTCGAAGCCGGCGTCCCGGAGCACCCGGATCTTGTCCTCTTCGCGGGCCTTGGTCTCGACGAACTCGACGATGTCGGGATGGTCGACGTCCAACACCACCATCTTGGCGGCTCGCCGGGTGGCGCCGCCGGACTTGATAGTGCCGGCCGAGGCGTCCGCGCCGCGCATGAAGCTGACCGGGCCGGAGGCGGTGCCGCCGGAGGAGAGCAGCTCCTTGGACGACCGGATCCGGGACAGGTTCAGCCCGGCGCCGGAACCGCCCTTGAAGATCAGGCCCTCTTCGCGGTACCAGTTGAGGATCGAGTCCATCGTGTCGTCGACCGCCAGGATGAAGCAGGCGCTGACCTGCTGCGGCGAGGTGGTGCCGACGTTGAACCAGACCGGCGAGTTGAAGCTGAACACCTGGTGCAGCAGCATCCAGGTCAGCTCGTGCTCGAACACCTCGGCATCGGCCGGCGAGGCGAAGTAGCCGTACTGCTCGCCCGCGATGCGGTAGGTGCTCACCACCCGGCCGATCAGCTGCTTCAGCGACCACTCGCGCTCGGGGGTTCCCACCGCGCCACGGAAGTACTTCGTGGTGACGATGTTCGCCGCGTTCACCGACCAACTGGTGGGGAATTCGACCCCGCGCTGCTCGAAGTTGACCGAGCCGTCCCGCCAGTTCGTCATCACCACATCGCGGCGCTCCCACTCCACCTCGTCGTACGGGTGGACCCCCTCGGTGGTGTACAGCCGCCCGATGCTCAGCCCGTTGGTCGGGAAGACGCTCTCCGACCGCGCGCCACCCTTACCCCGGGTGTCGCCCGATTGCTTGGCAGCTCCGGCCTTGCCGGCGTTCTTGGCACCGGCGTTACCGGTCGAGCCGCCCTCTACAACCTCGGTCATGGGATGGCGTTCCTCTCTGATGGTGGGATCTGCTGAAAAGTCGTGCGGTTCTCGGTTCACCGCGAACCCGGCTCCGGGCCGGACTGGGAGTCGGCAGCTGCCCGATCCTGATCGGGGCGGGGCGCCCGCCGGTGATCGGCCCGGAGCTCACCGATGGCCTTCTCGAAGTCGTCGATCGAGCTGAAGGCCTGGTAGACGCTGGCGAAACGCAGGTAGGCCACCTCGTCGAGCTCGCGCAGCGGCCCCAGGATCGCCAGCCCCACCTCGGGGGCCGGAACCTCGGCTGCGCCGGTCGCCCGGATGCTGTCCTCGACCTGCTGGGCAAGCTGGGCCAGCGCGTCCTCGTCCACCGGCCGACCCTGGCAGGCCCGGCGGACGCCGTTGATCACCTTCTGCCGGCTGAACGGTTCGGTTACCCCGCTGCGCTTGATCACCGCCAGCGTCGCCTCTTCGACGGTGGTGAATCGCTTGCCGCATTCCTGACAGCTTCGCCGGCGGCGAATGACCTGTCCCTCGTCCTGCTCGCGGGAGTCGACCACGCGCGAGTCCGGATGCCGGCAGTACGGGCACCGCATCCCCGCTCACCCCCTCGATTGACGAGCTCGCTCACCGACATGGTGAAGCGGATGTTGCGTTTTGCTCCTCGGTCAGCCGGCTATCAACAGCCCGCTGTCGACAACTTGGGGACAACCCGTGGACGGGAAGCGCCAACCTGTTGACAGGGTGTGGAGTACCGAACCCAACCTGTGGACGAAGTACATCGGTGTAACTACTACATCTAGGGGTGCAACGCTAGAACGTCCGAGCTTCATCCGCAAGCGGCAACACGCCGGGTGTTACGCGCCAGGCCCCGCATGACCTTCTAGCTGACCTTGAGGGTTTGGCCAGGCGTGAGCGCGACCGAGTGAAGGCGGTTCACCCGGCGCAGCTGATCGACCACCTGACGCGGGTCCCGCCCCGGCTGGACCTGCTCGGCAATCGACCACAACGTGTCGCCAGGCTGCACGGTCACCACGCGGGCCACCGGCCGCGCTGCCGTCCCGGACGACGGTGATGCCGAGAGCCGCGCGATCAGCAGCAGCGCCACACAGGCGAGCATGGTTGCCAGCACCGCGACCGCGATGCCTCGCCGGGTAAGCCGGACCGACCGTGGCGCCGGTTCGACGAGTAACGGCCAGCACTGGCCGGCAGTCGGCTCACCGATCGTCCGCCGAGTCGACCGGATCGAAGGGAGCGCGGCACCCTCACCTACCGGCGGTGCGAGCACCGGTCCGGGCAACGGGACCAGGGCGAGGTGGCGGCGCGCACCAGCGGAACCGCCGGCAACTGGCGCCATCGTCCGCCGAGCACGGACCGGAATGACAACCTCGGGCGGGAACTCACTAGCGACGGACATACGGTCCTCCTGACGGGCCTCTGACGGCGTCCGGACGGTGGTTCACCGGCGAGCCGCTCTTCGAACGAATTTTCGATAGAACGCTTGTTTGAATGTCTACCACCGGGGTCCGACAAGATGCCACCGCAGGACACGCCGATTCGAACGAGTGTTTGAATCGTTACCCGAATCGCGCTAGGTTTCGGATCGAGCCGACAACCGACCGGCTTCCGAGAGGCAGCAACCGGCACTCGCGCACGACCCGTCGAGCCGCCCTCTCCGGGCGGTCCCGACAGCTTCAGCACGTTCGCGCGATGACGCTTGACCACGACAGCGACCCACCGGATCGCAACACGAAGGAGAGTGCGGTGCCCAAACCCGTCAAGCCCACGCCCCGCAGGGGTCCTGGAAGGCCCAAGAACAGCACGATCGCCGAATTTCCGGGGCAGGATCCTGGCGATGGGCTGACGGCGCGCCAGCGCACCATCCTGACCGTCATCCGGGACACCGTGCAGAGCCGCGGCTTTCCGCCGAGCATGCGAGAGATCGGTGACGCGGTCGGGTTGCAGTCGACCTCGAGTGTGAGTCACCAGCTCGCCGTACTCGAGCAGAAGGGCTACATCCGGCGCGATCCCAACAAGCCGCGGGCGCTCGACGTCCGGGCGCCCGGTGAGCTGGAAGACCGGCCGTCGGCGGCGGTCAGCCCACTACACCCGGTGGCGGACGACGCGCTGCAGGCCGGTGCTCCCACCCCGGTGATGGTGCCGTTGCTGGGCCGGATCGCCGCCGGTGGCCCGATCCTGGCTGAGCAGTTGGTGGAGGAGGTCTTTCCGCTGCCACGCACCCTGGTCGGCGAGGGCACCCTCTACATGCTGCGGGTGCAGGGTGACTCGATGGTTGACGCGGCCATTGCCGACGGCGACTGGGTGGTGGTTCGGCAACAGCCCGACGCCGAGAACGGCGACATCGTCGCGGCGATGCTCGATGGCGAAGCCACCGTCAAGACGTTCCGCCGGCGGGACGGGCACGCCTGGCTGCTGCCACAGAACCCCGCCTACTCGCCGATCCCGGCCGATCAGGCCAGCATCCTCGGACGCGTTGTCGCGGTCCTGCGCAAGGTCTGACAGCCGGCGATCAGTGCGTTGATCGGCCGGTCAGGTCAACCGGCCGATCAGCTCCGTGCCTGCTGCTGAGGGGTTTCCCGTGACGCCTCGGCGGCAGGCACGGCATTGTCCGGCGCCGGTGCCGGCGGCACGTCGGCGCCCAGCGATGACGGGACCACCGGTGGCATCACGGTCTGCTGAGGCTGGCTCTGCTGCTCAGCGGGCGCGGTCTCGGTGGCTTCGCGCGCCGCATCATCGTCGGTCATGCCCTTCATCTCGGTCTTGAAGATCCGCAGGGACCGTCCGACCGAGCGAGACATCTCCGGCAGCTTCTTGTACCCGCCGAACAGAAGCGCTGCGGCGATCAACAAGATCACCCAGTGCGAAGGCGCTTCCAGGCCCATGATGAATCTCCCTAGCTGGCGATGTACTGCCCAGGGTAACCCTCGGACGCGCGCGGCGGACATCCGCCGAGGGCACCGCCGGGACAGGGGCTGATCAGGCCTGGACGGTGGCGTAGCCGGCCAGCGCCGCGGCCAGGTCGGACCGGACCCGGGCGCTGATCAGCGTTCCGTCGCCGGTGTGCTCCTCAGACAGCACTTCCCCGTCGGCGTGGATGCGCGCCACCAGATCCCCGCGGGTGTATGGGATCAGGGCGCGGACCGACTGGTCTGGACGAGGCAGCCTGGCCTCGATCAACTCGGCCAACTCGTGCATGCCGGCCCCGGTGCGCACCGAGACGAATACCGCGTCCGGCACCAGGCTGCGCAGCCGCAACTGGGTCTCGGCGTCGGCTGCGTCAGCCTTGTTGAAGACGATCTGCTCGGGCACGTTCAGCGCATCGATATCGGCCAGCACCTCGCGAACCGCCCGGATCTGCGCCTCCGGATCATCGTCCGAGGCGTCGACCACGTGCAGGATCAGGTCCGCCGCAGCCACCTCCTCGAGGGTCGACCGGAACGCCTCGACCAGCTGGTGCGGCAGGTGGCGGACGAATCCCACCGTGTCGGAGAGGGTGTACACCCGCCCGTCAGCCGTCTCGGTACGCCGGACCGTCGGGTCGAGCGTCGCGAACAGCGCGTTCTGCACCAGCACCCCGGCGCCGGTCAGCCGGTTGAGCAGCGACGACTTGCCAGCGTTGGTGTAACCGGCCAGCACCACCGCCGGCACCTGGTTGGAGTCGCGTCGGGCACGCTTGAGGTCGCGGGCGGTCTTCATGCCGACGATCTCCCGGCGCAGCTTCGCCATCCGCGCGGTGATCCGCCGGCGGTCGATCTCCAGCTTCGTCTCACCGGGACCACGGCCACCGATACCCACGCCGTTCGCAGCGCGGCCACCGACCTGACGGGAGAGCGACTCACCCCAACCGCGCAGTCGCGGCATCAGGTACTGCAGCTGGGCCAGTTCGACTTGGGCCTTACCCTCCCGAGACCGGGCGTGCTGGGCAAAGATGTCCAGGATCAACGCGGTGCGATCCACCACCTTGACCTTCACGACCTGTTCCAGCTGCCGGAGCTGGCCGGGGGCAAGCTCACCGTCGCAGATCACCGTGTCGGCCCCGGAGGACGCCACGATGTCGCGCAGTTGCTTGGCCTTGCCGGAGCCGATGTAGGTGGCGGGATCCGGCCGGTCCCGGCGCTGCACCAGCCCCTCGAGCACCTGGGAGCCGGCCGTCTCGGCCAGCCGGGCGAGCTCGTGCAGCGAGTTCTCGGCCTCGGCCAGGCTGCCACTGGTCCAGACGCCGACCAGCACCACCCGTTCGAGTCGCAGCTGGCGGTACTCGACCTCGGTGATGTCGGCGAGTTCGGTCGACAGGCCGGCGACCCGGCGCAGGGCGGCCCGCTCGGAGAGGTCGTACTCGCCGAGCGTCAGCTCGTCGCCGTCGGCGTAGTCCTCGGCATCGGGATAGTCGGCGTCATCGGGGTAATCGGCCTCGTCGGCATAGTCCAGGCTGCCGCTCTCGGGGTTCTCGGCCAGCTCGCTGTCTCCAGGCTCGCCGGAGTCGCCTACTTCGGTGGATCGCTGATATGCAGTCATCCCGTCCATCGTGACAGGGGTTGGCCGGTCCGCGCCAAAGATTTCACCCTGGGCCGAGTCCACCGGGCGATCCACTCCCCCGCTCGGTCAGCCCGGCAGGGTGGCCGTGAGCTCGGCGAGCGCCCGGTCGACGAGATCCGTCGCCGCCCCGTCCAACCACCGGATCCGCGGGTCACGCCGGAACCAGGAGCGTTGCCGCCGGACGAATCGCCAGGTGCCGCGCACGGTCAGCTCGACCGCCTCGTCGAGGTCGCCGGACACGGCGCCGTCCTCGTCCAGCACCGCCAGCAGTTGCTGGTAGCCCAGCGCCTTGCCGGCCGTCGGACTGGTCCGCAGGCCGAGCGGCAACAGCCCGCGCACCTCCGCCAGCAACCCGCGCTCCATCATCACCGCGACCCGGCGGCTGACCCGGTCCTGCAGATCCTCCCGGTCGAGCCCTAGCTGGACCGTCCGGTAGACGGACCGGAACTCCTGCATCCGGGCCAGGAACGGGCCGCCGGTGATCTCGATGACCTCCAGCGCCCGGACGATCCGGCGCCCGTTGCCCGGCAGGATGGCTGCCGCCGCCGCCGGATCGAGGTCGGCCAGCCGGGCGTGCAGCGCGGACGGGCCCACCGAATGCAGCTCCGCCACCAGCCGCTGCCGGATCTCCGGCGCCTCGCCGGGGAAGTCCAGGTGGTCGAGGGCGCCCCGCAGGTACAGGCCTGACCCGCCCACCAGGATCGGCAGCCGGCCCCGGTCTGCGATGTCGGCGATCGCGCCACGGGCCAGCCGCTGGTACTCGGCCACGGCCGCGGACTTGTCCAGCGGCCAGATGTCGAGCAGGTGGTGCGGGACCCCGCCGCGCTCCGCCTCGCTGAGCTTCGCGGTGCCGATATCCATTCCCCGGTAGAGCTGCATCGAGTCCGCGTTGACGATTTCGCCGTCGAGCCGCTGCGCCAGCGCAACGGCCAGGTCGGACTTGCCGGTGGCGGTCGGGCCTACCACCGCGACCACCGGCTGGTCCGCCATGATCGGCGGTGGACCGGCCGCTTCGACCGAGCCGCTGGTGACAGTCACGTTGCAAGAGGCTAACCGCCTTGCACCCGGCGCGGCTCGGTCGTGTCTAATGCACGATATGAGTTCGGAGTGGGGACGCATCGACGAGCAGGGCGCTGTCTTCGTCAAGACCGCCGACGGCGAGCGTCAGATCGGTTCCTGGCAGGCAGGCGACGCGGAAGCCGGGCTGGCGTACTACGTCCGCCGGTACGAGGACCTGCAGACCGAGGTCGAACTGCTGACCAAGCGCCTGGAGTCCGGCGCCGGCGACGCCCGGGCGACCAAGTCGCAGGCCATGACGTTGCACGCCTCGTTGCCCGAGGCAGCCGCGATCGGCGACCGGGCCGCGCTGGACAGCCAACTGGTGGCACTGATCGCCGCCGCGGACGCCAAGATCGGTGAACAGGCCGAGGCCCGCGATACCGCCCGAGCCGCCGCGATCGCCCAGAAAGAGGCGTTGGTTGCCGAGGCGGAGAAGCTGGCCGAGTCCTCCACGCAGTGGAAGGCGGCCGGCGACCGGCTGCGGACGATCGTCGACGAGTGGAAGCAGATCAAGGGCATCGACCGCAAGACCGACGACGCCCTCTGGAAGCGGTTCGCGGCCGCCCGGGACGCCTTCGGCAAGCGCCGGGGTAGCCATTTCGCCCAGCTCGACACCGAGCGGGAGGCCGCGAAGGCAACCAAGGAGAAGCTGGTCAAGCAGGCAGAAGAGCTGTCCGGATCGGACGACTGGCGCGACACCGCCCAGGCGCTGAAGGATCTGATGACGCAATGGAAGGCCGCCCCGCGGGCCAACCGGGCCACCGAGGACGCGCTGTGGAAGCGGTTCCGCGCCGCGCAGGATGCCTTCTTCGCCCGCCGCTCCGGGGTCTTTGCCGAACGGGACGCCGAGCAGGTCGCGAACCTGCGCCAGAAGGAGGCGATCATCGCCGAAGCGGCCGCGCTGGACGTCAGCAATCCGCGGCAGGCCCAGGTGGCGCTGCGGGATCTGCAGGAGCGTCTGGAGGCGATCGGGCACGTGCCGCGCGACGCCATGCACCGGATCGAGTCGCAGATGCGGGCGGCCGAGCAACGGGTGCGCGACGCACTCGATGCGGAGTGGAAGCGCAGCGCGCCGGAGTCCAACCCGTTCCTGGCCCAGCTACGGGAGCGGCTGGCCGAGGCGGAGCAGAAGCTCGCCCGGGCACAGGCCGCCGGCGACGCCGGTCGGATCGCCAAGGCCGAGGCCGAGGTGGCGCAGCGCCGGGCGCTGATCCCGGAAAGCTGACCCCGACTCGGCGCGGCCCGACCGCGTCAGGACGGCCGCTGACCGATCGTCAACAGGGTGCGGGGCGCCAGCTGCTGGTGGCCGCCGGTCCGGCCGCGCCAGGCCCGATGGGCCAGCACCGGGCCGTCCGCAACCAGGTGGTGCGGAGCGGCGTAGCTGATCTCGGTGGTGACCAGGTCGCCCGGGCCGACCGGCAGGTCGCCGGTGGCGACATGAACCAGTCGGCCGTCCCGAGCCCGGCCGGAGAGCCGCAGGTTGCGGGCGTCCTTCTTGCCTTCCGCCGAGCTGATCAGCACCTCCGCGGACGTCCCGACCAGTTCTCGGTTGACGTCCCAGCTGATCTGCTCCTGCAGTTCGATCAGTCGCTCGTAGCGTTCCTGCACGACCGCCTTCGGTATCTGGTCGGACAGGGTGGCCGCCGGCGTGCCGGGCCGGGGTGAGTACTGGAAGGTGAACGCGCTGGCGAACCGCGCCTGTGCCACCACATCCAGGGTTGCCTGGAAGTCCTCCTCGGTCTCACTGGGGAAGCCGACGATGATGTCGGTGGTGATAGCGGCGTGTGGCATCGCCGACCGCACCGACTCGATGATCTGCAGGTACCGGGCGCGCCGGTACGACCGGCGCATCGCCCGTAACACCGCATCGGAGCCGGACTGCAGCGGCATGTGCAGTTGCGGGCACACGTTCGGGGTCTCGGCCATCGCAGCGATCACGTCGTCGGTGAAGTCCCTCGGATGCGGGCTGGTGAACCGGACCCGGTCGAGCCCCTCGATCCCCCCGCAGGAGCGGAGCAGCTTGCCGAAGGCCAACGGATCGCCGAACGAGCGGCCGTAGGAGTTGACGTTCTGGCCGAGCAGGGTGATCTCGGTGACCCCGTCGGCGACCAACGCCTCGATCTCGGCAAGCACCTCACCGGGGCGCCGGTCGGTCTCCCGGCCGCGCAGGCTCGGCACGATGCAGAACGTGCAGGTGTTGTCACAGCCGACCGAGATCGACACCCAGGCAGAGAAGGCCGAGTCACGTCGGCTCGGCAGGTCGGACGGGAAGTTCTGCAGCGTCTCGCGGATCTCCACCTGCGCCTGCTGGTTGTGCCTGGCGCGTTCGAGCAGCACCGGCAGGCTGGCCAGGTTATGGGTACCGAAAACCACGTCGACCCAGGGCGCGCGGTCGATCACCCGGGCCTGATCCTTCTGCGCCAGGCAGCCACCGACCGCGATCTGCATTCCCGGCCGCGCCTGCTTGATCGGTGCCAGATGGCTCAGGTTGCCGTACAGCCGGTTGTCGGCGTTCTCCCGCACCGCGCAGGTGTTGAACACCACCAGATCGGCCGAGCTACCGGACGGGTCCGGCGAGCGGACGTAACCGGATTGCTCAAGCAACCCGGCCAGTCGCTCGGAGTCGTGCGCGTTCATCTGGCAGCCGTAGGTACGGATGGCGTACGTCGGAGCGGCCGGGGCGAGGTCAGTCATAGCAGGTCAAGGGTACGGGCTGCCCGCTGGCCCATCCCGGCTGGTCGGGAGGTCAGTGCGCCACCTCGGTGGCCCGCGATTCGCGTACCACGGTCACCCGGATCTGGCCCGGGTAGGTGAGCTCGTCCTCGATCTGTTTCGCGACCTCGCGCGCGATCACGCCGGCCGCCAGGTCGTCGACCTGCTCCGGCAGCACCATCACCCGCACCTCCCGGCCGGCCTGCATGGCGAACACCCGCTCGACGCCCGGCTTGGCCGTCGCGATCGCCTCGATTCGCTCCAGCCGGTTGATGTAGGCCTCGAGCGACTCTCGCCGGGCGCCCGGGCGGGCCGCCGAACAGGCATCCGCGGCCTGGGTCAGCACCGCTTCGACCGTGCGCGGCGGTACCTCGTTGTGATGGGCCTCGACGGCGTGGGCCACCGCCTCCGTCTCGCCGTACTTGCGCAACAATTCGGCACCGATGATGGCGTGGCTGCCCTCGACCTCATGGGTGAGCGCCTTGCCGATGTCGTGCAGGAACGCCGACCGTTTGATCAGCGCGGGCGGCAGGCCCAGCTCGCTGGCCATGATGCCGGCGATGTGCGCGGTCTCCACCAGGTGGCCGAGGACGTTCTGCCCGTAGCTGGTGCGATAGCGCAACCGCCCGAGCGTCGGGATCAGTCGCTCGTCCAGGTCGGTGATGCCGATCTCGGCAAGGGCATCCCTGGCGGCCCGCAGGCAGAGTTCGTCCACCTCGGCCTTGGCCAGCTCGTGCACCTCTTCGATTCGGTGCGGGTGGATCCGGCCGTCCACCACCAGCTTCTCCAGGGTGATCCGGCCAACCTCACGACGTACCGGGTCGAAGCAGGACAGCAGCACGGCCTCGGGAGTGTCATCGATGATCACGTTGACCCCGGTGACGGACTCGAAGGCCCGGATGTTGCGGCCCTCCCGGCCGATGATCCGGCCCTTCATCTCTTCACCGGGCAGATGCAACACGCTGACCACGGTCTCCGTCGTCTGCTCGCTGGCGACCCGCTGCACGGCTTCGGTGACGATCGCCCGGGCTCGTTCGGTGCCCTCGGCCCGTGCCTCGGCCTCGATGGTGCGGATGAGGCTGGCCGCGTCCCGCCGGGCGCTGGCCTCGACCGTTCCGAGCAGCTCCTGCCGGGCTTGTTCCTCGGTCATTCCGGCGGTCCGCTCGAGGAATTCACGCCGCTCCTCGGCCAGCGCCGCCCGGTCCAGGTCCAGTTGCCGCCTCGCCTCAGCCAGTTCCGCGATGGCCTGGTCCAGGTCCGCCCGCTGCCGGGACAGCTGCTGTTCCTGCTCGGACAAGTCGGCGGACCGCTGCTCCAGCAGCCGAGCCTGCTCCGCAAGCCGGCTTTCGGCATTCCGGAGTTCGTTTTCCCGCTCGACGCCCTCGCGATCCATCGCGCGCCGAGCGTCGGCGATCAGCTCGGCGGCCAGCGTCTCGGCCCGTGCTCGGGCCGACTCAGCGGCGGTGCGCGCCGCATCGGCATCGGCCTGGGCTGCCCGGCGGAGTGCTTCGATCTCCGTGTCGGCCGCCCGGCGGGCCGCTTCGGCATCGCGCTGCGCTCGCTGACGGACCGCCGCCGCCTCTGCCTCGGCGGCGGCCTGCAAGGCACCCTCCGCCTCCGAGCCGGCACCGCTGGCCGCCCGGGTGGACGGAGCGCCGGCATGGTTCGCCGGGTGCTTGTAAAGCGCCAGGAACCGCAGACCGAACACCAGCAACAGAACGAAAACGGCAGCAATGGCCGCGAAGTTAACCCATTGGCTCATCGACGTCCCCCTCGCAGAGGCGACGCGTCCCAAGACTCATCGCATAGACACCTCAGGAAGCCGGAGCCGTCAGGCCTCGTGTTGGGACCGCTTCGCCAGGGCCACATCGTCGAATCCGCACACCGACGGTCGAACAATCGATGCGCTGCCTCTCCTCCGGTGCCCTGCTCGCCGAACACGCTGTGCAGACCAGTTGTATGTGAGTGCGCCACGAGTTGAACGTCGCACATCCGGATTCCTGATGATCTGAGGCTAGGAACGAATAACGAACCGGTCAAGCTAGCCGCGCTGGCAGCCGACCAAGCTGCCTAGGAGTCGGCGTCCGGGTACTCGAAGTCCGCGCCTACCTGCTCGCTGGCTGACTCCCCCACCACCTGCCGAACCACCTGGAACGTCAAACCGGGCGAATAACCCTTACGGGCGAGCATCGCAGCGAGCCGCCGGGTCTGCACCTCCGGCGGCAAGCCCCCCATGCTCCTCAGCCGGCGCTCGACCAATCGGCGGGCGGTAGCCCGCTCTGCCGCTTCGTCGGTATCGGCCAGCACCTCGGCTACGGTCTCGTCGGCGATGCCCTTGGCACGGAGTTGCCGGGCGAGCTCTCGCGAGGCGAGCCCTCGCTCGACCTGCTTCGAGCGCACGAAGTCCACAGCGAAGGCGTGATCATCGATTAATCCGACGCTCGCCAGCCGATCAAGCACCCGGTCCGCTGCCTCGTCCGGGACGTTCCGCCTGAGCAACGCCTCCGCCAACTCCTGCCGTGATCTGGCGCGGGCGGTGAGCAGCCGCAGGCAGATCGTGCGGGCTAACGATTCAGGATCAGGCTCCGGATCGTCGCGCGCCGGGTGATCATCGATCAGCGAAGGGTCGTCGGTGGGTGGCGGCGAGCCGCCACCCACCACGCTTCGTCGAGCCATCGGTCAGTCGGGGCGAGCTCAGAAGTCGACCGGAGCCGGCAGCGGAGCCTCTTCGGTGACCTGCGCACCAACGCCCAGCTTTTCCTTGATCTTCTTCTCGATCTCGTCCGCCAGGTCGGGGTTGTCGCGCAAGAAATTGCGGACGTTCTCCTTGCCCTGCCCAAGCTGGTCGCCCTCGTAGGTGTACCAAGCACCGGACTTGCGGACGATGCCCTGCTCCACGCCGACATCGATCAGCGAGCCTTCGCGGCTGATGCCCCGCCCGTAGACGATGTCGAACTCGGCCTGCTTGAACGGCGGCGCAACCTTGTTCTTGACCACCTTGACCCGAGTCCGGTTGCCGACCGCGTCGCCGCCGTCCTTCAGGGTCTCGATCCGCCGGACATCCAAGCGAACCGACGAGTAGAACTTCAGTGCCTTGCCGCCGGTGGTGGTCTCGGGCGAGCCGAACATCACACCGATCTTCTCGCGCAGCTGGTTGATGAAGATCGCGGTGGTACCCGAGTTGTTGAGCGCACCGGTGACCTTGCGCAGCGCCTGGCTCATCAGCCGAGCCTGCAGGCCGACGTGACTGTCGCCCATCTCGCCTTCGATCTCGGCTCGAGGCACCAGGGCCGCCACCGAGTCGACCACGATGATGTCGAGAGCGCCGGAGCGGACCAGCATGTCCATGATCTCCAGCGCCTGCTCACCGGTGTCAGGCTGGCTCACCAGCAGCGCGTCGGTGTTCACCCCGAGCGAGCGGGCATATTCCGGATCGAGTGCATGCTCGGCATCGATGAAGGCGGCGACACCACCCGCTGCCTGCGCATTGGCCACCGCGTGCAGGGCGACGGTGGTCTTACCGGAGCTTTCCGGACCGTAGATCTCGATGATCCGGCCGCGCGGCAGGCCGCCGATGCCGAGGGCGATGTCCAGCGAGATCGACCCCGTCGGGATCACCTCGATCGGCACGTGCGGGCGCTCGCCCAGCCGCATGACCGACCCCTTGCCGAACTGCTTGTCGATCTGACCGAGGGCCACCTCGAGGGCCTTCTCACGGTCGAACGCTGCGGGCATATCAGGTACCTCTTCCGTTCTCTGCGTGCGCTGTTAGTCAACGTTGGTGACGCTAGATCCAGCCACCGACAGTTCTGCCGGGCCGACCGCATCTGTGGACGGCCGCACGATCGGGACCTAGCCTAGCCGAACAATTGTTCGATTGACAGATTCGACACGCCGCTGATCGTTGCTGACCTGAAGGTGGCCGCTACCAGCTCAACGCAACCGCTGCGGTACATCGAACTCCTGGCACACCGCCCGCCAGACCGCCTGCGGGGAGTCGCCGCGTTCCAGCGCGTCGGCCACCGTCGCGCCCAGCGCTGTGACCCGGTAGTCGGCTGCCAGCGAGTGCGCATAGGTGGTGCCGAAGCGCGCTTCCATCCGCTTCCAGAAGTCACTCAGCCGCACCGGCTCAGCCTAGCCGCGCGTTAGCCGGCCGCCGGACGGCGCGTCCTATGAGTCTCGCCGATCAGGAATGTCAGACCCCTCCCGCACACTGGAGGCATGACCGCAGCTCCCGATCCGGCGACGCTCGGCTTCAGCGCGGCCACCGCCGATTGGTTCTCGGGCGCCTTCGACCGGCCGACGCCGGCTCAGATCGGCGCCTGGCAGGCAATCGGCCAGGGCGACCACACCCTGGTGGTGGCGCCGACCGGCTCGGGAAAGACGCTGGCTGCCTTCCTCTCCGCGATCGACCGGTTGGCAGCCCTGTCGCCACCGGACGATCCGGCACGGCGTTGCCGGGTGGTCTACGTCAGCCCGCTGAAGGCACTGGCGGCCGATGTGGAGCGCAACCTGAGGTCGCCACTGGTCGGTATCTCGCAGGCCGCGAGACGGCTGGGCCTGGCCGAGCCGCGGGTCACCGTGGCGATGCGCTCCGGTGACACCAGCACCGAAGACCGCCGGGCGTTCGCCCGGCACGGCGCGGACATTCTCATCACCACGCCCGAGTCACTGTTCCTGCTGCTTACCTCCGCAGCCCGGGAGGCATTGGCTGGTGTCGAGACGATCATCCTCGACGAGGTGCACGCGGTGGCCGCGACCAAGCGGGGCGCCCATCTCGCGGTGAGCCTGGAGCGGCTGGACGCGATGCTCGATCGGCCGGCCCAGCGGATCGGGCTCTCGGCGACCGTGCGCCCGATCGAGGAGGTGGCGACCTACCTGGCCGGTGGGCGTCCGGTGACCCTGGTGCAGCCGCCGGCCGAGAAGCGGCTCGACCTCTCCGTGGTGGTCCCGGTCGAGGATCTAACCCAGCTCGGCGACGGCCAGCCCGACCCGGCCGGCAGTCCGGAGCGCCGTTCGTCCATCTGGCCGCACGTCGAGGAGCGAGTGCTCGACCTGATCGAGAGCCACCGCTCCACCATCGTGTTCGCCAACTCCCGGAGGTTGGCCGAACGGTTGACGGCCCGGCTCAACGATCTGGCGCTGGAACGGGATCCCGAGCACACCGCGACCATCCGTGCCCACCACGGCTCGGTGTCCCGCGAACAGCGCCAGATCGTCGAGGAGGAGCTGAAGTCGGGGATGATCCCGGCGGTGGTGGCCACCTCGTCGCTGGAGCTCGGCATCGACATGGGCGCGGTCGACCTGGTGGTCCAGGTCGAGTCGCCGCCGTCGGTGGCCGCCGGTATGCAGCGGCTGGGCCGGGCCGGGCACCAGGTCGGTGCCGAGTCCCGAGGGGTGATCTTCCCGAAGTACCGCGGTGACCTGCTGGAGTCCGCGGTCGTGGCCGAACGCATCCGGCAGGGCCAGATCGAGTCGATCCGCTACCCGCGCAACCCGCTCGACGTGCTGGCCCAGCAGATCGTTGCGATCGTGGCGCTGGACAGCATCACGGTGGACGAACTCGAAACCCTGGTTCGACGGAGCGCGCCGTTCGCCACCCTCCCCCGTTCGGCGTTGGAGGCGGTGCTGGACATGCTGGCCGGCCGGTACCCGTCCGACGCATTCGCCGAATTGCGACCGAGGCTGGTCTGGGACCGGATCACCGGCAGCCTGTCGGGACGGGCTGGTGCGCAGCGGCTGGCGGTGACCTCCGGCGGCACCATTCCGGACCGTGGGATGTTCGGCGTCTTCCTTGCCTCGGCCGACGGCCCGGGCCGCCGGGTCGGTGAGCTGGACGAAGAGATGGTGTACGAGTCGCGGGTCGGCGAGGTGTTCCTGCTCGGCTCGTCGTCCTGGCGGATCGAGGACATCACCCACGACCGGGTGTTGGTCACTCCGGCGCCCGGCCAGCCGGGCAAGATGCCTTTCTGGAAGGGCGATTCGCCGGGCCGGCCAGTCGAACTCGGCCGGGCCGTCGGCGCCTTCGTCCGCGAACTGGCCGGCGCCGATGATGCCAGTGCGCTGGTGCGGGCCGAGCAGGCCGGCCTCGACCGTTGGGCGGCCGGCAACCTGACCGCGTACCTGGCCGAGCAGCGGGCAGCGACCGGGCAGCTGCCGACCGACCGGACGATCGTGGTGGAACGGTTCCGCGACGAGCTGGGCGACTGGCGGCTGGTGGTCCACTCCCCCTTCGGCGCACCGGTGAACGCACCCTGGGCGCTGGCCATCTCCGCCGCGCTGCGGGAGCGGTTCGGCATGGAGGTGCAGTCAATGCACACCGACGACGGCATCGTGCTGCGGCTGGCTGACACCACCGCCGAGCCGCCCGGTGCCGACATCGCCGTCTTCGATCCGGCCGAGGTCAGCGAGCTGGTGACCGGCGAGGTGACCAACTCCGCCCTGTTCGCCTCCCGGTTCCGCGAGTGCGCCGCACGATCCTTGCTGCTGCCCAAACGAGATCCACGCCGCCGCGCGCCGCTCTGGCAACAGCGTCAGCGCGCCAACCAGCTACTTCAGGTGGCGCGGGAGTACGGGCAGTTCCCGGTCGTGCTGGAAGCGATGCGGGAATGCCTGCAGGACGTCTACGACCTGCCAGGGCTTGCGGAGTTGATGCGGCAGATCGGTAGCCGGGAGATCCGGCTGGTGGAGGTCGAGACCGGCACCCCGTCGCCGTTCGCCCAGTCGCTGCTCTTCAGCTACGTCGGCATGTTCCTCTACGACACCGACGCACCGCTGGCCGAGCGACGGGCACAGGCACTCACCCTGGACACCTCGCTGCTGGCCGAGCTGATGGGATCACCCGATCTGCGCGACCTGCTCGACGAGCAGGCGATCACCGATTCGATCGCCGAGGCCCAGCGGCTGACCGAGAACCGACGGGTGCGCGGCATCGACCAGGTACACGACCTGCTGCGGGAGATCGGCGACCTGACCACCGAGGAGGCCGCCGCCCGGGGAGCCACCGGCGAACAGCTCCGGCAGCTCCAAACCGAGCGACGGGCGATCGAGGTCCGGATCGCCGGCGAGCGGCGCTGGCTGGCGATCGAGGACGCCGGTCGGGTTCGGGACGCCCTGGGGGCAGCGCTGCCGGTGGGCATCCCCGAGGCCTTCACCGAGCTCGTCGCCGACTCGATCGGTGACCTGCTCTCCCGCTACGCACGAACCCATGGGCCGTTCACCGTGGCCGAGCCGGCCAGCCGGTTGGGCCTGGGCATCGCGGTGGTGCACGCCGGGCTGGAGCGCCTGGTGGCTACCGGACAGGTGGTTGCCGGCGAGTTCAGCCACGGCATGGAGGGACGGCAGTACTGCGGAGCGACCATGCTGCGGACCATCCGGCGGCGGTCGCTGGCAGCGCTTCGCAAGGAGGTGGAACCGGCGCCGCAGGCAGCGCTGGCCCGCTTCCTGCCACAGTGGCAAGGCGTCGGAGGCAGCCGTCGGTCCCGGGGCGTGGACGGGCTGGCCCGGGTGGTGGAACAACTCGCCGGAGCCGCCATTCCGGCCAGCGCTCTGGAGACCCTGGTGCTGCCGGCCCGGGTGGCCGACTACTCCCCCGCCATGCTGGACGAGCTGACCAGCGCCGGCGAGGTGCTGTGGGCCGGCGCCGGCACGCTGGCCGGCACCGACGGCTGGCTGACCCTGGTGCCCGCTGAGGCCGCCGAGTTCCTGCTGCCGCCAGCCGTCGAGATCGACTTCTCCCCGCTGCACAAGGCCATTCTCGCCACACTGTCGGACGGCCAGGCGCTGTTCCTCCGCGGCCTGGCCGACCGGTTGCGCGCTACCGAGAGCGACAACCAGGATCCATCCGCGACCGACGGCGGCCAGGACCGGCCGTCCGTGGTGAGCGACGCCGCCGTCGTCGAGGCGGTCTGGGATCTGGTGTTCGCCGGCTGGCTGACCAACGACACGCTGGCGCCGATCCGCGCCCGGCTCGCCGGCGGTCGGGCGGCGCACCAGCAGCGTCGAACCGCGCCCCGGGCCAGGTACGGCCGGTTCGCCCGGCCAGCGCTCGGTCGACCAGCGGCCGCGCCCGGCGGCCGAGCGACCGGCGCCAGCAGCAGCCCGCTGCCCGGCCGCTGGTCCCGGACGCCGGACCACAGCACCGATGAGACCTACCGGACCCTGCTTCGAACCGAGGTGCTGCTCGACCGATACGGCGTGCTCACTCGCGGCTCGGTCGCGGCCGAGAACGTGCCAGGCGGTTTCTCGGCGGTGTATCCGGTGCTGCGCCAGGGCGAGGACGCCGGCCGGTATCGGCGTGGTTACTTCGTCGAAGGGCTGGGCGCCGCTCAATTCGGGTTGACCGGTGCGATCGATCGGCTGCGGTCGCTGGGAACCGCTGCCGACCAGGCGCCAGACCGCCCGGGCGACGTGGTTGTGCTGGCAGCGACCGACCCGGCCAACCCGTACGGCAGCGCACTGGACTGGCCCGACCGGGTGCAACAACCGGAACTGCCGGAAGGGCGCCGGGGCCACCAGCCTGCCCGGAAGGCCGGCGCCCTGGTGGTGCTGGCGGACGGGCGGTGCGTGCTGTACGTCGAGCGAGGCGGCAAGACCCTGCTCTCGTTCACCACCGATGCCGATCTGTTGGCCGCCGCGGCCGAGGCGCTGGCCGCCAGCGTCCGCAGCGGCGCGCTCGGCCGATTACACGTCGAGTCGGCCGATGGTGAAGCGGTCGGCCAGACCCCGTTGGCGATCGCACTGGAACGAGCGGGATTCCGGCCATCACCCCGCGGTCTGCGATTGCGCAACTCGGCCGGCGTCTGATGCCGCACCTTCGATCAGCCCAACCGCGAATAGCTCGATGGCATCGGCACATCCGCGACCGACACCGGAGTGACCGTGCCCGAGGGTGACACCGTATACGTGACGTGCCGGCGGCTGCACCAGGCGCTGGCGGGCCGGCCGGTGACCCGGTTCGACCTCCGGGTCCCCAAACTCGCGCTGGCCGACCTCACCGGCACCGGCATCACCGAGGTAGCGCCGGTGGGCAAGCACATCCTGATGCGCTTCGACAACGGGCAGACCCTGCACAGCCACCTCCGGATGGACGGCAGCTGGCGGGTCGGCCGGGCCAGCGATCGCCCCCGGGGCCGGGACTTCGAACTGCGCGCGCTGGTCGGCAACACCGAGTGGCTGGCCGCCGGCTTCCTGCTGCACGATCTCGCGCTGCTTCCAACCCCTGCGGAGCACGAGGTGGTGGGCCATCTCGGCCCCGACCTGCTCTCCCCCGACTACGACCAGCAGGAGGCTCTCCGGCGGTTCGCCGGACAACCCGATCGGCAGATCGCCGAGGCATTGCTCGACCAACGGCTGGTCGCCGGCATCGGGAATGTCTACAAGAGCGAACTGCTGTTCTTGCATCGCACCAGCCCGTACCTAGCGGTCCGCGAGGTCGCCGACCTGCCGGGCATCCTCACCGATGCCCGCCGGTTGCTCAACGGCAACCTCGGCGACTTCAATCGCTCCACCACCGGTTGGCGGCAACCCGGACGGCAGTACTGGGTCTACGGACGCGGCGGCAAAGCCTGCCTGCGCTGCCGGTCCGCGATCCGGCGGGACGGCACGCTCGAGCGCCTCGACGACCGGGTCACCTACTACTGCCCGTCCTGCCAGCAGGTACCCGATCAGCACTAGCCAGCTCGAATTGGGCCGGACGGCAGCGAGGGTCAGCCGGCCGAGCCCGACTCACCCGGCTGACCGGTGGCCGGCTGCTCCTGACCGGGGGCGCTGTTCGCCGCGCCGGCGTCCTGCTGGTTCGCGATGGCCTGCTGGTTCTGCGCGGTCACCGGCTTCGCCGGCCCACCGGTCTGGCGCAGGTGCTCACCGCCGCCCATGCTGGCCCGGATCTCGGCAAGCCGGGACTGCGCGGCCAGATTCGCCGTCGCCCGCTTGACCTCCTGCATCCGCCCCGCCATCGAGTCGTTGGCGAGCTCGGCCTGGCCGAGGGCGTTGGCGTAGCGGCGCTCGATCTTGTCCCGGACCGCTTCCAGCGACGGCGTGTTGCTCGGCGCGGCCAGCTCGCTCATCTGGTTCAACGATGCCGAGACCTGCTCCTGCATCTTCGCCTGCTCGAGCTGGCTGAGCAGCTTCGTCCGCTCGTTCAACTTCTCCTGCAACCGGAGCTTGTTCTCCTCGACCGCCCGCTTCGCCTGCTGCGCGGCGCCGATCGACTGGTCGTGCAACTGCTTGAGGTTGGCTGCCTCGCTCTCGGAGTTGACCAGCTGGTTGGCGATCTGGCCGGCAGTCTCCTCGAACTCCGCTGCCTTCTGATCGTCGCCCTGCGCGCGGCTCTGGTCGGCCAGCACCAGGGCCTGCCGGGCCTGCTGCTGCAGGGTCTCGATCTCGGCCAGCTTGCGGTCGAGTTGTAGTTCGAGCTGGTGCTGCTGACCGATCACGCTGGCCGCCTGCGCGGTCAGGCTGGCGTGCTGCCGCTGGGCCTGCTCCACCGCCTGCTGGATCTGGATCTTCGGATCGGCCTTCTCGTCCACCTTGGAGCTGAACCAGGCCGAGACGTAGTTCCATGCCTTGGCGAAACCGTTGGCCATCGCTTTCCTACGACCTTCCGTACATCCGTCCGCCCGGGCGGCGTCGACGCTTGGCAGGTTCAGTCTGCCTCATGCCCGAGCGAGCGGTCCAAGGGGGAACAATTTCGGCCAGTGGCAAGACCCGGTCATCCGGGGGCCGTCCTGGACCGGCGGCAGGTGACTCAACGGACCGACGGCAGCCGGCCGGGCGACTCAGCGGATCGGCGGCAGCCCGGCCACCAGCACCGCGACGTCGGCGGCGATGTCGTCCTGGTCGGCGGGAGCGATGACGAACGAAGCCAACCACCGGAGCACGGTCGGCGTGCCGCGGCGGCCACGCCGGGCCAGCAGCCGTTCGGTCGCCTGGGCGGCCCGGGCCCAGCCGGCGCCGCGCACGTCGACCCTGGCCAGCACCGACAGCGCCTCGGCATCGGTCTCGCCGAGCGCCTCGAGCAGCGGATGCTCGGAGATGGCGATCGCGGCCTGTGCCAGCGCGACCGGCAGCGGCAGGTGGGCCACCGCATCGATAAGCTCATCCACCTCGGCGAGCAGCAACTCGGCGAGCACCTCTTCGCGGTCGCGATAGTGGTTGTAGAGCGTGGCCTTAGCCAGCCCGGCCCTGGCCGCGATCTGAGCCATGGTGATTCGAGTGCCACTAGCCAACACCGCGGACCTGGCACCGGCCAGGATGGCGGCTCGGCTGCGTCGAGCCGCGGGCCGCTCGCCGGCTGGGTCAGACGGACTCCCCGCCCGACCCGGCGGTGGCAGCGTTCTGCCGGTGGTCGGGCACAGCACGATGTCGATCAACGGATCTCCACGCCGGGCCCGCGCTGGCGCGTGCTCACCGCGGTCGGCTGCTCCGTGGCTGCTCATATCGCAACGGTAGAAGCACCAACCGCCGCCGACCGGCAGCAGGACGCCGACACGCCCGCACTCTCAAGTCAACCTTGAGGGTGCGGGCGTGTCAGGCAGGTAGTGTTGCTCGGCTCAGGCGGCGACGTTCGGAAGCGCCCGGACCTGCGGGCCGTCCGATCCGAGCTGCGGAGCCGGCGCCAGCAGCGCTGCGGGGCTCCGCCGGGCGCCGAGTACGGCGGCCCGCTCGGCCATCAGCTCCTGCTTGCGCAGCGAGTCCGACACAGTGGTGAACACCTCGGACAGCGGCACGTCCAACGCCTCGCAGATCGAGGCGAGCAGCTCGGACGAGGGCTCCTTGTGACCGCGCTCGATCTCCGACAGGTAACCCAGGCTCACCCGGGCGGCGGTCGACACCTCGCGCAGGGTGCGACGCTGACGCAGCCGCACGGCACGCAGGGTCTCGCCGACTACATGGCGCAAAATAGCCACGCGCGACACCCCTCTCCTCGCCCGGCAGACCGAGCCCGGCGGTTGCGACGATCCAGCGTTCCGGTCTCGATGCTAGTCCGCGGTGCCACCGCGCCGTCACGCAAAGCTGGTTGTTTGCTCAGAGCGAACTCCGTTCGTTATATCGGCGGCTGCTCGGTCACGTTGAGCAGTAGCGCCAACACCCCTGCAACGCTCTGGGCCCGGATGCTGTTCCGGTCACCGGCCAGCCGGAGCTCCGAGACCGTTTCGCCGACGGACCGTGGTCCGACCGCCGCGACGAAGACGGTGCCCACCGCCCGGCCGTCCTGCGGATCCGGTCCGGCGACGCCGGTCACCCCCACTCCCCAGCTTGCCGACAACCGATCGCGGACGCCGCGGGCCAGTTCCAGCGCGACCTGGGCGTCAACCGCGCCCACCCGGGCCAGCAGGGATTCCGGCACGCCGGCCAGCCGGGCCTTCAGATCGGTCGCGTAGACGACCAGGCCGCCGCGAAAGGTAGCGCTTGCGCCCGGGGTGGTGGTCAACGCCGCAGCCACCAGGCCGCCGGTGAGCGACTCGGCGACCGCCACCGTCTGGTGCCGGTCGAGCAACCGCCGGTGCAGTCGTGCCGCCTGCTCCACTGGCTGGTCGGTCATCGGCTGCCGGGGAGCACACCCTGATCGGTCGCCAGCCGGGCCCGGCGGCTCGCCCGACGCAGCCCGACCGCCCGAAAGACGTAATCCACGCCGGTGATCAGGGTCAGCACCACTGCGACCCAGAGCACGATATCGGCTGCAACCTGCCAACCGCCGCTCAACGGCAGCACCAGCAGCCCGATCGCGACCGCCTGCAGGGTCGTCTTCACCTTGCCGCCCCGGCTGGCCGGCAGTACCCCGTGGCGGAGCACCCAGAACCGCAGCAGGGTCACCCCGACCTCCCGGGCCAGGATTACCACGGTGACCCACCAGGCGAGTTCGCCGAGCACCGAGAGGCCGACCAACGCGGTCCCGATCAACGCCTTGTCTGCGATCGGATCGGCCAGCTTGCCGAACTCGGTGATCCAGGCCCGGCGCCTGGCCAGGTCCCCGTCAATCCGGTCGGTCAGGCTGGCGACCACGAACACCGCGCAGGCGACCAACCGCCAGCCGGTGCTGGTTCCGTGCTGGTGGAACAGCGCCATCGCGAAAACCGGCACCAGCAACAACCGGAGCACGGTAAGACCGTTCGCCGGGTTCCACACGGAGACGGCGGTCGGTGGGTCGGCGAGGTGATCGACCTCGCCGTCGGCCCGGTCCAGACCGGTCACCGCGCGCTGCCCGCGATCACCTCGGCCACCAGATCGACACCGGCACTGTCCACCACCCGTGCCTGGACGAACTGGCCGATCTGGACGTCCGCCAGGTCGCCGATCAGGTTGACCGTGCCATCGGTCTCCGGCGCCTGGTGCCGGGCCCGGCCGGTCGGCTCGTCGTCCACCTGCTCGACCAGAACCTCGACCATCTCGCCGATCCGGTCCTCGGCTCGCTGGTTCATCAGCTCTTCGGCCAGCGCCGCGACCCGCTCGACCCGCTCGGCGATCACCTCGGCGGCCAGCTTGTCCGGCAGCCGCTCCGCCTCGGTGCCTTCCTCGTCCGAGTAGCCGAAGACGCCGACCACGTCGAGCCGCGCCTCGGTGAGGAAACGCTCCAGCTCGGCGACGTCCTGCTCGGTCTCGCCGGGAAAGCCGACGATCACGTTGCTCCGAACCCCCGCGTCCGGCGCCATCTTCCGAGCCGCCTCGATGAGCTCGACGAAGGACTCGGTGGAGCCGAACCGCTTCATCCGACGCAGCACCGCCGGCGCGGAGTGCTGGAATGACAGGTCGAAATAAGGCAATACCCCGTCGGTGCCGCCCAACACGTCCAGCAAGGAGGGGCGGAGCTCGGCCGGCTGCAGGTACGACACCCGGACCCACTCGATGCCGTCCACCGCCGCCAGCCGGGGCAGCAGCTGTTCCAGCAGCCGGAGGTCACCGAGATCCTTGCCGTAGGAGGTGGAGTTCTCGCTGACCAGCACGAGTTCGCGAACGCCCTGCTCGGCCAGCCAGCGGGCCTCGGCCAGCACCTCGTCCGCCGGTCGGGACACGAAGGCCCCCCGGAAGGACGGGATCGCGCAGAAGGTGCAGCGCCGGTCACAGCCGGACGCCAGCTTGAGATACCCGGTGGCGGAGTCGGCCAACCGTTTGCGGGCCACCGTCGGCCCCCACCGGTGCCCCGGGACGGCGACCTCGGACAGCGCGGCCGGGCGTTGGGCCGGGCTTATCGGCAGCAGCGTGCGCCGATCCACCGGCGCGTGCGCCGGAACGGTCCGACCGGCCAGCACGTCGTCCAGCCGTTGGTCGATCGCGGCGTAGTCGTCGAAACCGAGCACCGCGTCCGCCTCGGGCAGCGCCGCGGCGAGCTGGTCCCCGTACCGCTCGGCCAGGCAGCCCACCGCGATCACCTTGCGCTGCCCGTCCGCCGCGGCAAGCACCGTGTCGATCGAGTCCTTCTTGGCGGAGTCGATGAAGCCGCAGGTGTTCACCAGCACCACATCGGCATCCTCCGAGCCGGTCAGCTGCCAGCCCTTGGCGGCCAGGCTGCCGGCCAGCTCCTCTGAGTCGACCTCGTTTCGGGCACACCCGAGGGTGACGATGGCGACGTTGCCGGACTGTGGAGCTGACACATCCGAAAGGTTACCCGCCGAGCGGAACGCCAACTCCCGGCGCAACAGATACTGCACGGGCTGCGTCGTATCGGGCATGACGCCCCAAACAGCCCGGCTCGCGCCGACCGTCGGGTCCGGTGAGCGGAAGGAGGACGGCGACGTGCCCGAGCTACGGCTGAGGCCGCTACCGGTGCGCACCGTGTCCGCGCTGGCCCGACAGCATGGCCTCGACCTCACCCGGTTCGCCTACCTGGTGTGCGGCGATCGAGACCGCGCGGACGACCTGGTGCAGGACGCGCTGCTGGCCATGCACCGCCGGTTCGGCGCGGACCTCGCGGTGGACGATCCGCTGGCCTACGCCAGGCGGGCGATCGTGAACGCGAACATCAGCTGGAGCCGGCGGTCGGTCCGCCGGGAGCTGCCGACGGAGGCGGTGCCGGACCGGTCGACCGAACTCACCGCGCCCGACGACGAGCTGTGGCAGCTGCTGCAGACCCTCGGCACCCGTCCGCGGGCGGTGCTGGTGCTGCGTTACTACCTCGGCTACCCGGATGCCGAGATCGCCCAGGTTCTGGGCTGCCGCCGCGGCACCGTCCGCAGCATCGCAGCCCGCGCCCTGGCCGACTTGCGCGTCCGGCTGACCACTCACCAGGAGGACTTGTCGTGACCGACCTCGAGGACCGCCTGACCGCACTGTTCGAACGCCGAGCCGGTGACATCCGGACCGCTCCGGCCAGCACGTTCACCCTGGACGATCCGCCACGGCTTAGCAGGACGCCGGCGGCGCTCCTGGTTGCCGCCTCGGCGGCGGCCGTGGTCATCGCAGCCGGTGCCACCGTGGTCGGGATCAGATCGGTCCGCCATCCCGCCCCTCGACCGAACCACCCGGCTGCGACCCGGCCGCCGTCCGCCCCGACCTCCACCGCCTGCCCGGTGAACATCGAAACTGCTTTGTTCGCAAAGGCAATTCGCAGCGGCACCGCGATCAAGCTCGACCATCCGAACGACACGGTGGTCAGCGTTGCCGGTGCCAGCGGCGAGTACCTGCTGCTGCAGTCGACCCCGAACACCACCGGCACCGCGCCTTCCTTCGAGCAGTGGACGCTGGCGATCTTCCGGGGGTCCGCCGGCCGCGACGTCGTCAGCTCGCCGACCGGCACCCTGGAGTCACCAGCCGTCGATCCGTCCGGCGCCGTCTCGACGGGCTGGATCACCTGGGGGCTGTCGCTCCCCCAGCAGAACACCGGGTACCTCAAGGTTCAGCTCTACGATCGGCGCGCCAGTGCCGTGCGCACCATCGACGAGGTCAGCGAAGGCCGTTACGCCGCGGGAACGCAGTTCCTCGGTGCGCCGGTCCTCTACGCGGGAAGCTTGTTCTGGCTTCAGGGTGAGTACGGCAAGCCCGAGCGCACGATCCTGAAGTCCTACGACCCGCGGACCGGTGACCGGACGTCGTCACCGGCGCCCGGTGCGGTCTCGCTGTTCTTCCACGGCGACGGCCTGGCGCTGGTGGTCCGGAGCGATGACAGCGCTGCGGTCGTCAACCGGTTGGGTGCCACGCTGCCGGACTGGCTGCTCGCCGGCATGCGCAATGTCATCGCGCTGACCTATGACGGCCCGCCGTCGGCGACCGGGGGCGCCGCCAACGTGCACTGGGTGGTGAGCGAGGCCGATTCCACCGGCTACTTCCGCCAACGCTCGGCCGAGTGGACCGTAGGCGCCCAGCGGTACTTCTCCCAGCAGATCGAGCGCGGCGGCAGCGTCGACCTGCGGGTACCGTCCGGGAACTTGATGCCGGAGACCGCCGCGAACGGCACCGTGCAGGTCCTCGATCTGCGCGCCGGGCAACCGCAGCCCGTTCCGCTGCCAGCGCCGTACAGCGTGGCAGCGATGGTCGGTTCGGACGTCTTGTTCGCGACGCACGACTCCAAGGACGGACCCACCGGGCTGACGCTGGTCCCGCTGTCCGCACTGCCGGAACCCTCGGCCCACCACCGCTGCTGAACCGGCGGCGGCACGCCTCGATACCCTGCTAGATGTGGCTGAGCAGGGCATTGAGGTTCGACGGGCTCGCACCTCGGATGTGCCCACCATCAAGAGCCTGATCGACCTCTACACCGGCCAGCGGCTGCTGCTGGCCAAGGACACCGTGACGCTGTACGAGAGCGTGCAGGAGTTCCGGGTTGCCGAACTGGCCGGCGAGGTGGTCGGTTGCGGGGCGATGCACGTGCTCTGGGAAGACCTCGGTGAGATCCGGACGCTGGCCCTGCGGCCGGACGTGCGCGGCCAGAAGATCGGCGACCGGATTCTCGCCGAGCTGATCGCCGGCGCCCGGGAGCTTGGTCTGCGCCGGCTGTTCGCCCTCACCTTCCAGACCGGGTTCTTCGCCCGGCATGGCTTCGTGGAGATTGAGGGCACCCCCGTCGACAGCGAGGCCTACGCCCAGCTGCGCCGTTCCTACGACGCAGGCGTCGCCGAGTTCCTCGACCTGGAATACGTCAAACCGAACACGCTCGGTAACACCAGGATGCTGCTGACCCTCTGAAAAATTCGGACGTGAATTAGCAACGCTTTTGCTGTGTCCCGCGTGCCTCACTGGTAACAGCAGGTTGACCCCGTAGCGTGTTCGTTGGAGGTGTTGTCATGACCGGATTCCAGCTGACCCAACCGCAGGCTGCGGTTGCGCCGAAATCGGCGACGTGGTCCCAGCCGGCGCAGACGCAGACCGCCGAGTCGCCGGCCAGCCTGGGCCGGCACTCCTCGGCACTGCGCGCCAGGCTGACCATTCGCCGGCTGTTCTATACCGCTCGGCACGCCGCTCGCTGAGCGGCCCGCGCATCGCATTTCCGGGACCCCGGTTCGCTTCGGCGGCCGGGGTCCCGTGCTGTCCGGGCAACGTGCGGACAACGTCCGCGGGCGAGGGACGGACAACGTCCGCGGGCGAGGTGCGCGCGAAGCCAATTGCAAGTTCCATCAGAATCGGACAGACCACCCGGCGGGCGGCCAGTTGCCGCCCGCCCGCAATGGACGGGACCTAATCCCGCTGGCTTCAGAATTCCGAGTCGGTGAATTCCGGCTCGTCCGTTTCGGCCATCAAGTCATCCACGCTGCCGCCGTTGCGCAACGTGTAGATCAACCCGGCCAATTCGTCCGGCTTGACCAATACATCGCGGGCCTTCGACCCCTCGGACGGCCCGACGATGTTGCGTGACTCCATCAGGTCCATCAGGCGGCCGGCCTTGGCGAACCCGACCCGCAGCTTGCGCTGCAGCATCGAGGTGGACCCGAACTGGGTCGACACCACCAGCTCGACGGCCTGCAGGAACACATCCAGGTCATCGCCGATGTCGGAGTCGATGTCCTTCTTGGCCGCCGCCGGCGCGGTCACGTCCTCGCGGTAGGTCGGTTGCAGCTGCTCCTTGCAGTGCTTGACCACCGCGGCGATCTCGGCGTCGGTGACGTACGCGCCCTGGATGCGGGCCGGCTTCGACGCCCCCATCGGCAGGAACAGCCCGTCCCCCTTGCCGAGCAGCTTCTCGGCGCCGGGCTGATCCAGGATGACCCGGGAGTCCGTCACCGAGGAGGTCTTGAAGCCGAGCCGGGACGGCACGTTCGCCTTGATCAGGCCGGTGACCACGTCCACCGACGGCCGTTGGGTGGCGATCACCAGGTGGATGCCGGCCGCCCGGGCGAGCTGGGTGATCCGCACGACCGCGTCCTCGACGTCGCGCGGGGCGACCATCATCAGGTCGGCGAGCTCGTCCACGATCACCAGCAGGTACGGGTAGGGCTGGTAGACCCGCTCGCTACCCGGCGGCGGGACGATCTCGCCATTGCGCACCTTGCGGTTGAAGTCGTCGATGTGCCGGACGGCCGACGCCTCCATGTCCTCGTACCGCATGTCCATCTCACGCACCACCCAGGCGAGCGCGTCGGCCGCCTTCTTCGGGTTGGTGATCACCGGGGTGACCAGGTGCGGAATGCCTTGGTACGCCGCGAACTCCACCCGCTTGGGGTCGATCAGCACCATCCGCACCTGGTCTGGGGTGGCCCGGGTCAGCACCGAGAGGATCAGCGAGTTGATGCAGGACGACTTGCCAGCACCGGTCGCACCGGCCACCAGCAGGTGCGGCATCTTCGTCAGGTTGGCGAGCACGAAGCCACCCTCGACGTCCTTGCCGAGCGCCGCCAGCATCGGATGGTGATCGCGCTGCGCGACACCGGAGCGGAGCACGTCGCCCAGCATCACGATCTCCGGGTCGGTATTCGGGATCTCGATGCCGACCGCGGACTTGCCGGGGATCGGGCTGATGATCCGCACGTCCGGGCTCTTCACCGCGTAGGCGATGTTGCGGGTCAGCTGGGTGATCCGCTCCACCTTCACCGCCGGGCCGAGCTCCACCTCGTAGCGGGTCACCGTCGGGCCCCGGCTGAAGCCGGTGACCGCGCAGTCGACGTTGAACTCCTCGAACACCTGGGTCAGCGACGCGATCACCTCGTCGTTGGCCTTGGTGTGGGCCAGGTGCTGGGTGCCGGCCGTCAGCACGTCGGTGGAGGGCAGCGTGTACAGCCCGGCCCCGCCGTTCAGCTCCAGCTGGGTCGGCCGGGTGATCGGCGGCAGGTCGTCCTCCGGCGGAGGCGCCGCCTTCGGCACCCGCGGCCGGCGTGGCTTGGCGGCCGGCTCCGGAATTTGCTCGGTGGGCAACTCGGCGTCTACCGGCTCGGCCGGGAACGGATCATCCAGGAACGGCTCGTCGGGTTCCGGCCGGCGCTGGCGAGGCGGCCGGGCTCCCTGGCCCGGAACGGTCAGCTCGGCGTCCACCGGCTCGGGATGGGACGGGTAGTGCGCGCGCAGCTCATGGAACAGCTCCGGCAACGCGCTGAGCGGAGTGGCGGTGGCCACCAGGGTGCCGAAGCAGCCGAGCAGGAAGAGCAGCAACACCACCAGGCTGGCCGGCAGCACCCGTTCGAGCTCGCCCGGCAGCGCGCCGAGCACGCCGCCGGCGTGTTGCCAGCCGTGCACGCCGGATGGCGAACCCGCCCACAGGTGCAGCAACCCGGTGACGGTCAGCGCCAACGAGCCACCGCCCACCACCAGCCGTCCGCGTCGCTCCGGGTGCGGTTCCTGCCGCAACACGTGCACGGCGCCGACCACGAACAGCACCGGCAGCAGCACGGCGGCGTCGCCGACCAGCAGTCGCAGGCCGTCGGACAGCGTCCGGCCGAGCGCCCCGGCCGCGGAGAACCAGACAGCCACGGCCGAGATCACCGCGATGGCGAGCACCGCCAGGCCGGCGCCGTCCCGCCGGTGCGCCGGGTCGAGTTCGCGGGCACTGGCTGCGTTCCGGCCGACCGCGCGAGCCAGGGTGCCGGTCAGCCGGGAGAGCAGCTGCCAGATCCGGCCGATCAGCCGGCCGACCACCGCGACCGGCGGCTGCTGTGAACGGGCCGGCGTCTTGGCGCGGTTACCGGGAGGCCGACCGGCAGCCGGCCGCCGGGTCTTGGTCGAGGTTGCCACCCACTAACCGTAACGCTCCAGGTCAGCTTGAGGGTGGATCGACACCGGCCGGCGGCGCAGGTTCACAGCCGAGCAGCGGCCAGGTCCTCGCGCAGGTGGCTGATCTCGTGCTCGGTGGCGTCCACCAGTGGCAACCGGACGGGTCCTGCCGGGATGCCGCGCAGCGCCAGGCCGGCCTTCACCAGGATCACGCCCTGGTTCCGGAAGATGCCGGTGAAGATCGGCAGCAACTGCTGGTGCAGCGCCAGGGCCTCACCGGTGTCACCGCGCAGGTAAGCCTCGATCAGCTGTTTGGTGAGCGCCCCGCAGAAGTGAGTGGAGGTGCCGACCACGCCGACCCCGCCGATCGAGAGCATCGGAAGCGTCAACGCGTCATCGCCCGCGTAGTAGGCCAGCCCGGTCTCGGCGATGATCCGGGAGGACGAGGTCAGGTCACCCTTGGCGTCCTTCACCGCAACGATGCGCGGATGGTCGGCCAGCTCCAGCAGCGTCTCCGGAGCGATCGGCACGCCGGACCGGTGCGGTATGTCGTAGAGCATCACCGGCAGGTCGGTGGCATCGGCCACCGCGCGGAAGTGCCGGAGCAGGCCCTGCTGGGGCGGCCGGGAGTAGTACGGGGTCACCACCAGCAACCCGTCGGCACCGGCCGCGGCTGCCTGCTCGGCCAGCTGGATGCTGTGCACCGTGTCGAAGGTGCCGACCCCGGCGACGATCTTGGCCCGATCGCCGACCGCGGACCGGACCGCCGCGATCAGCTCCGCCTTCTCGGCATCGCTGGTGGTCGGCGCCTCGCCACCGGTTCCGTTGATCACCAACGCGTCGTTGTGCTGGGTGTCCACCAGGTAGCCGGCCAACTTCACGGCATTCTCGGAATCCAGCTCGCCGGCGATCGTGAACGGGCTGACCATGGCGGTCAGCAACCTGCCGAACGGCGGGACGGTCTCAATGGACATGCTCTTACGCTACCGCCGAGAGACCCTCACAGCGGTCACCACTCGCCCCAGTCGACCAGCAAATCCGCCAGCTCCCGGTCGGCCGCCACCAGCTCGGCGTTGCGCTGGTCCGGGCCGTCGGTCCAGGCGGCCGCCTCGTCAGCGGCCTTGCCGTGCCGGACGTGCCGGGCGACCAGCGCGGCACGCCGCTGGGCGGGCTCGGGGTCGAGATACCAGACCTCGTCCAGCTGGCGGCGCACCTCCGGCCAATGCAGCAGGTAGTTGCCCTCGGTCAGCACCAGCCGGACGGACGGCTCGACCGCGACAGCGGCGGCGATCGAGTCCTCCAGGTCACGGTCGAAGGCCGGCGCGTAGATCACCCCGGTCTCGGTGCGGAGCCGTGCCAGCAAGGCGGCGAAACCCGCCCGATCGAACGTCTCCGGCGCGCCCTTGCGATCCCGCAAACCGCGCCGCCGCAGCTCGGCATCGGCCAGGTGGAAACCGTCCATCCCCACCACGATGGCAGCCGGAAGCTCGGCCGCCAGCCGGGCAGCCAACCGGGACTTGCCGGCACCGGGCGGCCCGGCGATGCCCAGGATCCGGCGGGCACCCGGTGTTGCAAGCCGGCCGGCGCGGGCCACCAGCGCGGCGAGTTCGGTCACCGGCTCAACCTCACCGGTCACTGACCGGGCTCACCGGCCACTGACCGGGCTCACTGGTCACCGACCAGCGGCGAGGACGCCAGCTCCGACCCGTCCGGCAGTTCGGTGACCACGAAGTCCGCGAACGCCGCCGGCGCCAGCCGCCGCAGCTCGCGAAGGCAGCCGATAGCGACCATCCGGAGCTCCCGGTCGGCGTGCTCGGCCGCCCGCATGCCGATCAGATGCCGCCAGGCCCGCAGGTTTCCGGTCATCACCAAGGTGCTTGCGGCGGCCGCAGGGAGTACGGTCCGCGCCGCCTGCCGGGCCGGCTTGCCCGGCGGACCCGACTCCGGCTGCGCGGCGAGTCCGGCCAGCAGTTGCCGGTGGGCCTGCTCAGCCGCCGCTACCCCTGCCACAAACGCCTGATGGAGGGCCGGGTCCGCCGCTACCTCGGGCGGCTCGACGACCTCGACCGACTCACCGACGAACCGGGGCGAGAGTTCGGAGAAGCTGAAATGGCGGTGCCGGGTCAGTTCAGCAGCGGCCGCCCGGGAGATGCCGGTGAGGTAGAACGTCGCACTCGCATGCTCGAGCGCCGCCAGGTGGCCGACCTGGAGCAGGTGCCGCAGGTAGCCGGCGTTCGTCGCCGTCGCCGGGACCTCCTTGCGCCAGGCCCGGTAGCAACTGCGACCGGCGAACTCGGCCAGCGCGGTGCCCCCCTCGGCATCGGTCTGCCAGTCGACGGAGGACGGCGGGCGGAACTCGGTCCAGGCGATGAGTTCGATGGTCGGCGTCACGATCTGCGGCACCCGCCCAGTCTAGGCCGCGACAGCATTACGACGTCGCAGACTGGTTGCACTGACGTCGCTTCGATGTCATCCTGACGTCATGGATCTCGACCCGTACCTCGCCCGCGTAGCCGAGCAGCTGGCCGCGGCCGCCGCACTCGGTGACGACCGCACCCGCGCCATCGCCGCCACCCTCGCCGACGCCGCCGGCGCCGCGGTCCGGGTGGCGTTGCTGGACGCGCTCACCGCTGCGGGTCGTGAGGTGACCGACGCGCTGCACGCCGCGGCCGGGGACGGAAACCAGCCGGCGCCCGCTGTCACGCTGCTGCTCGACGACGGTCAGCCCAGGTTCACCGTCACGATGCCGCCGGCCGAACAGAACGGCACCGAGCCGCCGCGAGCCGACGACGGCGATGCCACCGCACGAATCTCGCTGCGGCTGTCCGAGAGCCTGAAGGCCGAGGTCGAACGGGCGGCCGGTGCCGCCGGGGTCTCGGTCAACAGCTGGCTGGTGCGCGCTGCCGGCGCCGCACTTCGACCACCCGCCCAGACCGGCTGGCACGCACCCGGCGGCCACCGGATAACCGGCTGGGTCACCGGCTGACCCGGCACCCAGAACCCACCACGAGGAGCGATGATGTTGGAGAAGACCTTTCCGGTGACGGGCCCGGTCGAGCTGGCCTGCGGGTTCGGCGCCGGGGCGTTGGCCGTCCGGGCCGTCGAGGGAGCCGACCGGGCGACCGTGCGGGTCGTCGCGGATGACCCCGACCTGCCGCTGGACCAGCTGTTCCGGGTCGAGCTGACCGGCAATCGCCTGGAGGTACAGGAGAACCGGGACGAGGCCGGCTCGCTGCTGCGCTCGATCCTGCGCGGCGTCTCATCCGATCGTCGCCGGGTGAGGGTGAGCATCGAACTGCCGGCCGGTTCCGCCGCCCGGATCGCGGTCGGTTCGGCCACGATTGCCGGCGAGGGTCGGCTCGGCGACTGCGAGGTCAGCAACGGTTCGGGCGGCGTCACCTTCGAGATGGTGGACGGCACCCTGCGGACCCGCGGCGGCTCCGGCGAACTCGCCGTCAGCCGGTTGACCGGAGCGGGCCAGATCCGGGGCGGCAGTGGCCAGGTACGCCTCGGCGAGGCCGGCGGCGCCCTCTCGATCTCGGTGGGTAGCGGCAACGTGAGGGTCGGCACCGCGCACGGCAACGTGCGAGTGCGGTCGGGGTCGGCAGCCGTCACCGTCGAGGTTGCCGAGGGTGACGTGGACGTGGCTTGCAGCTCGGGCCCGGTCACGGTCGGCATCCGGCCGGGCTGGAACGCCAAGCTGGATGTGGCAACCGGCAGCGGCCGGCTGCGCACCGAGATGCCGATGACCGATTCGGCGCCGGCCACCGGCGGCGAGCGGATCACCATCCGTGCCCGCACCGGCTCCGGCAACATCACCGTTCAGCGGGCGGTACCGGTCGGCGCCTGAGCACGGCCGCCGGCGCTCGTGCGGTTCAGCCGAGCCGCACGGCCAACGCCGGTGCCAGGTCGCCGCGGTCGGCGACGGTGACGCCGTCGAGTTGCAGCCACTGGGCGAGGTCGAGCAGCTGGTCGGCCAGTTGCTCCACCACCTCGGCCCGGTCCACCTCCGGCTCCGACCAGGCCGCCTGCACCCGCAGCAACCCGGCGGGCCGGTCCGCCTTCAGGTCGATCCGGCCGACCAGGGTGTCACCGAGCAGGAACGGCAACACGTAGTAGCCGTGCACCCGCTGGGCGGCCGGCGTGTAGATCTCGATCCGGTAGTGGAAGCCGAACAACCGCAGCGCCCGGTCGCGAAACCAGACCACCGGGTCGAACGGGCTGAGCAGCGCCCGGGCATGCAGCCGTCGTGGCCGCCGGGCCGTCGGCCAGAGATAGGCCGGCGCGTTCCAGCCACGCACGGAGACCGGCACCAGTTCCCCCGCCTCGACCAGCTCGGCGACCCGTAGCTGGGACGACCGGGCGGGCAACCGGAAGTAGTCCCGCAGATCCGGCTCGGTGGCAACGCCGTAGGCCCGGGCGGCGATCCGGATCAGCTCGCGGTGCGCGTCCGGCTCGCTCGGCGTGGGCGCGGCCAGGACCTCCGGCGGCAGGATCCGCTCGATCAGGTCGTAGTGCCGCTCGAAGTTCACCCGGCGGGCGGCGCCCACCTCACCTGCCCAGAATAGGTATTCCAGCGCGACCTTGCCGTCGTGCCAGTTCCACATCTGGCCGGGCAGCCGCGGCGGGCGCACGATGTCGAGGTCGCCGCTGCGGATCGGTCCGGACAGCTTCACCAGGCGCCGGACGTCGTCCAGCAGTTGCGGCTGCTCGGCGGCGATCCGGCGCATGCTCCCCCAGGCCTCCTCGTGCGCCCGGGCCATCCGCCACCGCAGCAGCGGGTGGGTGGCCAGCGGCACCAGCGACGCCTCGTGCGCCCAGTACTCGACGTACTCACGGCGCAGCCGCCCGGCGGTATGGCCGGTCAGCCGATCGAGGATCTTGCGGGGGTAGTTGCCGAGCCGGGCGTACACCGGCAGGTAGTGCGAGCGGCTGAGCACGTTGACCGAGTCCAACTGCAGGACGCCCATCGTGTCGACCACCGACCGGATGTGCCGGGCGGTGACGGCGCCGGACGGGCGGGGGCGCCCGAAACCCTGGGCGGCCAGCGCGATCCGGCGGGCGGCGGCCAGGCTCAGCTGAGCCTGCGGAGGTGCGGGACGGGGGGCGGCCACCCGGTCATTGCACCACGCCCTACTGACATCCGGTTCCGGCACGGTTCACAGCCCGGACGTGCAACGATGCGGCCGTGACCGAATTCCTCAAGCATCTGGGTGAGCACGTCGGTCCCTGGCTCTACCTGATCGCGGCGTTCTGCGCGTTCGCCGAGGCGGCCATCCTGGTCGGCATGGTGCTACCGGGCGAGGCGGCGCTGCTGGTGGCCGGCTACTTCTGCCATGAGGGCGTACTGCAACTGGTATTGATGCTGCCGCTGGCGGTGCTGGCCGCGATCGCCGGGGATTCGGTCGGCTACGAGTTCGGTCGCCGGTTCGGCCCCGGCCTGCGCGGTACCGCGGCCGGTCGCTGGATCGGCGAGCACCGCTGGGCCGGGGTCGACGCGTTCCTGCACCGGCACGGCGGCAAGGCGGTCTTCCTGGGCCGGTTGACCGCACTGCTGCGGGCACTGATGCCGTCGATGGCCGGCATGAGCGGCATGCGCTACCGGACCTTCTTGCTCTACAACGCGCTCGGCGGCCTGCTCTGGGGTGGCGGCTGCATCCTCGCCGGCTGGGCGTTCGCGTCGGCGTTGAACACCATCGAGAAGTACCTGACCTGGGGTCCGATCGCGGCGCTCGTACTGGCCGCCGCCGGCTGGTTCTGGCTGCACCGCCGGCGCCGGGTCACCGAGCGGGCCTGAACTGCCCGGCCCGTAGGCTGAACCCGTGGCAGACGTGAGCGTCCGGCCTGCGGTAGCAGCCGATGCGGCCGAGATCGGCCGGTTGCAGAACGAGACCTGGCAGCTGGCCTATCGCCGCTTGCTGCCCGCCGAGGTGCTTGCCGAACTCGACGCCGACCGGTTCGCGGCCAGCTGGCGGGCGGCGATCGCCGAACCGCCCAGCACCGCCCATCACGTGCTGGTCGCCCAGGAAGGCGAGCACCAGGTGGGCTTCGCCGCCTTCGGCCCGGACGCCGACCAGCAGCCGGACGATCCCGACCCCGAGCACACCGCCGCGATCAGTGCGCTGCTGGTCGAACCCAGGTGGGGCCGGCGCGGGCACGGCTCCCGGTTGCTGGCCGCGGTCGCCGACCTCGCCCGGGTTGGCGGCGTCCGGCGGCTGGTCGCCTGGGTGCCGGCCGGCGACACCGCGACCCTGGAGTTCTACCGCTCGGCCGGCTGGGCCGCCGACGGCCTGCAGCGCAGCCTGGACACCGGCGCCGGCGCCATCACCGAACTCCGCCTGCATGCCTCGCTGGAGGACTGATGGGCTTCACCGGCATACCGTTCGCCGCATTGGACTTCTACGAGGATCTCGAGGCGGACAACTCCAAGACGTTCTGGACCGCGCACAAGCACCTCTATGACGAGCAGGTGAAGGCGCCGCTGCTGGCGCTGGCCGCCGAACTGGAACACGAGTTCGGCCCGGCCAAGTTCTTCCGGCCGTACCGGGACGTCCGGTTCGCCAAGGACAAGACGCCGTACAAGGATCACCAGGGCGTCTACTTCGCGGAGACCCGGCGTTACCTGCACGTGTCGGCGGCCGGCATGTACGCCAGCGGCGGCATCTACGAGATGGCCTCGGACCAGGTCGCCCGGTACCGGCGAGCGGTCGACGACGACCTGCCGGGCGAGGCATTGGTGCTGGCGCTCGCGGGTGCCGGCAAGGCGAAGCTGACGATTGCCGGCCAGCAGCTGACCCGGGTGCCGTCCGGTTATCCGAAGGAGCACCCGCGCGCTGAGCTGTTGCGCCACAAGTCGCTGTACGCCACCCGCGACTTCGGCTGCCCGGACTGGTTGCAGACGCCCAGGGCGAAGGTGGAGCTGGTCAAGGCCTGGCGGGCGATGCAGCCGCTGATCAACTGGCTGGACAAGCACGTCGGCGCGTCCGACCTGCCGGTCGCCCGCAAGGGGTCAGCCTGAGCCGTGTGACTTCTCGATAGCGGTGCGCAGCGCCTCCCGGCCGCGCCGGCGGTCGCCGGCAAGGTCGTAGATCTGAGCCAGTCGGAACCAGCCCCGCCAGTCCTCCGGAGCGGCCTCCACCACCGACCGCTGCTGGTCGAACAGCGCGTCGGCCGCCGCCCGATCCGGCCGGCCGGACGGCAATCGGGGCAGCGCCGGCGGCTCGGTCGGCTCGCCCTCAGCCGCCAGCCGCTCGGCCAACCGCTGGCTGGCCAGGCCGAACCGCAGCTCGGCCACCACCACCCAGATGCCGATCAGCGGCAGCACCAGCACCGCCGCCCCCAGCAACCGGAACCGCCAGCCGGACTGCCCCAGCAGGTAGATGCCGCGGTAACCGATCAGCACGAAGTACACCGCCAGCGCGGCGACCAGTACGACCACCATCCCGAGCGGGTTCGTCCGGCGTTCGCGCCCCGCTGGCCGGCTCACAGCCCGAGCAGCGGGTCGATGCCCAGGGTCAGGCCGGGCCGGCCCGCCACCTGCCGTACCGCGAGCAGCACGCCGGGCATGAACGAGGACCGGTCGAGCGAGTCGTGCCGGATGGTGAGGGTCTCCCCCTCGGTGCCGAACACGATCTCCTGGTGGGCGACCAGGCCGGCCGCTCGCACCGCATGCACCCGTACCCCGTCGACGTCCGCCCCGCGGGCGCCGGGCAGCTCGGTGCTGGTCGCGTCCGGCGATGGGCCGAGGCCGGCCGCGGCCCGGCTGGCGGCGATCAGTTGAGCGGTGCGGGTCGCGGTGCCGGACGGCGCGTCGGCCTTGTACGGGTGGTGCAGCTCGATCACCTCGGCCGACTCGAAGTACGGCGCGGCGAGTTCGGCGAACCGCATCGACAGCACCGCGCCGATCCCGAAGTTAGGGGCGATCAGCACGCCGACCTGGGGCCGGTCGGCCAGCCAGTCGCGAACCGTCGCCAGCCGCTCCGGAGTGAAGCCGGTAGTGCCGACCACCGCGTGCCGCCCCTGCTCGATGACCGTCCGCAGGTTGTCCATGACCGCGTCCGGGTGGGTGAAGTCCACCACCACCTCGGCGTCGGCGAAGTCCAGCGGGTCGTCGGCGTCCAGGCCGGCGACCAGGGCGAGGTCGTCGGCGGCGGTGACCGCCGCGCACACCTGCCGGCCCATCCGGCCCCGCGCACCCAGCACTGCCACCCGAGTCGAAGCCATCGTCACACCGCCGCGTCGAAGTCGTGCTCACCGAACGGACCGACCACGGTCAGGCAGCGCTGCTGACCGGCCAGCTCGGCGGCCAGCTCGTTGACCGCCGCCGGGGTGACCGCGTCGATCTGGGCGAGCAGGTCGTCCAATCCCAGCACGTCGCCGAAGCTGAGTTCAGCCTTGCCGATCCGGCTCATCCGCGAACCCGAATCCTCCAGTCCGAGCACCATGGTGCCGGACAGTTGACCCTTGCCCCGATTGACCTCCTCCTCGGTCAACCCGTCCCGGCCGATCGAGTCGAGCACCGCGGACATGATCGACACCACCTCGTCGGCCTTGCCCGGCTGGCAACCGGCGTACATGCCGAACAGCCCGTCGCCCGCATAGGACGACGTGAACGAGTAGGTGGAGTAGGCGAGTCCGCGCTCCTCGCGAATCTGCTGGAACAACCGCGACGAGGTTCCGCCGCCGATCGCGGTGGTCAGCACGCCAAGGCAGAACCGCCGCTCGTCGAAGCGGGACAGCCCGAGGCCACCGAGCACGATGTTGGCCTGCTCGGTGTCGTCGGCGAGCACCCGGATCGACTGCACCGGGGCGGTGTGCTGCCGCCGGTCGGCCCGCAGCTTGCCGCCGCCGCTATCGTCCAGCAGGCCGTCGAACGCCTTGCGCACCAGCGTGACCACCGCCGCGTGGTCGATGTTGCCGGCGACCGAGACCACCATCTCGGCCGGCTTGTACCGGCGCGAGTAGTAGCCGTGGATCTGGGTGCGGGTCAGCCGGTTGATCGACTCCTCGCTGCCCAGGATCGGCCGTCCGAGCGGGCTGTCGCCGAACAGCGCGGTCGCGTACTCGTCGTGCACCAGGTCGGACGGGTCGTCGTCCCGCATCAGGATCTCTTCGAGCACCACCGTGCGCTCGGTGTCCACGTCGTTCGCGGCGATCGTGGCGTTCAGCACCACATCGGAGATTATCTCGACGGCCAGTGGCAATTCCCGATCAAGCACGGTGGCGTAGTAGCAGGTGTGCTCCTTCTCGGTGAAGGCGTTGAACTCGCCCCCGACCGCATCCATCGCGAGCGCGATGTCCAGGCCGGTCCGGTTGTGGGTGCCTTTGAAGAGCAGGTGCTCCAGAAAGTGGCTGGAACCGGCCACCGACGGCTGCTCGTCCCGGGAACCGACGCCGACCCAGACCCCGATGCTCACCGACCTGACACCGGGCATCGCCTCGGAGACGATCCGCAGACCGCCTGGCAGCACGGTGCGCCGGATGACGCCTCCGCCGGAGGCGGGCAGGGTACGGGTCGAGGCGCGTGCGGTCACCGCATCAGCCTATTCGCCAGCCAGCAGTCGCTGCGCCAGCACCAGCGTCTGCTGCCGGTAGAGCACCAGCCGGGCGGGGCCGGCCGATTCCGCGGCGGTGATCACCTCGGCGGCGATCTCGATCGCCTGCTCGACCGGCCAGCGGTAGACACCGGCCGAGATCAGCGGAAAGGCGATCGACTCCGCGCCCAGTTCGGCAGCCACCCTTAGCGACTCGCGGTAGCAGGACCGCAGCGTGTCGCTCCGGTCCTCGGTGGCCGCGTACACCGGTCCGACGGTGTGGATCACCCAGCGCGCCGGCAGCTCGCCGGCCGTGGTGGCCACGGCCTGGCCGGCCGGCAGCCCGGCCCGGTACTCACCCGCCCGCAGCGCCCGGCACTCGGCCAGGACGCTCGGGCCGCCGCGCCGATGGATGGCGCCGTCCACCCCACCGCCGCCGAGCAGGCTCGAGTTCGCCGCGTTCACCAGTGCGTCCACCCGCTGCTCGGTGATATCGCCGCCCACCAGCTCGAGCCGCATGTCGCCCTGCCTCTCCGATTCACCGCCCCGCTTGCTCACCCATCGTGCCCCCGCGGCGGCAACCCATTGACCGTCCGGGTTGTCCGGTTAGATGATGGTTTACCTAACTCCGTTCAGGCGGTCGATCCGCCTCCCTGCCCTTTGAGGTGTCCCATGCGACGCTCATTCTCACGACTACGCCGACCGGTCGGCGCGACCATCAGCGGCTGCCTGGTAGCGCTCGGCCTGACCGCCGGCATCACCCTGCAGACCGGTACCGCGGGGGCGGCCACCACCCCGCCACGCGGCGACGTGATCGCCAACCTCTTCGAGTGGAACTGGAGCTCGGTCAGCAGCGAATGCACCAATGTGCTCGGCCCGAACGGCTACGGCGGCGTGCAGGTAGCGCCGCCCGAGGAGTCGGTGACGCTGGCCAGCCAGTCACATCCGTGGTGGGAGGTCTACCAGCCGGTCAGCTACCAGGTGAACAGCCGGATGGGCAATCGCGCGGCGTTCGCCGCGATGGTCACCGCCTGCCACAACGCCGGGGTGAAGGTCTACGCAGACGCCGTGCTCAATCACATGACGGGCCAGGGCAACACCGGCTACGCGGGCACCACCTTCCCCGACAAGTACGACTACCCAGGTCTGTACGGCAGCCAGGATTTCCACCACTACCCCGCCGACTGCCCGAACTCCGACGGCCAGATCCACGACTACAACAACCAGACGGACGTTCAGGAGTGCGAGCTGCAACAGCTGTCCGACCTGCGCACCGAGAGCTCGTACGTGCGCGGCAAGCTCGCCGGCTACCTCAACGACCTGATCAGCCTGGGCGTGGACGGTTTCCGGTTGGACGCCGCCAAGCACATCAACGACAACGATCTGAACGCGATCAAGAGCCAGCTGACCAAGTCGGTTCTGCTCTACCAAGAGGTGATGCCGGGCGGCGCGGTGAACCCGCCGGCATACGAGGGCACCGGCAAGGTGCTCGAGTTCACCTACGGCCAGAAGCTGAAGCAGCAGTTCCAGGGTTCCATCGCGAACCTGCAGACGTTCGGCCAGTCGTGGGGGTTGGAGCCGAGCAGCGCCTCGGTCACCTTCGTCGACAACCACGACACCGACCGCAACTCCTCGACCCTGTCGTACAAGGACGGCTCCACCTATCGGCTGGCCAACATCTTCTCCCTCGCCTGGGGCTACGGTCAGCCGCAGGTGTATTCCAGCTTCACCTTCAGCAACAACGACCAGTCGCCGCCGGCCGACAGCAACGGTTTCGTCACCGCCACCGACTGCGGCAGCGCCGGCACCTGGTTCTGCGCCGACCGGCAGCAGGCGGTGCTCGGCATGGTGGGCTGGCACAACGCGGTGGCCGGGCAGTCGGTGGCCAACTGGTGGAGCGACGGCAACAACGTCATCTCGTTCAGCCGTGGCTCGGCCGGCTTCGTGGCGATCAACAACACCTACGCCGCGGTGACCCGCACCTTCACCACCGGGCTGGCCGCCGGCACGTACTGCGACGTCATCCACGGCAGCGCCGCCGGAACGTCCTGCACCGGTCCGCTGGTTACCGTGGATGGCTCGCACAACGCGACGATCACCGTGCCGGCCCAGGACGCGGTCGCCCTCGACCTCGACTCGACCGCCTCCTCGAGCACCGGGGTCGCGGTCACCTTCAACGAGTACGCCACCACCTCGTACGGGCAGAACGTGTTCGTCGTGGGTGACAACGCGCTGCTCGGAAGTTGGAGCCCGTACGCCTCGGTGGCCGAGTCGTCCGGCGGTTACCCCACCTGGTCGACGACTGTGTGGCTGCCCAAGAACACCGCGATCCAGTACAAGTACATCAAGAAGAACCCGGACGGGACGGTGACCTGGGAAGGGTCGTCGAACCGCACCGCGAACACCGGCAGCGGGTCGACGCTGACCCTGAACGACAGCTGGCGGTAGACGCCGAACGGGGCGGGGAGCTTGCGCTCCCCGCCCCGTTCTCGTCAGGCGTACTGCTTCGAGCCGGTCAGCTCTCGGCGCCGGTCTCGGCCTCGGCCGGAGCCGCGGCGGTGTCATCAGCGGCGGCTTCATCGCGCACCGGTACCAGGCTGATCTTGCCGCGCTGGTCGATCTCGGTGATCTCGACCTGCAGCTTGTCGCCGACGTTCACCACGTCCTCGACCTTGCCGATCCGCTTACCATTGCCCAGCTTCGAGATGTGCACCAGGCCGTCCTTGCCCGGCAGCAGCGAGACGAACGCGCCGAACTGGGCGGTCTTGACCACGGTGCCCAGGAAGCGCTCGCCCACCTTGGGCATCTGCGGGTTGGCGATCGCGTTGATCCGGTCCACCGCGGCCTCTGCCGACGGGCCGTCGGCGGCGCCGACGTAGATGGTGCCGTCGTCCTCGATGGTGATCTGGGCGCCGGTCTCGTCCTGGATCGAGTTGATCATCTGGCCCTTGGGGCCGATCACCGCACCGATCTTGTCGACCGGGATCTTCACCACGGTGACCCGCGGCGCGTACGGGCTCATCTCGTCCGGCCGGTCGATGGCCTCGGCCATCACGTCCAGGATGTGCAGCCGGGCGTCCCGGGCCTGCGACAGCGCCTGGGCCAGCACCTCGGACGGGATGCCGTCCAGCTTGGTGTCCAACTGCAGCGCGGTGACGAACTCCGAGGTGCCGGCGACCTTGAAGTCCATGTCGCCGAAGGCGTCCTCGGCGCCGAGGATGTCGGTCAGCGCGACGTACTCGGTCTTGCCGTCAACCTCATCCGACACCAGGCCCATCGCGATACCGGCCACCGGTGCCTTCAGTGGCACGCCGGCGTTCAGCAGCGCCAGGGTGGACGCGCACACCGAACCCATCGAGGTCGAGCCATTAGAGCCCAGCGCCTCGGACACCTGCCGGATCGCGTACGGGAACTCGTCGCGGCTCGGCAGCACCGGGATCAGCGCCCGCTCGGCCAGCGCGCCGTGGCCGATCTCGCGGCGCTTCGGCGAACCCACCCGGCCGGTCTCACCGGTCGAGTACGGCGGGAAGTTGTAGTTGTGCATGTACCGCTTGGTCCGGTTCGGGCTCAGGGTGTCGAGCTTCTGCTCCAGGCCGAGCATGTTGAGCGTGGTCACGCCCATGATCTGGGTCTCGCCGCGCTCGAACAGCGCGGAGCCGTGCACCCGCGGCAGCACCTCGACCTCGGCGGAGAGGGTGCGGATGTCGGTCAGGCCGCGGCCGTCGATGCGGACCTTCTCGCGCAGGATGCGCTGGCGCACCAGCGACTTGTTCAGCGACCGGAAGGCGGCGCTGATCTCCTTCTCGCGACCGGCGAACTGCTCACCGAGCTCGGACTTCGCCTGCTCCTTGATCCGGTCCAGCTCGGCCTCGCGCTCCTGCTTGTCGGCGATGGTGAGCGCGGTGGCGGTCGCGTCGTTGTAACCCGACTTGACGGCGGCGTAGACGTCATCCTGGTAGTCCAGGAAGATCGGGAACTCGACGGTGTCCTTGCTGGCCTTGCCGGCCAGCTCGTTCTGGGCGTCGCACAGCGCGGCGATGAACGGCTTGGCGGCCTCCAGACCCTGGGCCACGATCTCCTCGGTCGGCTTGGTGCCACCGCCGGCGATCAGCTCGATGCTCTGCTCGGTGGCTTCGGCCTCGACCATCATGATCGCGACATCGCCGGACTCCAGCTTGCGGCCGGCGACCACCATGTCGAAGGTCGCCCGTTCCAGCTCCTCGTGGGTGGGGAAGCCCACCCACTCTCCGTCGATCAGCGCGACCCGGGTGCCGCCGACCGGGCCACTGAACGGCAGGCCCGAGATCTGGGTGGAGGCCGACGCGGCGTTGATCGCCAGCACGTCGTAAGCGTGGTTCGGGTTCAGCGCGAGCACCGTGATGACCACCTGCACCTCGTTGCGCAGGCCCTTGATGAAGGTCGGCCGCAGCGGCCGGTCGATCAGCCGGCAGGTCAGGATCGCATCCTCGGACGGCCGGCCCTCGCGGCGGAAGAACGAACCGGGGATCCGGCCCGCCGCGTACATCCGCTCCTCGACGTCGACGGTGAGCGGGAAGAAGTCGAACTGGTCCTTCGGGGTCTTGCCGGCCGTGGTGGCCGACAGCAGCACGGTCTCCTCGTCGAGGTACGCGACGACGGAGCCCGCCGCCTGCTTGGCCAGCCGTCCGGTCTCGAACCGGATCGAGCGCTTGCCGAAGGAGCCGTTGTCGATGACGGCTACGGATTCGTACACGCCACTTTCGGACATGGATGTCCGCCTTTCTGTCGCAGCGGCGACGATGCGTCGCTGTGGTGAAAGCCGGGCGGACACTGCTCAGAATTGGCACATCCTCACCGATCGCAGCTCGGCGGTGTGCGGTGCCGGTCTTCGATCGAAGCGTCCGACTGCCCTGCTGGACAGTCGGTACGCCACTACCGAGGACCGACCCTCGTTGAGCCGCACTGCACAAGGCGAAATGTGCTGTCAGTGCCCGACTCGGCGATGGTATGGAGTTGTCTACCCGCCGCGGTCAGCCGCGGGCGGGCCCGGGAGCGGCCGGGCGAACCCGACCGCTCCCGCCGGCCACTATCGACGCAGGCCGAGCCGCTCGATGATCGAGCGGTAGCGATTGACGTCGGTCTTGGTCAGGTAGTTCAGCAGCCGGCGGCGCTGGCCGACCAGCAGCAGCAGACCACGACGGCTGTGGTGGTCGTGCTTGTGCACCTTCAGGTGCTCGGTGAGGTCGGCGATCCGACGGCTCAGGAGCGCGACCTGGACCTCTGCCGAACCGGTGTCGGTCGGGGTCGAGCCGTACTCTTCGATGATCTGCTTCTTGACGTCCTGGGCCAACGGCACCGGGGCTTCTCCTTCTGCTGGTTGACGCAGCGGCGCCCGTCCGGTCTGCATCACGGACGGCTCTGGTACGCGCACTGCACGGGCGCCCGCCGGACCGGCACGGTCCATCTTGACGAACGCTTCCGCACAGGATATCAGCCTTCCGCCGACCGGTCCGGTCAGGCCATCAGCTCCCGGGTCTGCCGCACGTCCTCGGCCATCTGGGTGACCAGGTCGGCGATCGCGTCGTACCGGTGCATGCCGCGCAGCCGGTGCACGAACTCCACGCCCAGGTTCTGGCCGTACAGGTCCCCGTCGAAGTCCAGGATGTAGGCCTCCACCGATTGGTGCAGGCCTTCGAAGGTGGGATTGGTGCCCACCGAGATCGCCGCCGGCCGGGCCGGCACGTCGGTGCGGGTGTTGCCCCACTCGTCCAGCCGTACCACCCGGCCCGCGTACACGCCGTCGGCCGGCACCGCCGCCTGGCCGTCCGCACGCAGGTTCGCGGTCGGGAAGCCGAGGTCGCGGCCACGCTGGTCACCGCGCACCACAACCCCGTCCAACCGGTGCGGCCGGCCCAGCGCCGCGGCCGCCGCCGCCACGTCACCGGCCTGAACGCACGACCGGATGTAGGTGGACGAGATCGGGTGATGGCCGTTCTGCAGCAGCGGAACGCCCTCGGCGTCGAAGCCCCAGCGGTCACCGAACGTCTGCAACAGCGGGACGTCACCGGCGGCGCGGTGCCCGAACCGGAAGTTCTCCCCCACGACCACCGCGGCGGCGTGCAGATCCGCCACCACCGCCTGGTGGACGAACTGTTCGGGCAGCAGCTGCGAGAACTCGGTGGTGAAGGGCAGGAACAGCACCACGTCGATGCCGAACGACTCGGCCAGCTCGGCCCGGCGGGTCAGGGTCGCCAGCAGCGGCGGCTGGCTGCCCGGCCGGACTACCGAGGCGGGATGCGGGCTGAAGGTGACCAGCACCGCCGGCAGGCCGTGTTCATCGGCCAGCGCCCGGGCCCGGGCGATGATCTGCTGATGTCCCCGGTGCACCCCGTCGAAGACGCCGACGGTTGCCACGCACCGTCCCCAGCCCGCAGGAATCGCCGCCAATCCGCGCCACCGTTGCACGGTGGTCAGCTTACGGTGGACGAGATCCAGCTCAGTGCCAGCACGTACCCCTCGACCCCTAGGCCGACGATCACGCCGGATGCCACCGCGGACAGGTACGAGTGGTGCCGGAACTCCTCCCGGGCGTGCACGTTCGAGATGTGCACCTCGACCAGTGGCGCGGTCCGGGCCGCCGCCGCGTCCCGCAACGCGATGGAGGTATGGCTGTAGGCGCCGGGGTTGAGCACCACCGGAAGCCGTCGATCGGCGGCCTCGTGCAGCCAGTGCAGCAGGTCGGCCTCCGCATCGGACTGCCGGACCTCGACCGCCAGCCCCAGCTCGGCCCCGGCCCGCTGGCACAGCGCCGACAGCTCGGCGTGGCTGGTGTGCCCGTAGATCTCCGGTTCCCGGGTGCCCAGCCGGCCCAGATTGGGACCGTTGAGCACCAGCACCGGGCGTCCCTGCTCGGTCATCCGCGCACTCCTCCTCAGCTGATCTCCGCGTAGGCCGCCGCCAGCAGCGCCGGATCGGGATCGGTCACCGTGACCGGCCGGGCGAGGCCGTCCAGCAGCACGAACCGCAGCCGGTTGCCGCGAGCCTTCTTGTCCACCCGCATGTTCTCCAGCAGCTGGCTGAACCGGTCCGGGCGGTACCGGACCGGCAGCCGGAGCGCGGACAGCAGGGCGGCGTGCCGGTCGGCGGTGGCGTCGTCCAGCCGGCCCAGTGCTCGCGCCAGCTCGGCCGCGTAGACCAGCCCGATCGAGACCGCCGCACCATGCCGCCAGCTGTAGCGCTCGGCGCGTTCGATCGCGTGCCCGAGGGTGTGCCCGTAGTTCAGCACCTCCCGGGGCCCCTGCTCGGTGAGGTCGGCCGAGACCACCTTGGCCTTGACCGCCACCGAGCGCTCGACCAGCTCGCGTTCGGCTGGATTGCCGGGGACGGTCGCGGCGGCGGGGTCGGCTTCGAGCAGGTCCAGGATCGCGGGGTCGGCGATGAAACCGCACTTGACCACCTCGGCCAGCCCGGCGATGTAGTCATTCGGTGGCAGCGTGGTCAACGCCGCCAGATCGCAGAGCACGCCGACCGGCGGGTGGAACGCGCCGACCAGGTTCTTACCGCGGTCGGTGTTGATGCCGGTCTTTCCGCCGACCGCGGCGTCCACCATGCCGGCCAGCGTGGTCGGCACCTGGACGATCCGGATTCCCCGCAGCCAACTCGCGGCCACCCAGCCGGCCAGATCGGTCGTGGCACCGCCGCCCAGGCCGACCAGCGCGTCGTTGCGAGTGAAACCCACCTGGCCAAGCACGTCGAAGCAGAACCCGGCCACCGCCAGCGTCTTGGCGTCCTCGGCGTCCGGCACCTCGATCGCGTGCGCGGCGAAGCCGGCCGCGTTCAGGTCGTCCCGGACCGCCTCGGCGGTGACCCGCAGGGTCGGCGGATGGATGATGCCGACCCGGTCCGCACCGGACAGCAGTGGGGTCAGTTCGCCCAGCAGGCCGGTGCCGATCAGCACCTGGTACGGGCGCTCGCCGCTCACTTCGATCCGGGTGATCATCGGGCACCGTCCGGTTCGGTCAGAATGCGTTCCAACTCCTCCACCACCTGGTTCAGCGGCTTGCCCGCGGTGGACACCGTCATCGTCGCCACCGCTTGGTACAGCTCGGCCCGCTCGACGGCCAGCACCGCCAGCCGACCAGCCGGATCGCCGGCCAGCAGCGGACGCTGCGGCGAGCTCTGCAACCGCAGCAGCAGTTCTGGCTCGTCGGCGGTCAACTGCAGCACCGGCACGTTGGCATCGTCGAGCCGCTGCCGGACGCACTCGGTGGTGACGGCACCGCCACCGAGTGCGAGCACGCCGTCGAACTCAGCCAACGCCCGGCTGATCACCCTTGACTCAAGCTCCCGGAAGGCCGGTTCACCGTCCTCGGCGAAGATCGCCGGGATGCTCCGGCCGGTCGCCTCGACGATCAGGTCGTCGGAGTCCGCGAACGGTATCCCGAGCCGGCCGGCCAACAGGCTGCCGGCGCTCGATTTGCCGCTGCCCGGCAGACCGACCAGCACCACCCTGGGGGGCATCAGGCGTCCGGCCCGGCGGCCATGTCCCGCTCGGCCAACCGATCCAGGTAGCCAGCCAGGTTCCGGGCGGTCTCGGAGACCGCGTCGCCACCGAACTTCTCCAGCACCGCCTCGGCCAGCACCAGGGCGACCATCGCCTCGGCGACCACCCCGGCGGCCGGCACCGCGCACACGTCCGATCGCTGGTTGATCGCGACCGCGGGAGCTCCGGTGGCGAGGTCCACCGTGCGCAACGCGCGCGGCACCGTGGAGATCGGCTTCATCGCGGCTCGCACCCGAAGCGGCTCGCCGGTGGACATGCCACCCTCGACGCCGCCGGACCGGCCGCCGGCGCGGCGGATGACCCCGTCCTCGTTCCGCTCGATCTCATCGTGCGCCTGCGAACCCGGGGTGTGCGCCAACTCGAAGCCGTCGCCGACCTCGACGCCCTTGATCGCCTGGATGCCCATCAGGGCCGCAGCCAACCGGGAGTCGAGCCGGCGGTCCCACTGGATGTGGCTGCCGAGGCCGGGTGGCACCCGGTAGGCCAGCACCTCGACCACCCCGCCCAGGGTGTCACCAGCTCGCTTGGCCTGCTCGATCCGCTGAACCATCGCGCCGGCCGCCTCCGGGTCCAGGCAGCGAACCTCGGAGGCGTCCACGGCGGCCAGGTCGCCAGGCTTAGGCAGCACGCCGTCCGGCGCGGTGACCCCACCGATGGCCACCACATGGCTCAGCACCTCGATGCCGGCCACCTGTGCCAGGAACGCCTTCGCCACCGCACCCAGCGCGACCCGGGCCGCGGTCTCGCGGGCGCTTGCCCGCTCCAGCACCGGACGGGCATCGTCCAGCTCGTACTTCTGCATACCGACCAGATCGGCATGGCCGGGCCGGGGCCGGGTCAGCGCCTCGTTGCGGGCCTGTCCGGCCAGCACCTCGGCCGCGACCGGATCGGCCGCCATCACGTCCTGCCATTTCGGCCACTCGGTGTTCCCGATCCGGACCGCCACCGGGCCACCCATCGTCCGCCCGTGCCGAACTCCGCCGGTGAGTTCCACCTCGTCGCGCTCGAACTTCATCCGGGCGCCGCGGCCGTAACCCAATCGGCGCCTGGCCAGGTCGGTGGCAAGGTCATCGGTCGTCACCGCGACGCCGGCCGGCAGCCCCTCCACGATGGCCACCAGGGCAGGGCCGTGTGATTCTCCAGCGGTCATCCAACGCAGCACGCCGCTCATTCTTCCAAACCGGTCCAGTCCGGCTAACAGGCTCAGGGGAAGGTCACAATGGCCGGGTGGAGGAAGCAGCCGGCTGGACCCTCGATCCCGGCACCCTGAAGCCGACCGTACTCGACCGCGCCCTGCTGCAATCCCAGCTGGACCGGGCAGATCCTGCTGACCGGGTGCTGCTGCTGGGCCTCCTCGGCCGGTTCGACGAGGGGTTTGCCGAAGCCGAGCAGGTGCTGGCCGAACCGGCGGTCGACCCGTGGCAGGTGTTGCTGCTGGTCGGCGACCTGCACCGCTGGCGCGGAGACCTGGCCGCCTGTGACCGCTACCAGGTTCAGGCATGGCGGCACGCGCTCACCCGGACCCGGCAGGCCACCACGCTGCAGCACGTCGGGCTGCGCTGGCACGACGCCGGCGACCTTGACCGGGCGGCACAGCACTTCGAACTGGCGCTCACCATGCGGCGTGGCTTCACCGATCCCGGCACGCTTGCCGGCAGCGAGCAGCTGCTGGCGCAAGTCCGGGGCCGGCTGGGCTACGACGCGCTGGTGTTGGCCGGTGGTCGGGGTGTCCGGCTCGGTGGCCGCCAACTCGGCGCGAAGGCGCTGATCCGGCTAGCGGGCTGGCCGCTGGCCGACCACGTACTGCTGGCCGTGGCAGGAGCGACCAGCCGAATCCAGGTCGGCCCGCGCCGGGTTGCGATCGGCTCACCACGGCTCTGCGCGGAGCAGCCGCCGGGCGGCGGTCCGGTGGCTGCGATCGCCGCAGGATTGCCACACATCCGGCAACCCCTGGTCGCCGTGCTAGCGGGCGACCTGCCGTTCATCGCAGGCGCACTGGCCGAGCTACGCCGACCGGTCGCCACCGGGGCAGCCGACGCCGCGTTGCTCGTCGACCTGTCCGGCCGGGCGAATTACCTCGCCGCGGTGTGGCGCACCGAGGCGTTGCGCGAGGCGCTGGTCGCGCTCGGCGACCCGGTCGGCGCGCCGGTGCGGGCGCTGTACCGGCGGGTCGAAGTGGCGACCGTGCCGGACTTCGACGGCTGCTCCGCAGACGTCGACACGCCGGCCGACCTGCGGACGGCGGCCGACCGGATCAGCAGCCGCAATCCGGGCGGGCTGCCCGCAACGCCGCTCGCATGGCCTCGACTGGAGCTGCACGCTCCGTCATGAGTTCCACCTGCCCGGCTGCCTGGTGCAGCAGCACCGCCGCGCCGCTGATCACGGTGGCGCCGCGGGCAGCGGCCGCCCGGGCGAGCGGGGTTGGCCAGCCGGCATAGACCACGTCGAGCACCGCCGGCGCGTCCACCTCGTCGGCGAGCGGGTCGGCCACCCCGGGAGGCAGCGTCGACAGGACCAGGTCGGCGGCCATCGGGTCGCCCAGCCGGCCGACCCGTAACTGCCGTCCCAGCCGGTCCGCGGTCGCCTGCAGCTCGCTGGCCCTCGCTGGCTCGCGCACCAGCGCGGTGACCTCGCAATCGACCGGCAGCGCGGCGAGCGCCGCCTGTGCGGTGCCCCCGGCGCCGAGCAGGATCACCCGCCGCGGTCGGACGCCGCGCTCGGCCAGTGCGTCCCGGATGCCCCGCCAGTCGGTGTTCTCGGCGCACCAGCCTCCCGGGACCGGCAGGAGGGTGTTGCCGGCGCCGATCGCGACCGCTTCGGCGCTGGCCGATCCGGCCAACCGGAGCACCGCTCGTTTGAGTGGCATGGTGCACGAGAAGCCGGCCCAGTCGGCCCGCTCCGCCAGCACCCCGGCCAGCTGCGGCTCGGCGCACTCGATTGCGGTGTACTGCCATCCGGTCAGGCCGAGCGCACGGTAGGCCGCGCGGTGCAGCACCGGTGAGAGGCTGTGCTGCACCGGCGACCCGAGCACCGCGGCCGACCTGCCACCGGGCTGGGCACCGGCCTGGGCACCGCTCAACCGCAGCCCCAGCCGTTAGCCTTGCACTTGGCCACGGCCTGCAAGAACGCGTTCTCTTCGGTGAAGAAGCTCAGGTGCCCGGCCGCATCGCCATTCACGTAGAACATCCAGTTCCCGGCCGCTGGCTGGACCGCGGCTTGCAGCGAACTGGCGCCGGGATTGTCGATCGGGGTCGGCGGCAGCCCGGGATGGGTGTAGGAGTTGTACGGCGAGTTGATGGTGGCGTAGTCGACCTGCTTGGGGTCCAGGCCGGCGACTCGGGCGCCATAGACGCTGATCGCGTCGATCTGCAGCGGCCGGTGCGCCGCCAACCGGTTCAGGATGACCCGGGCAACCTTCGCGCGATCGGCATCGAACTTGGCCTCGCCCTCAATGATGGAGGCCACGATCACCGCCTGGTACGAGGTGAGCCCCACGGCTTTCGCAGCATCCGCCAGGCCGAGCTTGGAGTACTCGCTCGAGAACTGCTGGGTCAACTGCTGCACCGCCTGGTCGGCGGTGACGCCGGGGTTGAACTGGTAGGTGGAGGGGTACAGGAAGCCCTCCGCCGAGGCGGGCTGCAGGCCGGTCGGCAGGCCCAGGTTGCCGATCCTGGCAGCCGCAGCCTGAAGCTGCTTCAACGGCAGGCCGGTCTTGCTGGACAGCGTGCTCAGCACCTGGGTCAGGGTGTAGCCCTCGGGGATGGTGACCTGCTCGACCAGCTTGTTCGCTGGGTCCAGCAGCGCTGCCATCGCCGCCGCGCCGGACGCATGCAGCGGAACCTTGAACACGCCCGGCTGCAGGTCGCCGGCGCGCCCGGACTTCCTGGCCGCGTTGATGAAGGAGCGGCTGGACTCGACCACCCCGGCCTTGACCAGCGACTGTGCCACGTCGCTGGCGCCGTCACCGGGCGAGATGGTGACCTTGGTGAACCCGGTGCCGCTGCCGGAGTAGTCCGGGGTGCGGAAGTGGTTGGCCGCCGACCGGACGAGCAGGAAGCTAGCTCCGATCAGAGCCAGGATCAGGACGAAGGACAGGATCGGGAAGACCCGACGCCGGCGCCGACGCCGCTTGGCGTGATGCCGGTGAGCCCGCGGCTGCGCCCCGGGGACGTACTCGTCGGCGCCGAACAGCGGGTGCTCATCCTCCCGAAGCTCGTCGATCGAACCCTCCACGCGTGTCGGCCCCTCTGATCCGCTGCGTCGCAGCATGTCACGTGTCACTCGGCGGTGCGAGTGCGGTGCGAGCTTGCCAGGAAAGCCTGCAGGATTTCCACTGCCGCCGCCTGGTCCACCACCGCACGTTGCGCCCGCGCCCGGACCCCGCTCGAGCTGAGGTTACGCTGCGCCAGCACGGTGGTCATCCGCTCGTCCTGGTACTGGACGTCGACCGGTGCGATCAACGGGCGCAGCGCCTCGCCGAAGGCGCGAGCGGCCGCCGCCGCCGGGCCTTCCCGTCCGGCCAACGTCCGAGGCAGCCCGATCACCACCCCGACCGCTTGGTGCTCCATGACCAGCGCTTCCAGTTCGGCCAGATCGGTACGCCGCTCGCTCGGGTCGAACCGGAGTGTGGTCACCGGAAAGGCAAGGATGCCGGACGGGTCACAGCGGGCGACGCCGACGCGCACCGCGCCCACGTCAACCCCGAGCCACACGCCAGTCGGGGGCGTCCCGCCAGTCACCCCCGGCTGGCCAAGGTGGTGATCACCGACTCCAACGCCGCACCGGCAAGGTTCGGGTTGCCACCCGCGCCCTGCGCCAGATCGGCCTTGCCACCACCGCGTGCCTGCAGTACCGGCGCGAACTGACGCACCAGGTCCCCGGCCGAAACGCCGGCCTGCTGCCCTGCCTGGTTGACGCTGGCCACGAAGTGAGCCTTGCCGTCCACCTCCGAGATCAGCACGACCACCGCAGGGCGGCCCTGGTCGAGCCGGTTCCGGACGTCGGTGGCCAGGGTCCGCAGGTCGTTGCCGGCCACCCCGGCCGGCGCGGGTACCGCCACCACCTGGATACCGGCGACCTCGGTGACCTGGTTCGCCAGCTGGCCGGCGCGGGCGAGCACTGCGGCGATCCGGTTGCGTTCGAGCTCCTTCTCCACCGTCCGGAGCCGCTCGATCAATGCCGAGACCCGGTCCGGTGCCTCGGCGGCGGGCACCTTCAAGCTCTCCGAGATCGCGTTCAGCAACGCCCGTTCGGTGGCCAGGTAGCGCAGCGCCTCCAAACCGACGAACGCCTCGACCCGGCGGACGCCGGCGCCCACCGAGGCCTCACCGGTCAGCGTGATCGCGCCGACCTGTGAGGAGTGTTCGACATGGGTGCCGCCGCACAGCTCCCGTGACCAGGCGCCGCCGATTTCGACCACCCGGACCTCGGCGTCATACGTCTCGCCGAACAGCGCCAGCGCGCCGAGTTCCCGGGCTCGCTGCAGCGGCATGTACTGCACGGCGACCGGCAGGTCTGCCCGCAGAGCGCGGTTGGCGACATCCTCGATGTCCTGCTTGCTCTGATCCGACAGCGCCTGGCCCCAGGCGAAGTCGAGCCGCAGGTAGCCGGGCTTGTTGTAGGAACCACTCTGCAGTGCGGTCGGGCCGAGCACCTCGCGCAGCGCAGCATGCACCACGTGGGTGCCCGAGTGTGCCTGCCGAGCCGACCGTCGCCACTCCGGGTCGACCTGTGCGTCGGCCTCGACGCCACCTCGCAGCTCGCCTTCGGCCACCTCGACCCGGTGCACGATCAGGCCCTTGACCGGCTTCTGCACGTCCAACACCCGCAGCACCGCGCCGTCGACGGTGATGGTGCCCTCGTCGGCGATCTGGCCGCCGGACTCGGCGTAGAACGGCGTCTCGTCCAGCACTACCTCGACTACCTGACCCGGTTCGGCAGCAGGTACCAGCTCACCGCCGGCCACAATGCCCCGCACCCGGCTCTGCGTCCGCAGTTCTGAGTAGCCGGTGAAGACGGTCTCCCCCTGGTCCCGCAGCTCGCGGTAGGCGGGTGAGTTGCCGTGCGCGCTCTTGTTCGCCTTGGCGTCGGCCTTGGCCCGCTCGCGCTGCTCCGACATCAGCTGACGGAAGCCCTCGACGTCGACGGTCAGCCCTTGCTCCGCCGCCATCTCCAGCGTGAGGTCCACCGGAAAGCCGTAGGTGTCGTGCAACCGGAACGCCTGGTCGCCGGGCAGCGTGCTGCCGCCGTCCGACTTCACCGACCGCACCGCGGTGTCGAAGATGGTGGTGCCGGAAGCCAACGTCCGACGGAAGGTGTCCTCCTCGGCGTACCCGATCATGGCGATCCGGTCGTAGTCGGTGGCAAGCTCGGGATACGACGGCGCCATGCAGTCACGGGCGACCGGCAGCAACTCCGGCAACGCCGGGTCATTGAAGCCCAGCAGTCGCATGGCACGCACCGCGCGCCGCAGGATCCGGCGCAGTACGTAGCCGCGTCCCTCGTTCGAGGGGGTGACTCCGTCGCCCATCAGCATCAGCGCGGTGCGCACGTGGTCGGCGATCACCCGCAGCCGGACGTCATCAGGATGCGACTGGCTGGCTGCGTGCCCGGAGTGGGCTCCGTACTTGGTGCCCGTCAGCTCGGCTGCCCGGTCCAGGATCGGGCGGGTCTCGTCGATCTCGTACAGATTGTCGACGCCCTGCAGGATGGCGGCCATCCGTTCCAGGCCCATGCCGGTGTCGATGTTCTTGCTCGGCAGGTCACCCAGGATCTCGTACTCGCCCTTGCCCGTGCCGGTGGACCGGCCGCGCTCGTACTGCATGAAGACGAGGTTCCAGAACTCCATGTAGCGGTCCTCGTCGACCGCCGGTCCGCCGTCCGGGCCGAACTCTGGCCCACGGTCGTAGAACAGCTCGCTGCAGGTGCCGGCCGGACCCGGAATGCCCATGTCCCAGGTGTTGTCAGCCTTGTCGCGACGGACGATCCGCTCGGACGGGATGCCGATGACATCGCGCCAGATGGCCACGGCCTCTTCATCATCGAGGTAGACCGTCGGCCAGATCCGTTCCGGGTCGAGCCCGAAGCCACCCTCGGCAACCGGGTTGGTGGACAGCTCCCAGGCGAGCTTGATCGCGCCTTCCTTGAAGTAGTCGCCGAACGAGAAGTTGCCGTTCATCTGGAAGAACGTGCCGTGCCTGGTGGTCTTGCCGACCTCTTCGATGTCCTGGGTCCGGATGCACTTCTGCACGCTGGTGGCGCGCTTCCACGGGGCCGCCTGCTGACCGATGAAGTACGGGACGAACTGCACCATGCCCGCGTTGACGAACAGCAGGTTAGGGTCGTCGAAGGGCAGCGGGGCACTGGGCACCACCGTGTGGCCATGGGCTTCGAAGTGCGCGAGAAAGCGCCGCCGGATCTCGGCTGAGCGCATGGCAGAACTCCTATCGATCGGTCGGTTCCTGGTGCAAGCCTAGGCGTCCAAGGCTAGGCGGCGGCTCAACCGCGTTCGGTAGCTGCGGGGCTGGCCAGCTCCGCCGGGCGACGATCGCCGGCGTCGATACCGGCTGCTTCCCGCAGGGCGGCCTCTTGAACCGTCATTGCTTCGCGGACGTCAGCGGCGAAATCACGCAGTGCCGCTGCCAGTTCATTGAGCCCGGCGCTGAAGCCCTGGGCCATTCCTTGGGGCGTCAGCTTCTCCGCCGCCCGCGACAACTTACGAACGACCAGCACCCCCACCGTGGCGCCGAGGGCCAGCCAGAACAACCGTCGCATCAGCGCGCCCCGCGCCGGCCGGCTGCCCGCCGACCACGGCGGGCGTCAGCCACCGCCTGGGCGTCCTGCCGCTTGCGAACCGTCGAACGCACCCCGTACGAGAAGGCGGCCACCTTGATCAATGGGCTGCCAACCGTGGACGAAACGATCGACGTCAGCGCCGCGGCGTTGCTGGTGATCGACCCGACGCCCCTGGTGATGTCCTCCAGCTGCGCCAGTTGGCTGTTCACGTTCGCCATGGTGACCTGAGCGTCGGAAAGCAACGGCGCCGTGCCCTCGTGTGTCTTGCGCAGCGCCAACGTAGCCTCGTCGAGCGTCTTGCCGAGCTTCAGCAGCGGAATTGCAAGCAGCAACACCAGCAGGACGAACGCGCCGGCCGCGACCAGCCCGGCTATGGCTCCAGGGTGCACAAGGGCCTCTCTTCACGGTGGTGGGACATCCGCCAGCACCCTACCCGCTGGCCAGGACGCGCTTCCCGAGCAGTGTCCGGACTGCCCGCCTGCTGACCGGCCCGAGATCGGACCGGCCATAACGGTCAGAGCAGGTTCGCCGCTCGATCTGCCGCGTCGGTCTCGTCCTCGAAGTCGACGGTGGCTGCAGCGCCGAACCATTGGATGGCCTCTTCGGTACGCCCGGCCGCTTCCAGCGCGTCGGCATAGGCATACCAAAGACGCGCACTGCCTGGCTTGGGGTGTCCGGTATCGAGACCACCTCTGGCGAGCACGCCGAGCGCGGCGTCCAGCTGACCGAGATCGCGCCGGGCACCAGCAACCACGATCAGCAACTCGGCTCGAGCAGCCGGATCGAGCTTCCCGACCGCCGGATCGTCGAGCGTCTTCAACGCACGCTCCGGTCGACCGAGGGCACGCTCGCAGTCAGCCATCACCGCCAGGTTCGACGGGTCGCCGGAGATCCGGCGAGCGGCACGGAGTTCCGAAAGCGCCTCCGCCCATTCGCCAGCGTGATAGGCCGCCAGCCCGACGGCCTCTCGCACCGCGGCCACCCGCGCACCGCGAGCCCGCGCAGCTCGCGCATGCTCCAGTGCCTTCTGGGGATCGTTCTCGATCAAGCGGCCAGCTGTGACGAGGTGCCCCCCGACGTATTCGGCAGCCAGCTTGCTGAGCGAACGAAGCTCCGACCGGACGGATGGGTCCAGCAACCGCGGGTCGGCATTCGGCGGGACCGGAAGCTCAGGGATGCGACTGGGCCGATCCTCATACCCGACCCCGTCGTTGCCCTGGTACGGGCGCCGGCTCGGCTGCTCCGGACGCGCGCCGTAGCCGCCCCGCCGCGGGCCGTCCGACCCTGCCGGGCGACTGCCCCGGGATCGGAAGCTGCTGTCGGACCGTTCGTCGCGACGCCGTGCGTCGGCACCGTCTGTATCGCGGCTCCGCTGTGACGACGGGCGCTCGGCCGCTCGGCTCGCACCGGCTCGGGGCGCTCGATCGGCGTCCCATCTTCTGCCACCGTCTCGGCGCTGCGGGGCACTGCCTCCGTCGCGGCGCTGCGGGGCACCGCCTCCGTCGCGACGCTGCGGGGCACCGCCTCCGCGGCCACCAGCATCGCGCCATGAATTACCGCCACGCCGAGCGTCGCCATCAAGTCCCGCACTGTTCCCGCGGGTCCCATCGCCACTCCGGCCCGCCCCTCCACTCCGACCGGTGGGCGCGCCTCTTCCGGCACCGGTTCGCTGTCCGTACTCACGATCAGAACGAACCGCTGGCCGTGCCTGACGATCACCTTGCTCGAATCGGCGAGCCGGTCGCTCCCGGGCACCATCGGAATTGTGCCGTCGGCGATCGTCGGACTCAGGGCGCCGATAGTCGCCGCCCGACGCCGGCTCCCACCAGTTACCACCAGCGGTGCCGTCATTTCGACGACCGTGGGCGTCCGACCTGCTCCGCTCGGGACTACGACCCTGCGGGTTCCGTCCGGTCCGGTGGGAAGCGCCGCGTTCGGCCTGCCGGCCGCTGGTGCCGGACCGGGGTCCACCGCCGCCTCGGCCGTCGCTCGATGACCTCCAACCGCGGCCGTCGCCTCCCCCGCGCTGTGGCTTGCCGCTCCGGGGGGATCCCGACGGGCCGCCCCTTGCTTGGCTGCCGGCGGCTCCTCGGCCGTGCCTGGACGGTTCGCTTGGCTTGCGTGCTGGATTTTCTGGCATGCCGATCCCGATGGTGTTGTGGTCCTACAAGAAATTCTAGTGACTGAACGCGATCGAGGCCGCCCAGGGTGTGGGCGGCCTCGATCGGTGAGTGTGTCCGGCGACGTCCTACTCTCCCACGCGGTGGCCCGCGCAGTACCATCGGCGCTGAGAGGCTTAGCTTCCGGGTTCGGGATGGGACCGGGCGTTTCCCTCTCGCTATGGTCGCCGTAA